>Ga0075364_10000034_pt1 | contig 47961 bp, 32 predicted proteins | sample EndMetdeltDD1764_FD_71517 | JGI IMG/M metagenome (GOLD analysis project Ga0075364, IMG submission 71517) | Populus endosphere microbial communities from Tennessee, USA - Endosphere MetaG P. deltoides DD176-4 | ecosystem: Host-associated > Plants > Roots > Endosphere | place: USA: Tennessee... | reverse complement strand
ATCCGTTTATCGTTTCCAATCCGGGTGAAGCCGCCGTTGCCAAACGTCGTATTTCCGCCGTCACCATCGGCCACATGCCGCCGCCTCTCACGGAAGCAGGCCTTTCCGATGAACAGAAAAAGCTCGAACTGCTGGTCGACGAATATGCGCAGGCCGATGGTCTGGATCGCCGCCGCCGCGACCGGCTAGCAAAGCTGATCGTTGAGATGGCGCAGGAGACCGGGCTCGCCAACGATGCGGGTGTGGCAGCGGATGAGGATGCCGATGCGGCGCTGACACGCATCGATGCGTTTTTGTGCGACCTCAAGGATTTGGCAATCAAGGACGGCCAGCATATATTTGGCCGCGTTACTGACCTGACCGGCGAAACACCCGACCCGCTGCGCACACAAAGCGCCGAGTGCGAGCGAAACGCATTTCTGAATGCGCTGGACGGACGCCACATCACCGCCGGGCCTTCCGGCGCACCGGCCCGAGGTCGCCGCGATGTTTTGCCCACTGGTCGCAATCTCTACGCCTCCGACCCGCGCACCATGCCGACGCCGACCGCTTTCGAACTCGGCAAACGCGCCGCCGATGAAGTTTTGCGGCGTTATCTGCAGGACCATGGCGACTGGCCGAAAAGCCTTGTTATCGATCTCTGGGGCAGCGCCACATTGCGCAGCGGCGGCGAGGAAGTGGCGCAGGGGCTGGCGCTGATGGGTGCAAGGCCGGTGCAGGACCCGGCAACCGGACGCATCACCGGTATCGACATTCTGCCGCCGGCCAGTCTTGGCCGTCCGCGTGTGGACGTGAGTTTTCGCATTTCCGGCCTGTTTCGCGACATGTTCACGCCACTAATCGCGCTGCTGGATGCCGCCACACGGGCGATTGCAGCACGCGAAGAAGCGCCGGGCGACAATCCGCTTTCCGAAACCGCACGGGCTGAAGGCAGACCGCCGCAACGCATCTTTGGCTCTGCCCCCGGCACCTATGGCGCTGGCATCGAGGAACGGCTGGCAGACGGCGAGTGGCGCGAGCGCGAGGAACTCGGAAAACTCTACCTTGATGCCACCAGCCATGCCTTTGGCGGGGCCGAAGGGGAAGGCATCGAAGCACGCGGCCAGTTTACGGAACGTGTTCGCGCCGCCGACCTTCTGGTGCATACCGGCGACGACCCCGGTCGCGACCTTCTGGATGGTTCTTCCGACGTTGCCTTTATCGGCGGTTTTGCCGCTGCCTTGGCAGCACTCGGCGGCAAGGCGGATGTGATTGCGCTCGACACCACCGATCCCGACCGCCCGCGTGCCCGGTCTATGGTGGAGGCGGTTACCCGCATTGTACGTGCCCGCGCCACCAATCCACGCTTTATCGCCGGACAGATGCGGCACGGCCCCCGCGGCGCTTCCGAATTTGCCGAAACCGTGGACCGGCTGGTGGGGTTCGCCGAAACGACCGATGCCATTCCCGGCTCGCTGATCGAGGCCGTTTACCAGGCTTATGTGGCGGACGAAGATGTGCGAAATTTCATTCTCGACCAGAACCGACAGGCCGCGCGTGCCATTGCCGAACGTTTTCTGTCTGCCCGCCGCCGTGGCCTGTGGCACCCGCGCCGCAACTCCGTTGATGGCGAACTGGAACGTCTGCTGGCTGAAGCCACCGGCGATGACGTGAAGGTGCGCGCATGATCGCGACCGACATCAATCCGAAAGTCGTGATGCCGCCTATGGTGCGCGGTGTCTGCCCGGCGCTTTCGACACCAATGATGACCGGCGATGGTCTTTTGGCGCGTATCGGTCTCGACGCCCCCATTTCTCCCCAGCACCTCGTTCGCATCGGCGAACTGGCGCAGCGTCATGGCAACGGGCTGATCGACATTTCGGCACGCGGCAATATTCAGGTTAGAGGCTTGAGCAGGGCCAGTGCGTCGGCGCTGGATCATGAAATACGTCGGCTGAACCTTCCTCTGCGTGATGGCGTGCCGGTGGAAACCGGTGTGTTGGCCGGGCTCGATCCAACCGAGATCGCCGATCCACAGCCGCTCGCTGCCGCCATCCGGAATTTTATCACTGAGCATGATCTGTCACGACGCCTCGCCGCAAAATTTGCCGTGGTGGTGGATGGCGGCGGCTTGCTGCCGTTGCATAGGCTGCTGGCCGATATCCGGCTTCTGGCGATCCGGCATGACGGCACGCTTTTCTGGCGCATTCTTCTCGGCGGCACGACGGGGGCTGGACGTCCGCTCGGCCTTGTGGCCGATAGCGACGCGAAAACCTGCGTGACGCTAATTTTGGCGCGGATCGCCGCCATGGAAAAGCCAGTGCGCGGGCGAGAGCTTGATACGGAAGAGGTGCGTGTCTGGCTTGCACCACTCTTGCTGGAAGATGTGGTGTCATATGCACCAACGCAGCCATTGCCTTATGGACTATTGAGCCTGAAAGGCGATGAAAAAGCCGCCACGCGCATTGGTATTCCCTTCGGTCAATGCTCCACCGAAATGCTGATCGAACTCGGCCGACAGGCCGAGGCGGCAGGCATCGAGATGCTGCGCCCGGCCATCGACCACTCGATCGTCTTCTTCGGAGACGAAAACGCCTGCCGCACGATGATAGGATTTTCAAAAGGCCTCATCCTTTCTGAAAACGATCCGCGGGCCAAAATCGCCGCCTGCCCCGGAAAACCGGCCTGCAATTCGGCATCCTTCAAAACCCACGACCTTGGTGACCTTGCTGCGCGTGAAAATGCCGATCTGCTGGACGGTTCCTTCACACTTCATCTTTCCGGCTGTTCGAAAGGCTGCGCCCATCCGGCCAAAGCACTTTTGAACCTTGTCGGGATGAATGAAGCGACGGCATTGATCTTCGAGGGCAAAACAAGCGATATGCCGCTCAAACTCATCCGCCATGGAGAGGAAGCCAAAACGCTTGCCGTTTTGGCCGCCCTTGTCCGCCTCGAAAGAGGATCTGGCGAAACCACACGCGACTGTCTTTTGCGGCTGGGCACTTCCCGGCTGGAAAAGGCGCTTTCGCAAGGACTGTCATGACCCAATACGACTATATTCGCGAAGGCGATGCCATCTACGAAAAATCCTTCGCCATCATCCGCGAAGAAACCGATCTCTCGCGCTTTTCGCCCGAAGAGGCCGAGGTCGCCATCCGCATGATCCATGCCTGCGGACAGGTGGAAGCGGCACAGCATTTCCATTTCTCCGCAGACTTCGTTGCCGCCGCCCGTGGCGCGCTGAAGGCCGGAAAGCCGATCTTCTGTGATGCACAGATGGTGGCGCATGGCGTGACCCGTGCCCGCCTGCCCGCCGACAATGCCGTGATCTGCACATTACAGGACCCGCGCACGCCGGAACTGGCGAAAGCGATCGGCAATACCCGTTCGGCCGCAGCACTCGATCTGTGGGTCGAGCAGCTGGAAGGCGCGCTTGTCGCGATCGGCAATGCGCCGACGGCCCTGTTTCATCTGCTTGAAATGCTCGATGCCGGCGGACCACGCCCGGCCGCGATCATCGGCATGCCGGTCGGTTTTGTCGGGGCAGCGGAATCCAAGGAAGCGCTGGCAATCAGCCGCCACAAGATCCCCTATGCCATCGTTTCCGGCCGCATGGGCGGTTCGGCCATGACGGCAGCGGCCATCAATGCGCTTGCGAGGGCCGGACTTTGAGCATTCTGAATAAAGGTCGCGTCATCGGTGTCGGCACCGGACCGGGCGACCCGGAACTTCTGACGCTGAAGGCCGTACGAGCCATTGCGGAAGCCGATGTGATCGCCTTCTTCACCAAGAAGGGCGGCAACGGCAACGGCCGCGCCATCGTGGAAGCACATGTGCGCCCCGGCACAATCGAACTGCCGCTGATCTATCCCGTCACGGTCGAGATGGACAAGGATGGCGACGATTATCGCAACGCCATCGCAGACTTCTTCGACCGTTCGGCGGAAGAGATCGCCGCGCATCTGGATGCAGGCCGCAACGTGGCCGTACTGAGCGAAGGCGATCCGCTGTTTTACGGCTCCTACATGCACCTGCATCTGCGACTGACGACACGTTACGATGCCGAAGTGGTGCCGGGCGTGACCGCCATGAGCGGCTGCTGGTCGATGGCCGGGCTGCCGTTGGTGCAGGGTGACGATATTTTGAGCGTGCTGCCCGGCACGCTCGCAGAAGATATTCTGGCCGAGCGCCTGTCCGGCACGGATGGCGCCGTGATCATGAAAGTCGGCCGCAACCTGCCAAAAATCCGCCGTGCGCTTGCCGCCGTCGGAAAGCTGGATGGCGCCATGTATGTGGAGCGCGGCACGATGGCGACGGCAGCGATGACGCCGCTGGCCGAGCGCGACGAAAGCCCGGCCCCCTATTTCTCCATCGTGCTGGTTCCCGGCTGGAAGGCCCGGCCATGAGTGAACCAAAACGTGGATCGCTGACCGTCATCGGACTTGGCCCCGGCAACGCGGCACAGATGACACCGGAAGCACTGGCCGCAATCGAAGCAGGCGAAGATTTTTTCGGTTATGTGCCTTATGTCGAGCGGCTGAACCTGCGCGACGACCAGCGCCGCCACGCCTCCGACAACCGCGAGGAAATTTCTCGCGCGCAGGCGGCGTTGATGCTGGCGGCGAAAGGTGGCAAGGTCTGCGTCGTTTCCGGTGGCGATGCCGGTGTGTTCGCCATGGCGGCGGCCATATGTGAAGCAATCGAAGCGGGACCGGCGGAATGGCGGGAAATCGAATTTTCGGTCGTGCCGGGCATTACCGCCATGCTGGCCGTGGCCGCGCGTGTCGGTGCGCCGCTGGGACATGATTTCTGTGCGATTTCGCTGTCCGACAATCTGAAACCGTGGGAACTGATCGAAAAACGGCTGATCGCGGCGGCTGAAGCCGGGTTCGTGATGGCATTCTATAACCCGGTCAGCAAGGCCCGCCCTCACCAGCTATCTCGCGCTTTTGACGTGCTACGCGCGCATTTGCCGGGCACCGTGCCGGTCGTATTCGGCCGCGCCGCAGGCCGGCCAGACGAAAAAATGCGGATCGAGCCGCTCTCCAACGCGCATTCCGATATGGCCGACATGGCGACCTGCATCATTATCGGCTCTATCGAAACCCGCCTGATCGAGCGGCCCGGTCAGGCCCCGCTGGTCTATTCGCCGCGCTCTGCCGGAAAGATCTGATCGAGATGGGCGAGCACGGCTTCCACGCTTTCGAAAGATGTGACCTGCGGCAGTTCGGGCTGGCGGATCATGATGACTTCGACACCGAGGGTGCGTGCCGCCGCAATCTTTCCATAACTGGCCGTGCCGCCGGAGTTTTTGGACACGATGGCGTCGATGCCGTGTTGCGACAAAAGCGTCAGTTCGTCCGCTTCGCGAAACGGGCCGCGAGCGGTAATGTAATGCGCCGAAGGAACGTCGAGTGGTGGCTCCACCGGATCGACGCTGCGGATGGTGTAGTCATGCTGCGACGCTTTTTCGAAAGGCAAAAGTTCCTGACGTCCGAGCGCCAGAAAGGCGCGGCGCGGATTTTCGCCCAGCGCCGAAACAGCGGCTTCGACACTTTCCACCTGTCGCCAGCGGTCGCCCTCCCGCTCGACCCAGCCTTCGCGACGAAGAGCCACGAGAGGAATGCCAGAAATACGGCTGGCCTCGGCCGCATTGTGCGAGATTTGCGCGGCATAAGGATGAGTGGCGTCGATCAGCATTTTGATGTCATGATCGGTGAGATAGGCGGCCAGTCCCTGCGCTCCGCCGAAGCCGCCGGTGCGCACCGGCACGGGCATGGCGATCGGCGCACGCGTGCGGCCGGCCAGCGACAGCGCGGTGGTAAAACGATTTTGGCCGGCCAGTGCTTCGGCCAGAAGTCGGGCTTCGGTGGTGCCGCCCAGAATGAGAATGGAGTGTTGCACGATGTCTCCTGAATCAGATCCGCACCATGCAGCGACGAGTGCGTGGTTGTCCATCATCGGCATCGGCGAAGATGGTATATCGGGACTTGGCGAGCAGGCTAAGGCCGCAATCTCGCAAGCCTCCATTGTGTTCGGCGGCAAAAGGCATCTCGAACTAGCCGCCCCCCTCATCACCGGCGAAGCGCTGCCATGGCCTCAACCTTTCGACACGGCCATGCAGGCAGTGGTGGTTCTCCGTGGTCAAAAAATCTGCGTGCTGGCCTCCGGCGATCCATTCCTTTTCGGTGTCGGCGTCACGCTTTCGCGACATCTCGAATCCGGCGAATATGTTTGCATTCCGGCACCCTCGGCTTTTTCGCTTGCCGCCTCGCGGCTGGGCTGGGCTTTGCAGGATATCGAGACAGTATCGCTGCATGGCCGCTCGCTCGATTTGGTCCGACCGCTTCTGCATCCCGGCCGCAAGGTGCTGGCTCTGACCTCGGATGAAACAGGGCCATCCTCTTTGGCAACCTTGCTCAAGGAGAGCGGGTTCGAAAAATCCCGTCTGACAGTGCTGGAAGCACTCGGCGGTGAACAGGAGCGGGTTCGCACCACCCTTGCAGAAGATTTCGCACTCAACGATATCCATGTGCTGAATGTCGTCGCCATTGAGGTGATCGCTTCGAAAGGCGCAAAAATCCTGCCGCTGACAAGCGGCATGAATGACGATCTGTTCAGCCATGACGGGCAGATTACCAAACGCGAAATCCGTGCACTGACACTTTCGGCGCTCAGCCCCCGGCGTGGCGAATTGCTTTGGGACATCGGTGCCGGTTCCGGTTCGATCGGTATCGAGTGGATGTTGCGGCATCCTTCCATGCAGGCAATCGCCATCGAAAGCCATGCGGCGCGCGCGGTGCAGATCGGCCATAATGCCGCTGCGATGGGTGTGCCTGGCCTGCGGATCGTCAAGGGCACGGCACCGGCGGCGCTGGCCGACCTGCCACGGCCGGATGCAATTTTTATCGGCGGCGGCGGCAGCGAGCCGGGCGTCTTTGATGCCGCAGTAGATGCCCTCAAAGTCGATGGGCGGCTGGTGGCCAATGCGGTGACGCTGGAAATGGAAGCCGTGTTGCTGGCAGCACATGCGCGTCTTGGCGGATCACTTAGCCGGCTAGGAATTTCACGTGCGTCGCCGATCGGCTCCATGTTCGGCTGGCGGCCTGCCATGCCGATAACGCAATGGATCTGGGTGAAACCGTGAGCGAAACGGATACGTTGAGCGAAAAAGACAAGATCTTCGTCGCCGGGATAGGGTGCCGCAAGGACACTTCCGCAGAGATTGTCCTGAGCGTGATGGCTGAAGCATTGAAGACGGTTGGTCAGGAAAGCCGTCAGCCAAAAATGTTGGCGACAGGACCGATCAAGGCCAACGAGCCCGGCATTATCGAAGCGGCGAAGCAGCTGGGCATCCCGCTCATCATCGTTGAGCAGACAGCACTTGAGGCCGCCGCACCCCGTACGCTGACCGTTTCCGAAGTGAGTTTGGCCTACGCCGGTACACCAAGCCTATGCGAAGCGGCGGCCTTGGCCGCAGCTGGAGAGACAGCAAAACTGGTTGCACCGAGATTTGTAAGCGACGGCGTGACATGCGCCATCGCCATCCTGAATACCGAGACTTGAAAGACGTGAGACCATGACCGTGCATTTCATCGGCGCCGGACCGGGCGCTGCCGACCTCATCACCGTGCGTGGCCGCGACCTGATTGGCAAATGCCCGGTCTGCCTGTTTGCCGGTTCGATCGTGCCGCGCGAATTGCTTTCCTATTGCCCGCCGGACGCCCGGATCGTCGATACCGCTTCGCTGTCCCTCGACCAGATCGAGGCCGAATATGTTAAGGCGCATGCCGAGGGCAAGGACGTTGCTCGCCTGCATTCCGGCGATCTCTCCGTCTGGAGTGCCGTGGCCGAACAAGTCCGCCGGCTGGAGAAAAACGGCATCGATTATACGATGACGCCGGGCGTGCCATCCTTTGCGGCAGCCGCCTCCGCGCTGAAACGCGAGTTGACCATTCCGGAAGTGGCGCAGAGCCTTGTTCTGACCCGTGTTTCCGGCCGTGCATCAAAAATGCCGGAGGGAGAAAACCTCAAAGCCTTTGGCGCGACCGGCGCAACGCTTGCCATTCATCTGGCCATCCATGCGATCGGCAAGGTGGTGGAAGAATTGACGCCGCTTTATGGCGCGGATTGCCCGGTAGCGGTCGTGGTTCGGGCGACGTGGCCGGACGAGCGGATCATTCGCGCAACGCTGTCCACCATCGAGGCCGAACTGGCGGCTGATCCGGTAGAGCGCACGGCGCTCATTCTCGTCGGCCCCGGTCTGGCGGCAGAGGATTTTCGCGAGAGCGCGCTTTACAACGCCGATTATGTGCGCCGGTTCAGAGGCGGAAACGGCCCCGGATCGGACGGCGCGGTTTGATCGGACGGCGTAAACGGCGCTTCGGCGACAAAATTGCCCTGCCGATCAAAAATCAGGATTTCGAGAGCGATTTCGCTGCTATCGAGTACCTTTGCCGCCGTCTGCCATGCCAGCGCGGCTATGACCGGGCCAAGCGCCAAACCATCTTCTGCAGCAATTTCGAACGCGTGCAGCACGGTGTTGGCGGCTCGGATACGCTCAGCCAGATCGACACTGGCACCAGCATCCAAGGCGACCTTTGCCAGCCCGTCGAGATCGGCCAGACCCCGCTTGGAATGCAGGTCGAGCATGCCTTGAGCCAGCTTGGTCATCTTGGCGATACCACCGGCAATAGTGACGCGCGGCACCGGATGGCTTTTCAGATATTTCAGCATGCCGCCGACAAAATCGCCCATGTCGAGCAGCGCGACTTCCGGCAGGTCATACCGTTTCTGAACGGCCTTTTCCGAGGTCATGCCGGTGGAACCGGCAACATGGGTGAGACCTTCGGCGCGCGACACATCGATGCCGCGCCAGATGGAATGAATCCAGGCGGCGCAGGAAAACGGAATGACGATGCCGGTCGTGCCGAGGATGGAAATGCCACCCAGAATACCGAGGCGGCCATTCAGGGTTTTTTCAGCAATCTTTTCGCCATCGGCGACCGAGACCTCGACCTCGAAATCCGTCTCGCCACCGGCCACTTCGGTAATGGCGGCGGCAATCATCTGGCGGGGAACGGGATTGATGGACGGTTCGCCGATGCCGAGCGGCAGGCCGGGTTTGGTCACCGTGCCGACACCGGGACCGGCCTTGAAGGTGATACCTGTGCCGGGCGCGCCACGCCGGACAGTGGAAGAAATCAACGCGCCATGGGTGACATCCGGGTCATCGCCGGCATCCTTGACGATCGAGGCACGGGCGAAATCCCTGCCCAGTTCTTCGCCGGCCAAGGCAAAAGCAGGACGCTGGCCGCCGGGCAGGCCGACTTCAACCGGATCTGGAAATTTGCCTGTCAGAAGCGCTTCACAGGCAGCTTTGGCCGCGGCCGCGGCACAGGTGCCGGTGGTCCAGCCACGCCGCAGGTTCTTGCCATCCGCTTCGATGCCAGCTTCACTCATGATCGCTTCTATAACGCTGCCCTCAGCCGCCGTCACCGGTAATAAGGTTTTTTCGATGATACGCATTCACAAGTCGCTTTCGATCACCAAAGGATTTCCGGCATGACGGCACGGGCTCTTATCATCGGTGCGCCGCGCTCCGGCTCGGGCAAGACCAGCGTGACAATTGGCCTTCTGCGCGCCTTTGCACGTCGGGGCATCAAGGTGCGTGGCGTCAAATCCGGCCCCGATTATATCGATCCCGGTTTTCACCATGCCGCCACTCGCCTGCCCGGCCTCAACCTCGATACCTGGGCGATGGAACCGGCACTAGTGGCGCATCTTCTGAACGATGCAGCCAGCGATACCGATCTGGTGCTGATCGAAAGCGCCATGGGCCTGTTTGACGGTATCGCGGGTGGCGAAGGCCGCACCGGTTCGGCTGCCGATCTGGCGCGACTGCTTGGCATTCCGGTTCTGCTGGTGCTCGATGTTTCCGGCCAATCGCAGACGGCAGCGGCGGTGGCCGTGGGGTTCAAACATTACGATCCGGCCGTGAAAATCGCCGGCGTGATCATGAACAGGGCGGGCAGTGAGCGGCATGTGAAACTTTCCGGCGATGCGATCATCGCCACCGGCCTGCCGCTGACCGGCGCCGTGCTGCGCAACCCAGATCTGGTTCTTCCAGAACGGCATCTGGGGCTGGTGCAGGCGAGCGAACATCCGCAGATCGAAGGCCATATCGAAAAGCTGGCCGATGCGATGGAAGCCTCGCTCGATCTCGATGCTATTTTCGGTCTGGCCGTGCCGCTGCAGCAAACCACGCCCATGTCATCGGACGCCACCCTGCCACCGCCCGGCCAGAAAATTGCGTTGGCGCAGGATACGGCTTTCACCTTTCTCTATCCGCATCTGGCAGCATATTGGCGGGCACAAGGGGCGGAAATCATACCCTTCTCGCCTTTGGCTGATGAAGCGCCGGCAAAGGATTGCGACATCTGCTGGCTGCCGGGTGGTTATCCCGAACTGCATGCAGGCCAGATTGCCGTCGCCGAAAACTTTCGCGCTGGTCTGGCGGCGTTTGCCGAAACGCGGCCGGTTCATGGCGAATGCGGAGGATATATGGTGCTGGGCGAAGCGCTGGAGGATGCCGACGGCATAACCCACCGGATGACAGGGCTCCTGTCTCACAAGACCAGCTTTGCCAAACGCCGGATGAACCTCGGATATCGGCAGGCGACGATTGCAGTGGATGGTCCACTGGGTAAGGCGGGCAGCATGATCCGAGGTCATGAGTTCCATTATGCCAGCGTGACCGATGCCGGGACGGACGAAGCCTTTGCGACGATTGCCGACGGCACCGGCAAGCCGCTGGGCACATCCGGTGGACGGCGCGGGTTTGTGAGCGGCACGTTTTTCCATGCGATTGCGCTGGTAAGCAAGACTTAAGCCTGCTCTTTTTTCGTCATCCCGGCCTTGAGCCGGGATCCAGCCGACACGCGTCTGCGTGGCGTGAGACCCTTTTCAGCCCAAGGACTTGGGCTGGCTGGATTCCTGTGACGAGCACAAGAATGACGGAGGAAATTGAGCGGCGCTACTCCACAAACACCCTGACAGTCGCCGCGCGCCCAACCGCATCGATCACCGTCAACGTCGAGTACCCGCCGCCATCCGGTTGCCATTCGCTGGTGCGACGGCGCGACAGGTCCCGCAACGGCTGGCCGTTGGCAAGCCAGCGGAAGGGTGCGCGACCGCCCTGCAGTTTCAGCATTAGCGGCTCCAGCGTACCGCCCGAGGCAGCGCCGAGATCGACACGGGCACCTTCCGGCGGGTAAACGATTTGCGGGGCCGGTTCACGCGCAGAAGCGGAGATGAGACCGGATGCGGTCATGGAAAAACGCCGCTGGCTGATCGGCAGGTCGGCCTGCGCCACACGTACCGCGCCGGATGGTGCCGAAGGCATGGGCGTGATGGCAACGCCCGAGCGGGAAAATGCCTCAAACAGGATGGGGGCTGCCGTGGCATAACCGGCAATGCCCGGTACTGCGCCATTATCCGGCCGACCGACCCAGACGCCGAGCACATGGCGGCCATCATACCCGATCGACCAGGCATCGCGGTAACCATAGCTGGTGCCGGTCTTGTAGGCGATGCCGAGGCGGCGGCTGCCCTGCGGCGGCAGGACGTCTGAGAGAATGTCGGTGACATTCCAAGTGGCGACCGGTTCCAGCAGTGGATCGGCGGGATCGATACCCGGTTTTTCGCGCACGCCATCACCCAGCCGCACCGGTTGGCCGCGATTGGCAAGCCCGGCATAAAGCTGCACCAGATCTTTGAGCGATACACCGACACCGCCAAGACCAATCGCGAGACCCGGCGCCTCGCCGATCGGCAGAGCCGGTTTCACATCGGCACGGCGAAACCGCATCATCAGCCGGCTAGGACCGACCGCATCGAGAAGACGCACGGCCGGCACATTGAGCGACAGCTGCAAGGCCCGGCGGATGGAAACGTCGCCCTGATAACTCATGTCGAAATTGCGCGGGCGATAACCGTGGAAATCGGAGGGGCGATCCTCGATCACCGTTTCCTGCGACACCAGCCCCTGTTCGAAGGCCAGCCCATAGATGAAGGGCTTTAACGTCGAACCCGGCGAGCGGTTGACGCGGGTCATATCCACCCAGCCGGAGCGGCTGGCATCGAAATAATCCGCTGACCCGACTTCTCCGACGATTTCTCCCGTTCGGGCATCGGCCATGACCATGGCCAGAGATATTTTTGGGCCAAGCTTCTGCACGGCGGCGCGTGCAGCATCTTCCAGCCCGCGCTGCACATCGCGCCGCAGGGTCGTAACGTGGCGGGTTTCCGTCGGCTGTTTGCGAATGGCGGCTTCGGCCAGATGCGCCGCATAGGCCGGCAATTGCAGGCGGCGCAACGGGACGGCTGGAAGCGCCGCCTGCTCTACCGCGGCCTTGCCGACCGTTTCCATGACGGGTTCGCGATCCAGCACACGCTGGCGGGCGGCGGTGGCGACCTGCGGTCGACGATCGGGCCTGCGCGCCTCCGGCGATTGCGGCAGGGCGACAAGAAGGGCCGCTTCAGACACAGACAGCCGACGCGGCTCCTTGCCGAAATAGGCAAGGCTTGCAGCACGCACGCCTTCGAGATTGCCGCCATAAGGGGCGAGCGTCAGGTAGAGGTCGAGAATTTGCGCCTTCGACAACCGCCGTTCGATCTGGATGGCGCGGGCGAGCTGCACGAATTTTGCCGAAAACGAGCGGTTTTCACGCGGCTCGATCAACCGCGCCACCTGCATGGAGAGCGTAGAGGCGCCGGACACGATACGGCCATTGGTCACAAATTGCGTCGCCGCCCGAACGAGCGCCCACGGATCGACACCGGCATGATCATAAAACCGCTGGTCCTCATAAGCGACCAGCATACGCAAAAATTGCGGATCGACATCCGCCGCCTTCGTGCCCAGCCGCCAGCGGCCATCCGGCGTCGCAAAGGCACGCAAAAGCTGACTATTAGCATCCACCACCTCGCGCGAGATCACCGCTGCCCTGTCGAGCGGCGGTGGCCAGGCGCGATCGGCCGCTTCCAGCCCATAAACGGCCGCCACACCGAGAAGGGCGATAGCGGCCGTGCCGACGGCAAATTTTGACCAGAACCGCATTATTGCGCCGCCTTCACCTCCATGCGGCCTGTCGCGGTGCGCGCCGAAAACTGCGGGCGATACATGTCCTCGACATAGGCTGCCGGGTGATCATAAACGCCGGGCGTGACCGCGCGAACCACATAGGCCAGCGAGATTTCGCGGTTATCGCCGCCGCTGCGATCGAAGGCCGCAACAAAACGGTCGTTGCGGAATTCCGTATGGGCAGCCTGCGTATCGCCGATCCATTCGAAATTGGTGAGCTGGGCGCTGTCGACCAGGCTCGGATTGTCGATCTCGAAACCGGCGGGCAGGAGATCGGTGATGACGATGCGCGAGGCCCAGTCATTGCTTTCCGTCACCGTCAGCACCACGACGTAACGCTGGTTCTGTTCGGCTTCGGTGACGCTGATTTCCTCACCTTCGAGCGTGTAATAGGCGCGGGAAATCTGGAAACCGTCGCCGCCGGCCGGCAGCGGCACCACCGGTGCGGCAACCGTGGTCAAGACCGCCGAAAGCGGATCGGGACTGCGGTTGGCGAGCGTGACCGGGTGATCGGCCAGTGCGGCGCCTTCGATGCGGGACATGTATGCACCCTCATGAGCGGCACCATTGACCTGCAGGGCAATGCCATCATCACCCTGCTGCAGCGCGCGGGCAGCAAGCAGCATCCAGGCCTGTTCCTGAGTGCTGGTATATTTCTTGGATGACCATTCCTTGGCGACGACCTTTGCAAGCTCCGGCACGATGGCGGGAACCGGACGGCTTTCGGCTGCAAGCGCCAGCACGGCCGCGCCATCACGCAGCGACGAACCGTAATCGGAGCGGGCGAGGCTGACCTTGCGGACCTGCGCATCCTCGGCCATCTGCAGCGACTGGGCAAAGATGGTTTTCGAACGCTGGGCATCGCCATAAAGCGCAAGCGATGCGGCAAGATGCGCCTTGGCGAGCGGTGTCGGGAATTCCGCCAGCATCGTATCGGCATAATACCGCAGGTCGCTGATCGCGGCCTTGCGATTGCGCGACAGGACATAGAGCGCGTAGGCGATCTCGTTGCCCTTGTCGCGGACGCTGTTATCGTAACCCAGACCATTCTGGAGGTTTTCCAGCGCCTGCACCAGCGCCTGATCCGGCACCGTATATCCCTGCTCGCGGGCGCGACTCAGGAAGTCGGTCACATAGGAATCCAGCCACAGATCACCCGAACCCGGCGACCAGAGGCCAAAACTGCCGGAGGAAGACTGGTAGGAGAGGACACGATAAATAGCATCCTGCACCCGCTTCTTGATCTCGGCTTCGTCGGCCAGACCATTTTTCTGCGCAAGTTCGCTCAGATAGAGCAGCGGCAGCGCGCGGCTGGTGGTCTGTTCGGCGCAGCCGTAAGGGTAACGGTCGAGACTGGTCAGAAGCGACGGAATATCGAACTCCGCCGAACGGCTGACATTGAGCGCAATCGAAGCACCCGGCAGAATGCTGTCGGCAAACAGATCGCCATTAACGGTGAGGCTGCTGCCGGGGGCGAGCGAGATGACACGGCGCGTGGTGATCGGCAGCGTTGCCGGGCGAACCGGCAGGTAAAGCGCCTGTTCCAGGGCCATGCCGCTACCGTTTGTCAGGCGGATATTGATCTGGCCATCACCGGGTTCGACGCCGGAGATTTTGAGCGCCACATCCTGTTTGCCGCCGGGCTGCAATTGCAGCGTCTGTTCGGGTGCAGCGACAGAAATCGCATCATTACCGGTAACCGACAGGCGGTAGCTTCCGGCGGGCGCATCGGTATTGGCGATATCGAGGCGCAGATTGGCTTCATCGCCGGGTGCGAGGAAACGCGGCAGGCTGGCGGTGACCACAACCGGATCGCGGATGATGACATCCGTCACGCCATGGCCGACACCGGTCTTTGACCAGGCAACCGCCATGACACGGGCCGTGCCGTTGAACTGCGGAATATCGAAACTGACCTTGGCATTGCCATCCGCATCAAGCTTCACCGGACCGGAGAAGAAGGCGACCAGCTTTTCCTTCGGCGGGCTGGCCTGCAGCGCCATGCTGCCGCCATCACCACCGGTGCGGATACGGCCCATGGCGCCAAGCGAACCATCGATCAGGCGTCCGTAAAGATCGCGGATTTCCAGACCGAGGCGACGCTGGCCGAAATAGAAATCGTCCGGGGCCGGCGGTTCATAACGCGTCAGGTTGAGAATGCCGACATCGACGGCGGCAACCGTGACATAGGCTTCCTCACCCACACCGGCACCGACAACATTGACGGCGACTTCCAGCGGTTGGCGTGGAAGCGTCCTTTCCGGCGCGGTCAGCTTGATGGCAAGATTGCGGGTTTCGGGATCGACCTTCAACCAGGTGATGCCGATGGCGCGCATCGGCATGCGGCTGTCCTGCGCCTCGCCGGGGCGATACAGCGTGGCGGTAACATAGGAACCGGCACCCCAGTTTTCCGTGACCGGGATTTCCACTTCGCCGCCGTTTTCGCCGATATCGACGTTTTCGACCGAGATCAGCTGTTCGGCGCCGCCCATGACCATGAGCGAACCGGCATAACGCGACGCAATTTTCAGCTTGGCCGTCTCGCCGACCTTGTAGCTCGGCTTGTCGAGAGCGACTTCCAGCGCATCCGGGGTTTCGGTGGAGCTGGCGGTGACGAACCAGCCGGCATCAAATTCGACGCTCGACTGCGGCCCGCCGGCATCGGGCGTTTCCACTTCGAGCCGGTAACGACCCCAGGCCGCCTGTACGGAAATCTCGCCGCCATCCTTGGTCAGATCGACCTTGCCGTTTGAAACCTGCTCGGTGCGGGTGATCGGCTCATACCGCCAGGAACCGCCCTCGCGATACCACTGGTACCGGCGCTCCAGCTTGACGAGCTTCCACAGCGCGCCATTGGAGGCGACCTTGTTGCCGGTCTCATCGACCATCACGACATGGAATTTGCCGACCGCATTTTCAGGCAGATCGCCGTAAAATTCCGGCTTGATGCCGAGACGAGGTCCATCGGCACGAACCGGAAGTGTCAGCTTGCGCTCAACGGCGCGACCGCCGCCTTCCTGCATGCGCACGACGATATCTGCCGAGACCAACTGCGTGGTGGAGGGGATTTCAGCAATGGCGGCATCGAATGTTGCCTTGCCGTTTTCATCGAGAGGATCGAGCCCTTCGAGCGGCAGGCGGGTGGCTTCCGCGGCTTCCTCATCGGCGAGGCCGAAGAAATAGCCTTTAAAAGCTTCCGTCTCACGCGACGGTTTCAGAACCACTTCGCCTTCGAGATTGAGACCTGCAGCCGGTGCACCGTAAAGATAACGACCATCAACATTGACCGGCAGCGGTTCGCCGACAGTGATCGTGGAAACATCACTGGTCAGATCGAACTCGATGCGATCCGGCACAAAATCGTCGACCAGAAATTCCTTCGAGGCGATGGCGCTGCCCTTGGGATCGGTAAACACCTGCATGGTCCAGGTGCCACGCATAGAGGTTTCCTGCAAAGGCAGATCGAGCGTGTAACCGCCAAGCTGGCCGTTTTCGACCTGGCGGCGATCTTCCACACCATCCGGGCGCAGGAAAACGAAGGTCAGCGGCAGGTTTTCGATCGCGTTGGAATCGACATCACGCGCGAGCGCCGAGGCATGTACGGTTTCGCCGGCGCGATAGATACCGCGTTCGGTAAAGGCAAAGATGTCGATCGCGCCCGGTGCGGCACGACCGGTGACGCCACGGTCGGACAGATCGAAACCGGCACGGGTCATGTCGAGAAAAACGTAATCCGTATCACCGTCCTTGGCGGTCAGCACGGCGGGTGTCATGGCAGCGGTGCCGCGCATCAGGCCGGCGGTGAAATTGGCGCGGCCATCGGCATCGGTGTTCAGGGTGCCCAGAATTTCATTGTTCTTGGCGAGAAGCTGCAATTCCACATCCGCGACAGGCTTGGCCGTGGAAAGCGAGCGGATGAAGACGTTGAGGCCATCGGTTCCGGCATAGGTGGAGATACCGAGGTCGGAGACAACGAACCACTGCGTCGCCTTGTTTTCCCAGCTGTCTGCGTCGGCATTGGGCAGACTGGCGGTCATCACATAAACGCCCGGCTTGCGCTGCGGCAGGGCTTCATCGACCGGAAAACTGGTGACAACATCCTTGTTCATCTCCTGGCCGAGATCGAGCGAACCTTCCCAGACCAGTTCACCGCTTTCCTCCTGAATGCGGTTGGCGCTGTAGCCATCCATCTGGGTGAGGAATTGCGACGAGGTGAGAAGAGGCGCGATGCCGCGCTCACCGATCCGGTACAGTTTCAGCGCCGCACTCGGGGTGTTGACCGAGACCAGCGGAATGCCGCGGCGGGCCGTGGAGGGAAGCACGAAACTGTCGCCGGTGAAACGCAGCGATGGCGAGCGATCCTTGACATAAATATCGATATCGACGGCGGCTGCGAGGTTTTCGTCGACCGAGGACGGCAGGCCGCGACGCAGCGTCAGCTTGTAACGCTGGCCATGGGTCAGGCCTTCGACGCAGATCTGGTTGTCCTTGGCTTCCATGGCCTTAGGCGCTGCGCCATCTAGCGTGACGAAGGGCGCGTAATCGACACCGGCCTTCACCAGCGGTTCGGAGAACTGGATGCAGGCACGCGCTTCGGCGCTATCGGCATCAACCGTGTTGCCGACCACGCGGAAACCGAAACGCTGCACGAGATCCTGATAAACCGCCTGCACCGTCTTGGCATTGACCAGCGCAAGGCTCTCCTTGAATGCATTGATGGCCGCGCGATGGTTGGACTGGCGCTCCAACCCGCCGCCAAGAAGGGCGAGCGCTTCGGCGCGGCTCTGGGTGTTGCGGCTCAGCTGGTAACCGTTGATACCAGCCATGACAGCCTGACGGGCAAATTCGCTGTTGTTTTCGACACTGCCGCCGGCACGCGCCATTTCAAGCCAGAGCGCGCCATCCTGCGGGTCGATGGAAAGCGCAGCTCGATAGGCGGCAAGTGCTGCGCCGATATCACCACCGACGACCTCGAGCTGTGCCAGCGCTTTCAGGCTTTCCAGTCCCTGCCCCTGCAGATGGAGGTCGAGTTCAAGACCATCCTTGAATTCACGCGCCTGCTGGATCAGTTCGTCGGACAGAAAACCGAGGCGCGGAGCAGCGCCGATGTCCGGCTCAGCGGCGACATCGACGACCTTGCCTGCAATCGCGCCGGGGGCGGCGTTCAGCTGATTGAAGTCGGATTTCAGAAAGCACCACTTTGCCTTGGTATTATAGGTAAAGGCGCGGCAGGAGCGATCGTCGACGCAAGCCGTCTGGCACTGGTTGGCGTCGATATTTTTGACCGTACGAAGATCGAAACCGGTGTAATCGCTATTTTCGCTGGTGATGACTTGTCGCCGCGTTTCCTGAGCCGACAAAGGCGCGGCAAAAGCCAGCGCGCCGAGAACAAAAGCCGAGATGCGGAAAAAGGCGCGCTTAGACATAAGAGTCCTCCCCAACGCGATGCCGTGAGCCGATGGCACTTTTCTAATTTGACGAGTGCTTGTCAATCTTCGGCGCGGATATGTGTCAGCAGCCTGCAAAGCTCAAGATGGGAAATTTACCGAAATTGGACCGGAGTTCTCACGCTCTGCCGCCGGCTGCCCGCGCATTGGCCCAGTCGGCGCTGGCGGCAATCCCGCCGAGCGGAAAAACATGGCACTGTTCGATCCGACTTTGCGGATGTGTAGCGCGATAAGCCTCGATCTCATCCACCAGATCGGTCGGTTCGAGCGGCACGAGAAGCTTGCGGAAATCCAGCGCGCGCTTTTGCAGGATGGCAAGCGAGGGCCCGACTCCACAGGAAATTGCGAACTTGATCAGCGTCTGCAGCTTGGTCGGCCCGGCAATACCGAGATGGACCGGAAGATCGATGCCATCTGCAAAAATCCGTTCCGCCCAGGCAATGACCGGTTTGGCATCAAAAGCAAACTGGGTGACGATCGCCATTTTCGCGTCCGTGCGCTGAGCATAATCCTGTTTGGAATGCAAAGCCGCATCGACATTCACCGTGCCACCATCGCGGTCGATATCGCGATTGCCTTCCGGGTGCCCGGCAACGTGCAGGCGCTTGAAGCCGTAACGATCAAACAAGCCGCTTTCCAGCATGGTCATGACGCTGTCGAGATCACCCACTGCACGCGCGTAACCGCCGCCAAGCAGCAACGCCTGTTCGACGCCGGCTTCCTCGCGATAGCGTTTGATCCACATATCGAGCGTCGAAGTATCAGAGATACCCCGCGCTGGGATATGCGGCATCGGGGCAAAACCTTCGCCGGTCAACCGGCGTGCGGTGACCACCATATCGTCGATCGGCGTACCTTCGATATGTGCGATGTAGACACGTGTACCTGCCGGCAAGAGCCTGCGGAAATCCTCGACCTTGGCGGCGGTGCGCGGCGTGACTTCTATGGAAAAATGCGAAAGCAGGTTGATCTTGCCAGCCGGCATACCAGTTGCCGTTTCCTGTTCCGTCTCAGCAAAAGCCATAAAAATTCCCGTATCCGATACAGCACTTTCCGAACTCGGACGGAAAGGTTCTTGTCATTTGATATCAGGATAGGGCGGCTATGTCTTTTGCACATGCCGCAGGGCCGACATGCGTGGGTAGATTTGCGCCCCCGCATGCCGGAAAATTGCAGGCACCGTCAGACGGCCAGATAATTGTGGCGTAGCTCGGCATTGTCCAGAACATCGGCGGCGGCACCGCTATAAACGACCGTGCCGGTATCCATGATCACCGCCCGGTCGGAAAAGCGCAGGGCCGCAACAGCATTCTGTTCGACGATGATGGTGGTAATGCCGAGATCGCGGATTTGCCGGACGATCTTTTCGATCTCCTGCACGATGACCGGAGCGAGCCCTTCATAGGGTTCATCGAGGAACAGGATCTTCAAATCACGCGCCAAAGCTCGAGCGACCGCCAGCATCTGCTGTTCGCCACCCGACATGGTGGTGGCTTCCTGATTGCGACGTTCTGCAAGACGCGGAAAATGATCGTAGATTTTTTCGACCGACCAGCCTTTTTGGCCCGATACCTGCGCCAGAAGAAGATTTTCCTCAACCGTCAGCCCACCGATGATACGGCGGTCTTCCGGCACAAGCTGAACACCGGCCTGAGCGGCCTGATAGGATTTCATCTTGTGCAATGGCTGGCCATCGAGCCAGATTTCACCGCTTTTCAGAACCGGGCTATCGGCGCGGGCAAGCGTGCGCAGAGTCGAGGTCTTGCCGGCGCCGTTTCGGCCGAGCAACGACAGGACCTCACCCTTGGCAATGGAGAAGGAAACGCCCTGGACGATGTAGGATTCGCCATACCAGGCATGAATGTCCTCGACGCTGAAAAAGGGCCTCTCCTCACTCGGCTCCATGCTCTGGGCTCCTATTGTCAACTCACTATGGCGGGTCATGGCGTTCATGCGTGCGCTTCTCCGAGATAGGCTTCCTTGACCTTGGGGTTGCCGCGCACCTCATCCGGCAGGCCATCGGCGATAATCTTGCCTTGCGCCAATACGCTGACGCGGTCGGCAAGCGAAAACACCACATGCATATCGTGCTCGATGATGACCTTGGTCATGCCGCGAGCCTTGATGCGCTTCAGAAGCTCGATGGTCATGTTGGTATCGTGGCGAGACATGCCTGCCGTGGGTTCATCCAGCAGAAGCAGCTTGGGTTTCTGGATCAGGCACATGGCAAGCTCCAGACGGCGTTTGTCGCCACGCGACAACGAGCCAGCCAGTTGGTGACGTCGTTCGATCAGCCCGACATCACCGAGGTGATATTCGGCCGCCTCGCGGATATCGCTTTCGCTTTCCACCGATTGCAGGGCATGGAAACGATAGGCACCATCCCGCTTGGCAAAGGCCGGGATCATGACATTGTCGAGCAGGGACAGATCCGGAAAGATTTCCGGCGTCTGGAACACACGGCTGACGCCGAGCTGGTTGATCTCGTGCGGACGCTGCTGGTCGAGCGTCGTGCCGGCGAAAACGACATGACCCTGATCCGGTCGGATGCGGCCGATGCAGACATTGAGGAGCGTCGATTTGCCGGCCCCATTGGGGCCGATGATGGCATGCACAGTGCCTTCGGCAACGCTCAGATCGACATCGGTCAGCGCCTTCAGACCGCCGAAACGCTTGCTGACATCAGCCACATGGAGAATGATATTCTTGTTGGACATGACCGTTACTCCGCAGGCTGAGGATGGGAAGCGACTGCCGGTTTGCCACCGCCACCACCACGTTTGAATAGACCGGTGATCCGCCGGATACCTTCCATGATGCCACCCGGCAGGAAGATCACGATCAGGACGAAGATAACGCCAAGGGTGAGGTGCCAGCCTTCGCCGACGAACAGCGACAACACGCTAACCAGTGGATTTTCGATACTGTCGGGCAGGAAATCGAAAATCCGGTGCAGCGTCTGCTCGTTGAAGGCGGAAAAGATGTTTTCGAAATATTTGATGACAGCCGCACCGAGGATTGGGCCGACCAGTGTTCCGGCACCACCCAGAATGGTCATCAGCACCACTTCTCCCGAGGCTGTCCATTGCATGCGTTCAGCACCGGCCAGAGGATCGGTCACCGCCATCAACGAGCCGGCAAGACCCGCATAAACGCCGGAGATAACAAAGGCGGCGAGCAGATAGGGACGATTGTTAAAACCGGTATAGCGCATGCGGTTCTGGTTGGATTTCAGCGCCCGCAGCATCAGGCCGAAGGGCGAGCGGAAAATCTTGATTGCGAAGAAGAAACAGAGAATCAGAATGACCGCGCAAAAGTAGAAACCGGCATAACCGCCACCGCTCAAACCGATGCCGAACAGTTCGACACGCGGCAGGCCACCGGTCGCCGCGCCCGTCATGTTGTCGAGCACACGCGGATCATTCAGCGTCAGCTGCAGCCCGGTTTCACCATTGGTGAGCGGCGTCAGCACCGAATAGGCGAGGTTATAAAACATCTGCGCGAAGGCGAGCGTGAGGATCGAGAAATAGATGCCGGAGCGGCGCAAAGCCACGTAGCCGATCACCACGGCCACCAGACCGGCCACGATCATGGAAAAGAAAATAGCCGGCAAAGCATTCATGGTGAGAAGCTTGAACATCCAAACAGCCGCGTAGGAGCCGATACCGATAAAGGCGGCGTGACCGAAGGACAGGTAACCGGTCAGCCCGAACAAGATGTTGAAGCCGAGGGCAAAGATGCCAAAAATACAGAATTTCTGCATCAGCGCCGGATAGGACGCACCGAGCGGCTGCAGCGTGATCGGCATGGTCAGCACGACGACGGCAAAACCGAGGAACAGCAGCCAGTCCTGTTTCGAGAGATTGAGGGCCATCGGCTTATTCCTCCATAACGCCGGCGCGACCCATCAGGCCTCGCGGCAAGGTGAGCAGCACGATGACCGCAACGAGATAAATGATGATCTGGTCGATGCCGGGAATGATCGCCTTCACCTCGTTCATCGACGCGAAGGATTGCAGGATACCGAGCAGAAAACCGGCCAGCACCGCGCCACCGAGCGAACCCATGCCGCCAACCACGACCACGACGAAGGACAGGACCAGGAACTCCATGCCGATATGATAATCTGGCGGCAGGATCGGCGTGTACATGACACCTGCAACACCGGCGACGACGGCGGCGATACCGAACACGACGGTAAAGCGCCGCTCGATATTGATGCCGAGCAGGCCGACGGTTTCACGGTCACGCATGCCGGCGCGAACGACCATGCCGTAGGTGGTGAAGCGCAGGAAGGCAAAAACGGCGCCGATGATCGACAGCGAAAATGCCAGATAGATCAACCGCCACCAGGGATAAGGCAGCCCCTGACCGAGACCGATCATTTCCCCCACCGCCGCCGTTCCGCGAAATGCGGCAGGTGCCGGCTGCGGGATCGGGTTGGCGCCAAAGTAGTGTTTTATGATTTCCTGAATGACGATCGCCAGTCCGAAGGTGACGAGGATCTGTTCGGAATGCGGGCGCTTGTAAAAATGGCGGATCAGCCCGCGCTCCATGGCGATGCCGACAAGCAGCATGACCGGAATGGCGAGCATGATCGACGCCGGCACCGAATAGTCGACAAGGAATTTACCGCTCTCGCCAAGCCATGCTTCCACATAGGGCTGACGCACTTCCATGGGGGAGCCCCACGGTGTGGTCTGGCTCGGATCGATTGTGACCGATTGCAGGGTCAGAAGCTTGTTGAAGCCGACGGCACAGAAGGCTCCCATCATGAACAATGCGCCATGGGCAAAGTTCACGACGCCAAGCGTTCCGAAAACAAGAGTAAGGCCGAGCGCGATCAGGGCGTAAGCGCCGCCCTTGTCGAGGCCATTGAGGATCTGCAGCAGTATCGCGTCCATGAGACCGCCATAAAAAGAGGATTGCGACAAGCCCGCCGGACGCTTTTCGCGCCCGACGGTCGATATCCGGCATCAGATCCGGCTTAGGTAACGATCAGCATTTCTTGGCGTCGGCCGGGCCGAGGTCACCGCCAAAAATCTTGGCATCGTAAGTGACGTCCTTTGCCGGGATCACCTTGCGCACTTCGAGAAGGTCGAACTTGTCCTTCGGAGCTTCCTTGCCCTGCACGACAAGGATGTCCTTGAAGCACTGGTGATCCTCGGCGCGGTAAAGTGTCGGACCGTTTCCAAGACCATCGAAATCGAAGCCTTCGAGCGCCTTGATGACTTCAGGCGCGTAGAAGGTGCCGGCGCGTTCGCAGGCATCGGCGTAAAGCAGCGCCTGCACGTAGCAGGTATGGGCAGCCTGTGACGGCGGCGTGCCATATTCCTTGCCGAAGGATTGCGTGAACGCCTTGGTGCCGGGATCGGTGAGTTTCCAGTCCCAGTTGGCGGTGCCGTAAATGCCCTTGATGGCTTCGCCCGCACCCTGCGCCATCAGTTCGGAGAACAGCGGCACGACGATTTCGAACGACTTGCCGTTGACCTGCTTGTCACGCAGGCCGAACTGCACAGCCTGGGTCAGCGAGTTGATCATATCCTTGCCGTAATGGTTGAGGATCAGCACATCGGCACCGGAGTTGAGAACCGGAGTGATGTACTGGGAATAATCGCCGATGCCGAGCGGTGTGCGCACCGCCTTCACGGTCTGCCAGCCGAGCTTTTCGGTGGCGGCCTTCATCGATTCTTCCTGCGTCCAGCCCCAGGTATAGTCGGCTGTCAGGTGGTAGGCCTTGCGATCGGAACCATAGGCTTCGCCGATGACGGGGCCGAGACCGATGCCGGACATGTAGGCGTTGAAGAAGTGGCGGAAACCGTAACGTTTCTTGTCCTTGCCGGTCGTGTCGTTGGAATGGGTCAGGCCGGTCATGAAGATCACGCCAAGATCCTGGCAAAGGCTCTGCACGGCAACGGCTTCGGCTGAGGACGACCCGCCGGTGATAACGACCGCGCCATCCTTTTCCACCATGCGTTTGGCAGAGTCACGTGCGGCATCGGCCTTGGTCTGGGTATCACCCGAAACGAAAGCGACTTTCTTGCCGAGAATGCCGTTGCCCTTCAGCGCCTTCGACGAGAAGGTCGGCAGCATGCCGCCATCGCCTTCGCCGTTGAGATGCTTGACGGCCAGTTTATAGGCCTTGAGTTCATCCTGCCCTTCGTCGGCATAAGGTCCGGACAGCGGCACGTTGAAACCGAAGGTAACGGTATCGCCGGTCGGCACGTTGCAGGACATCTTGTCCTGTGCATAGGCGCCTCGCACGAAATGCATCGGCGCTGCCAGCGCAAGACCGGACAGGGCACCGGTACGCAACAGACCACGACGGGTAGTGATAAAACTGGACATGTGACTCCTCCCAAAGTCGGTGAAAACGTCGCACCCCTCCTCAAGAGCGCAGGTTGAAAGGCTACCCTCAACCCGGATTTAGCCAATCCAACATTGGTCTTACGACTATGGTCTAGAGACAAACGCGGCCCGGAAAGCCGTCGAGGAACATTTCATGACACATTGTCTAATTCAGGCTCAGGCAAGCCCCAGCACATAGCTTCCAGCGCAATTGGGTGAGGGTCGACGCCATATCGCACAGCCAAAAGTTGCGAAAAGCCAAGCTACAAATCTGATTACGCTTCGAAAAGTCCGTATTTCGTTCGACATAGCCCGGGACCTGTTCACATGACTTCGATCGTTTCCAATCTGACCACAAGCCAGATCCGGTCCCTTTCGACGGCGTCGGTCGCCGCATGGTCGACCGAAGATGTAGCCTCGCTTTCCACGGGCCAGATCGGTGCACTCTCCTCGGCGCAGATTGCAGCGCTCGACAAGGAAGATGTCGAAGTTCTCGGATCGCAGCAGCTTCGCGCCATTTCGGTCACGGCCATTGTCGGCCTGTCCCTCGACCAGTTGGCCGTTCTTGATCATCTCGATATCGAAAGCCTGAGTTCCGCTCAGGTGGCGGCGATGACCACCGCGCAGATCGGCGGTCTTTCGACGCTTCAGGCGCAGGCACTCACCGAATCGCAGGTCAGCGCGCTTACGTCTGCGCAGCTGGCAGTGCTCGGCCCGGAAGAGCTGGCAACCTTCTCGACAGGCGATATAGCCTCGATCAGCAGCAAGGCTATCGTCGGTCTGACAACTGAGACCATGGCCTCTCTCTCTACGGATCAGATCGCTGCCATCAATGTCAAATCTCTTGGTGCCCTGACCACGGCGCAGGTAGCAGCATTGGGATCGGCACAGGTCGAAGCCCTGTCTTTCACGCAGGTTGCCGGCTTGACCGCGGCACAAATCAACGCGCTGGGCTCCTCCGGTCTTTCTACTTTCACAAATGCCGAAATCGGAAACATCAACCGAGATGCTCTTGCAGGCGTGGATCCGGCCGTTCTGATAAATCTGGGCTCGTCTCAGGTCGCAGCACTGACAACGATACAGATCAACGCCATACAGGCGCCCCAGGTGGCATCGCTTGGCACCGGCTTTATCGCAATGTTGTCCAGCGGACAGATAAGCGCACTCAACACTGCTGCAGTGGCAACACTGACGACTGCGCAAATCGAAGCAATGAGCACATCGCAGGTAGAGGCATTGACCGTACCCCAGGTCAAGGTTCTGAGCGCGGCCCAGCTCACTGTTCTCGGTGCCGATGGTATTGCTACATTTTCCACCGCAGAAATCGCGGCACTGAGCAACAGATCCGTTACCGGCCTGTCCGAAGATGCCATCAAGAACCTCACTCCCGAGCAAATCGCAGCTCTGAGCACCAGTGCTGTCGCCGCATTGACGTCGGAGCAGATCAAGGCCCTGTCAACGGCACAGGTTGAAGCACTGACCGTAAATCAGGTGCGGGTGATGAGTGCCGCCCAGTTCGCCGCGCTTGATGGCGATGGTCTTGCCACGTTTACGAATGCCGAAATTGCCTCAATCGGCAACAGGGCGATCTCAGGTCTGACAACGGCCGCAATGGCAGCTCTTTCGGCCACCCAGATCGCTTCGATCAGCACGCTCGGTATCAGTGGACTGAGCGCAATACAAATCGCATCTCTTTCAACCACTCAGGTCGAGGCATTGTCCGCAACGCAGGTCCGGTTCATGACGGCCGGGCAGCTTACCGCGCTGACCAGCCAGCAGATAACAGTCCTGTCGCCGGAAAAGATATCGGCAATCAACACAAAAGCGTTGCCTGCTCTGTCCACGGAAGGTGCTGCGGCTCTTTCCCCCGCCCAGATCGCGGCCCTTACGGCATCACAGGCAGGAGCACTTAGCACAGCACAGATTGCAGCTCTCTCAACCTCACAAGCAGATGCCCTGACTGAAATCCATTTCCGTGCAATGAAAACGGCGCAGATCGCCGCTTTTGGAACAGACGATCTCGCAACGCTTACCGCTTCCGAGATTGCATCGATTGCCGCAAAATCGCTGGCGGGACTGAGCACGGATGCCGTCGCCGCACTTACAACGGCTCAAATCGCTGCGCTGACAACTGCCCAGATTGCCGCCCTGACACCTGCGCACATAACCGCCTTGACCGTAGATCAGGCAGAAGCATTGACGCCGGGCCAGATCCTGGCGATGACGTCAAAACAGTTCGCTGCGCTGGGCGAAGACGATATCGCGAAATTTTCAACCGACGATATCGCCGCGATTACTAACCGCGCCATTCCTGGCCTGACAACCGCAGCGCTTCAAGCACTTTCCGCCGCTCAGGTCGGCGCACTCAATGCCAGCGCCATCGCAGCATTGAAGACCAACCAGCTCGTCGTCATCGATACCGATTTCATAGCAGCGCTGTCACCGGCACAGGTTTCTGCACTGAGCACGACAGCGATTGCGCGCCTGACAACGGCGCAGATCGACATCATGACCACAGCACAGGTGGAAGCGCTTTCCCCAGCCCAAATCAGGGTCATGACGTCGGAGCAGGTATCGATCCTCGACAAGGACGACCTTGCAACATTCTCGACCCTCGATATCTCGGCTTTGACGGCTGCAGCGATTTCCGGCTTAAGCCCCGAAGCCTTTGCCAGCCTCTCGCCGACGCAGATTGCAAATCTGAGCGGTGGCACGATTACAGGCCTGACCTCTGATCAGGTCGCAGCGCTCAGCACTGCCCAGATCGATTCCCTGACAATCAGCCAGATCAAGGCGATGACCGCGGCCCAGACCGCAGGTTTGGGTGCCGATGACATCGCCACTTTTTCGACCGCGGAAATTGCCGCTTTGGGCAACAAGGCGATTTCAGGATTGAGCGATACCGCTTTCGCGGCTCTGTCTTCTCAACAGATCGGAGCGCTGAGTGCACAGGCGATATCCGGTTTGACGACTGACCAGATTGACCGGCTTTCGTCGGCACAGCTGAGGGCGCTTTCGACAGGACAGATCATCTCTCTCAGCTCCGCTCAGCTATCTGCACTTGAGCCTGCGGATATGGCCGCCTTTTCGACCGCCGCGATTGCCGCCATCAGCAACAGAGCGATCGCCGGACTGAGCGAAGCGGCAATTGCGGCGCTTTCGACAGCACAGATTGCAGCCCTCAGCACGCTTGCCGTCACCGGCCTGAGCACCGGCCAGGTGGACGCGCTCGAAAGCGCGCAGATCGCAGCCCTTTCCACAGCGCAGATGAAAGCGTTAAACGCAACGCAGGTCAGCGCGCTGGGAGACGATATAGAGCTTCTCTCACCATCGCAGCTTGCTGCACTCAGTGCCACGGGCCTTGCGGGGCTCAGCAGTCAGCAGATCGAAGCCTTGAGCACCGCGCAGGTGGCGGCATTAACGACCGCACAGATTGCTGCCTTGAGTTCCATGCAGATCGCCGCCCTGGAAACGATCGATCTCGCTTCTCTTTCGTCAGCGCAGATCGCCGCAATCAGCACGGGCGGTGTGGCCGGTCTGTCATCAAAGCAGCTCGAAGCACTCGGCACCGGCCAGATCGCGGCATTGACCACCAGACAGATAAACGCTCTCCAGTCTGCGCAGATCGGAGCGCTGGGGACGGATGACATAGCCGCCCTGTCGACCACACAGATCGCTGCATTGAGCTCGTCAGGGATCAATGGCTTGACGTCGCAGCAGGTCAGTGTGCTCACCACAGCGCAGGCTGAAGCATTGACCAGCGCCCAGGTGGCGGCACTGACCTCCAAACAGCTTGCTGTTCTGGGGCCGGAAGAAATCGCCACCTTCTCCAGCAAGGATATCGCCGCCATCACGGCCGGCGTCATCGCGGGCCTGCCAACGGAAACCATTGCAGCGCTCTCCACTGCACAGATCGCTGCGCTCAGCACTGCCGGTATCAGCGGCCTGACGACACGCCAGATTGCTGCTCTGAGCACCGCGCAGGTGGAGGCACTGACAAGCGCACAGATCGGTGCGCTTAATTCTGCCCAGCTGGCAGCGCTTGGTACAGACGATCTGGCAACCTTCTCGACAAAGGAAATCGCTGCCATCAGCGCCAGCGCCATTTCCGGCCTCTCCACCGATACGCTTGCCATGCTGACGACGGCGCAGATCGCCGCACTCAGCACAGCCGGCATCAGCGGCCTGACGACACGGCAGATCGCAGCACTTGGCACAGATCAGGCGGAAGCGCTGACAAGCATACAGATAGCAGCCTTCAACGCCACGCAGATCGCAGCATTCGGCCCAGACGACATCGCCACCTTCTCGACGAGAGAAATTGCCGCCATCAACGCCGGTGCTATTGGCGGGATCACGGCACAGACACTGGCCTCGCTCTCGACCGCTCAGATCGCGGCGCTGAGCACCGCGAGCACGGCGGCGCTTGGTACTGACAGGATCGCAGCCCTGACGAGCGATCAGCTTAAAGCCCTTACCACCACGCAGCTGGGTGCTTTGACATCCCGGCAGGTTGCGGCGCTCGGCACCGACGATATAGCCGCGCTTTCGACCGCGCAGATCGCAGCCTTGAGTTCAGGCGGTATCGCCGGCCTGACCACGGACCAGATCAGCGCGCTCAGCACCGATCAGGCAGAAGCGCTGACCAGCAAGCAGGTAGCCGCGCTCAGCTCCAAACAGCTTGCGGCATTCGGCGCCGATGATCTGGACAGGTTCTCCGACGAGGACATGGCGGCGATCACATCCGGCGCACTTGCCGGACTTTCGACTGCCGTACTTGCATCGCTTTCGACGGATCAGATCGCCGCGCTCAGCACATCCGGTATTACCGGCCTGACTGCCGATCTGATTGGGGCTCTTAGCAGCCTGCAGATCGAGGCACTCACGACCGCCCAGGTGCGTGCGCTCGGTTCGAAACAGATCGCAGCATTCGGCACCGACGATATCGCCTCGCTTTCGACAGCACAGATCGCGGCATTGGGCTCCGACGGCATTGCCGGGCTTTCAAGCAGCCAGATCGCAGCCTTGAGCAGCAGCCAGGCCGAAGCGCTGGTCAGCGCCCAGATTGCAGCCCTTCAGTCATCGCAGATGGGTGGCCTGACGCCCGGTGCCATCGATACGTTCACGCCGGAAGAAATAGGCGCGATCACTTCAGGCGCAATTGCCGGTCTCCCGACATCGACGATTGCAGCCCTGTCGACAACGCAGATCGCAGCCTTGAGTGCATCTGCCATTGCCGGCCTCACGACGGCGCAGATTGCGGCGCTGAGCAGCCATCAGATCGAAGCGTTGACAACCGCACAGGTGGCCGCCCTGACATCACGTCAGGTGGCGGCGCTTGGCAGCGACGATCTTGCCGCTCTTTCGACCGCACAGGTGGCCGCGATCAGCACGGCAGGTATCGGCGGGCTTTCGAGCACGCAGATCGCAGGGTTGAAAACAGAACAGGTGGAAGCGCTGAATGCCAGCCAGATCGGCGCATTGACCTCTCGCCAGATCGCTGCCCTCAACGCCGATGCGCTCGAAACCTTCACGACGGCAGAGATCGCAGCCATCAGCTCGATGGCCATTCCGGGGCTTTCAACAGCTGTTATCGCCGGTCTTTCGACGGCCCAGATTGCAGCGCTTAGCGCCGCCGGTGCCTCGGCTCTCACCACCGACCAGATCACCGCACTGGGCAGCCATCAGGTAGAAGCACTGACCAGCACGCAGATTGCAGCGCTGAATTCCCGCCAGATCGCGGCACTGGGTGCTGACGACCTCGCGACATTCACCACCGCAGAACTCGGCGCCATCAGCTCGAGTGCGATTGCCGGTCTCTCGACGGCTGCCATTGCAGGCCTGACAACGACCCAGGTCGCGGCACTCAGCGCTGGCGGCATCTCCGGGCTGACGACCAGCCAGGTCGCGGCACTGAGCGTGGATCAGGTAGAAGCCTTGTCGACGGCACAGATCGCAGCACTCAGCTCCAAGCAGGTGGCAGCGCTTGGCGCGGACGATATTGCCGCGCTGACGAATGCACAACTGGCGGCCATGAGCACAAGCGGGATCGCAGGTCTTGGCAACGCCCAGACGAGCGGACTGACACTGGAACAGGTCAACGCGCTCTCGACTGCTCAGATCGCAGTGCTGACATCGGAGGCGCTGAGCGGCTTCAACCTGGCGGCCCTTGATGTGCTTTCAACAGAAAAACTGGCGGCAATCAGCTCCACTGGCATGAAGGGCCTTTCGACCGCCTTCATCGCCTCGCTGTCGGCCAACGAGATCGCAGCACTTGGCACAGCTGGCATCTCCGGCCTCAGCAGCGATCAGATCCACGCAATGAGCAACGACCAGCTGGATGCCCTGTCGCTTGCTCAGATCGCAGCGCTGGGGTCTTCGGGCCTTGCCGGACTGACGACATCGCAACTGACGACCTTCTCCACCGAGGAACTCGCCGCAATCAACACGGCAGCAATCCGCGGATTGCCGACCGCAGTGGTCGCCGCACTGACGACGAGCGACATCGCCGCCTTGAGCACCGGACAGATGGCGGCACTGGCTTATGGTCAGGTCGCGGCAATGACGCCCAGCCAGCTCGGGTCGCTGACGATGACGCAGGTTGGCGCGCTGACGGCAATCCAGGCCGCAGCGCTGGGGGCTGACGATCTGGCCGCCTTTACGCCGGAAAACATCATGTCGCTCAGCTCGACGGCAATCACCGGCCTCAGCACGGCGGTGCTGGCAGCCCTGCCGACCGAACAGGCGCGGGCATTCACCGCCGGCCAGATCGGTGCGATGACCTCTGCTCAGGTCGCGGCCTTGCAGAGAAGCGATGCAGGCAGCGTCTCCAGCACTTCGTCGTCTTATTCGGCAAACAGCTTTGCCTCCTATTCGGCAGACAACAGCAACGGCACATCGGAAGCAAACACGACTGATACAAGCACCCAGCACGCAGCCGACACGCAGTCGGATGACGTGGCTTCGATCATCTCTTCCTATCTCGCGATCTGATAGAGCCGCGAGGTAGGACCGACCATCGCAATGGCTGGATCTTGTATCCGGCCATTGATGACTTGCCTTGAGCAAGCCTGGCCGGTTACAGCGTTTCAACCTATCGCATGTGGTTGAAACGCCGGCCGTGAGGTCGCAGAATCATGAGACCTCGACATCCATGACCACCAATCCCGCCGCCCCGACACTTGCCGACATTATCGAACTCGCACGCACCCAGAAGATGACGCTGGCCGATCTTTTCCGGGTTGCCGAAGGCCGCAGCGCCGCCGGCCACAAGACGGAAGCTGCAGAGATCTACAAGGCATGGATCGCGTTCAACGACGGCAATCCGTTCGTGCATCTCGCCTCCTTCAACTATTCCGTCATCCTTCGGCAGCTGGGCGATGCGACCGGCGCCATCAATGCACTGCGCAACTGCGTGACGCTGGACGGACGTTTCGGACCCGGTCACATCAATCTCGGTCGCGCCTATGAAGATGCGGGGCTTGCCGTGCAGGCCATCCAGCAATGGCGCAAATTCATCGAGCAGACTTCGGACAGTACAGCAGAGCGCGTTTCCTATCGCCTGATGGCCTTGCAGCATGTCGGCCGCGTGATGGAAAACGCCAATCTGCTGGAGGATGCGGAAACCACGCTGTGGCAGGCGATCGAGCTGCGCCCCGACAAGACCGAGGCCGGCCAGCACTGGACGGCGTTACGACAGCGGCAATGCAAGTGGCCGATCATCATCTCTTCCGATCATGTCAGCAAGCGGCAATTGCTGGATTCGATGTCACCTCTGGCACTCGGCTGTTATTCCGACGACCCGATGTTCCAGTTGGCCAAGGCCTATCGTTACAACAAGTCGCTGGTTGGACGGCCCGACATCAGCACATTCCCGCGCAAGACGGTAAAACAGAAGATCAGCGCCGGCGAGCGGCTGCGGATTGGTTATGTGTCTTCCGATCTGCGCGACCACGCCGTCGGTTTTGCGCTGCGCGAGGTGCTGGAGCTGCATGACAAGGCGAGCGTCGAGATCTACGCCTATTATTGCGGAGACCCGGCGCGAAACGATGCCACGCAGGCACGCATGAAAAATGCCGTCGATTGCTGGTGTGAGATCGCCACCCTTTCCGACGAGGATGCGGCTCGGCAGATCGCCAGCGACGACATCGACATCCTGATCGACGTCAACGGCTATACCAAACACGCCCGCACCCGGATTTTTGCCTATCGCCCGGCACCGGTCATCGTCAATTTCTGCGGTTATCCCGGCTCGATGGGCAGCCCCTTCCACCAGTACATCATCGCCGACCCGTTCATCGTGCGGCCCGAAGACGAGATTTTTTATTCGGAAAAGGTACTGCGCATTGCCTGCAACCAGCCACTCGACCGCAAGCGTGAGATCGCCACAGGCATGACCCGCACCGAGGCCGGATTACCAGAAGATGCGTTCGTCTATGCCTGCTTCAACGGCATGCAAAAAATCACCGCCGATTGTTTTGCAAGGTGGATGAAAATCCTCGAAGCCACCCCCGGCGGCCTGTTGTGGTTGCTGGCCGGCGAGGACGAGGTCAACAAACGTCTCAGCCAGGAAGCGGAAAAGGCCGGCATCGATCCCGCCCGCATCATTTTCGCACCAAAGGCACCGAACCCCAAACACCTTGCCCGCATCGGCCTCGCCGATCTTTTCCTCGATACATTCCCCTATGGAGCGCACTCGACAGCCGCCGACGCCATCACCTCCGGCCTGCCGATCCTGACCATGCCCGGCAAAAGCTTTGCTGCCCGCTTCTGCGGCAGCATTATTACCGCCGCGGGCATTCCAGAAATGGCCTGCGCCACGCCGGACGCATATGTCGAACGCGCTATCGGTTATTTCAAAGACCGCAAGGCGCTCGCCAAGGTCAGGACGTCGTTGCAGAAGCAGCGGGAAACCAGCACACTCCGCGATATTCCGGCATTGGCTCGTCGCCTGGAGGAACTGTTCAGGCAGATGCAGAGCGAAGCCGAGCGCGGTGAAACGCCGGTGCCGGACCTCACCAACCTCGATACCTATTACGAGATCGGTGCGGAACTGGCCGAACAGATGCCGGAATACGAGAATGAAACGGCCTACCGGGAACGTTACCGGCAGGCGCTTGCGAACTGTGACGCCTTCGCGCATCTGCCGGCAGACAAGCGTTTGTGGCCGGCAAGCCAAAGCTGAGATGGCAAGCAAACAGTAAAACCGCTCCTTTAACAGGCAAAGTTAAACCATGCCTGTTTCTACGTCATTCGACTGGTTGACAAGCGGCTGAGTGCACCGCAAAAAAGTAGGCATAACAAGACCTACGAAACCAGGGGAACACAATGAAATCGACAATCCTGAAGCTCGCCTTCGGGGCGATGGCGCTTGCCTTGTCGGCAGGCCTGACTAGCGCCCAGGACCTTAAACCGGTCAAATTTTCGCTCGACTGGACCTTGCAGGGCAACCACGCCATCTGGGGTCTGGCGCTCAAGAACAAGTATTTCGAACAGAACGGCCTGAAGGTTTCGATGGACCGCGGCTACGGCTCGGGCGATACGGTCGTAAAAATTGCCGCCGGTGCCTATGATATCGGTTTTACCGACGTCAATTCGGTGATCAAGTTCAACGCCGAAAACCCTGATCGCACCGTGCTGGCGTTCTACCAGGTATTCGACAAGACACCGAACTCGATCATCACACTGAAGAAATCTGGCATCACCAAGCCGGCGGACCTCGCAGGCAAGAAAATCGGCGCGCCTGAAAGCGATTCCAGCCGCATGATGTTCGGTGCGTTCGCCAAGGCTAACAACATCGATCCCGCTTCGATCAACTGGGTGACCATGGCGCCGAACCTCCGTGAGACCATGCTGGTTCAGGGCCAGGTCGAAGCCATCTCCGGCTTCTCCTCCACTTCGGTCTTCAACCTGATCTCTGCCGGTGTTCCGCAGGAGGACATCGTGATCATGTCCTATGCCGATAACGGCCTCGATCTTTACGGCAGCGTGCTCGTGGCAATGCCGGATTATGTCGCCAAGAACCCGGACATCATCAAGGGTTTCGTCAAGGCGACCATTTCAGGCACGGTCGATCTGCTGAAAGACCCGGCAGCCGGCATGACAGCCATGAAGGAAATCGAGCCGCTGTTCGATACTAAACTCGAAACCGCGCGCCTCGCCTTCCTGATGGACAAGGGTGTTCTGAAATCCCCTGCCTTCGACAAGAACGGCCTCGGTTACGTCGATCCGGCCCGCATGGATCTGACAATCAAGACCAATAGCGAAGTCTACAAGGTTCCGGCACCAGCTGCGACCAAGGTCTACACGACCGAATTCCTGCCGCCGGCATCCGAACGCATGCCACCGAAGTAAGTCTTTCGCAGCCCCGGACGACAAGAGAAAACTTGATGAAGAACCTCGTGGAACTGGTGAACGTCAGCCTTTCCTATGGAAAGACGCTTGCGGTCTCCGATCTCAACATGACGGTCGCAGCTGGTTCGTTTGCAGCGGTTGTCGGGCCGTCCGGCTGCGGAAAATCCTCGCTGATGAAACTGGTGACGGGCCTGATGCCCGCCACCACAGGCAGCGTGCTGATCGACGAAAAGGAAATCGACGGGCCGGTCAGCATTGTCGGCATGGCGTTCCAGAACCCCAACCTTCTGCCCTGGCGCACGACGCTTGAAAACGTGCTCCTGCCACTGGAAGTGGTGCGGCCGGAGCGCCATCAGTTCCGCGCCAGACGCAAGGAATTCATCGAGCGCGCCATGGACCTCCTGCGCATCGTCGGGCTGGACTCATTTGCCGATCATTATCCATGGCAGCTTTCCGGTGGCATGCAGCAACGTGTGTCGCTGTGCCGCTCGCTCATCCACCAGCCGCGTCTGCTAATGCTCGACGAGCCTTTTGGCGCGCTCGATGCCTTTACCCGCGAAGAACTGTGGGACGTGTTGCAGACCATCTGGCTGGAGCGCAAGTTCACCGCAATCCTCGTCACCCACGATCTCCGCGAGGCGCTTTATCTGGCCGACAAGGTGCATGTCATGTCGAACCGGCCGGGCCGGGTTGTGCGATGTGTCGATACCGCCGAATTCGCCCGACCGCGAGACGAATACACTTTTATCGATCCAAAATTCAACGAGAACGTCATGGAACTTCGCTCTGAAATCCGTGCGCAACGCATGCCGATCGATATCAAGACCAGTGCCACGGAGGCAACGCCATGACCAAGATCGAACGTCTCGGCTCCGTCTTCCTGCCGGTTCTGCTGATCTTCATCTGGCAGGCCGCATGCGTTGGCTTCAAGATCCCGCCCTTCGTGCTACCGGCACCGACCGAGATTGCGGTAGCCCTTTGGGAAAACCTTTACATCATCTGGTTTCATTCCAGTCAGACACTGCTGACCACCGTGATCGGTTTTGCCGTTGCGGTGATCTTTGGCGCGCTGCTCGGCATTCTTGTCGGGTCATCGCGTTTTGCCTATTCCAGCCTCTATCCGATGTTGGTCGGCTTCAATTCGATACCGAAAGTGGCGATCGTGCCGATCCTCGTGGTCTGGTTCGGCATCGGCACTGTGCCGGCCGTGCTGACCGCCTTCATGCTGAGCTTCTTTCCGATTGCCGTAAACGTCGCGACGGGCCTCGCTACGATCGAACCCGAACTGCGTGACGTATTACGTTCGCTTGGCGCCAATCAGATGGACATCGTGCGCAAGATCGGCATTCCGCGCTCGCTACCCTATCTTTTCGCATCGCTGAAAATCTCGATCACGCTTGCCTTCGTAGGCTCGGTGATTTCCGAAACCTTGGCATCGAACCGCGGCATCGGCACGTTGATGACGCAGGCATCCGCCAATTTCCGTGTTTCGCTGGTGTTTGCCGGCCTCGTGGTGATCGCCGCCATGGGCATTGCCATGTACGTGATCTTCGCGATGATCGAAAAACGCATGACGGCCTGGGCCGTGCGCGGCACCACGTTTGGTGTCGGCGGCTGAAAACGCAAAAACCGGCGTCTTCCGGCGCCGGTTCTGTTTCTCAGCGAGCGGCTTTCAAAACCGCTGCTTTCAACGTGTCTTCGTCATAGGGTTTGCCGAGCAATACGGCACCCGGAATATCGTCAGGCACGGACGTATCACCCGTTGCATACACGACGCCGATTTCCGGCAGCAGTTGGCGGGCCTTTCCGGCCAATTCGTAACCGTTCATATCCGGCAGTCCGAGATCGGTAACGAGAAGATCTATTCCGCCACGCTGCAAGACCGTCATTGCCTCGCAGGCAGTGCCTGCTTCCAGCACCTGGTGCCCAAGCTCTGCCAGCATCTCCGCGGTATTGATGCGGATCAGCGCATCGTCTTCCACCAGAAGAACCGTCAGCGGTTGCACACCGGTTGAAGGTGCCGGGTTTGTAGCAGGTACAGTCACGGCCGCCACTTTGGGCGACGCCGCAAATTGCTGCTGTTTCTGGTTGGCGATCAGGTGGCGCAGGCGGCGAGCCAAGGCTTCACGCGTATAAGGCTTGGACAGAAGTTCCACGCCGGCATCGAGCTTGCCGCCATGCACGATCGAGTTTTCGGTATAACCAGAGGTAAACAGAACAACGAGATGCGGCAGGCGCTCCTTGGCGCGGCGCGCCATTTCGCGGCTCTTCAGCGGTCCCGGCATGACGACATCGGTAAAGATGACATCGATCGGAATACCGCTTTCGACCACGGTCAAACCGGCTTGCGCATCACGTGCAGTCAGGACACGATAACCGAGGTCCGCCAGCGTCTCGACAACGGTTGCACGAACCTCGTCATCATCCTCCACGACCAGAACCGTTTCGGTACCGCCGACAATCGGCCCATTGTGAACGACGATTTCGCGGTCCTCATCGGCAACGGCGCGTGGCAGATAGACCCGCACCGTCGTGCCATGGCCGACTTCGCTGTAAATCTTGACGTGACCGCCCGACTGCTTGACGAAACCATAGACCATGGAAAGGCCAAGTCCGGTTCCCTTGCCTTCCGGCTTGGTGGAAAAGAAAGGCTCGAAAACCTTTTCCATGATTTCGGCACTCATGCCGGAACCGGTATCGGTCACGGCGATCATAACATATTGACCGGGATCGACCTCGACATGCGACCGGGCATAATCCTGATCGAGCGAGGCATTGCCCACTTCGATGGTCAGCTTGCCCGTGCCCTGCATCGCGTCACGTGCATTGATGGCAAGGTTGAGCACGGCATTTTCGACCTGATTGGGATCGGCATAGGTGTTCCAGAGACCGCCGGCGGAAATCACCTCCACTTCGACAGCCTCTCCGATCGAGCGGCGCAGAAGGTCTTCCATGCCGTTCAGGAACCGGCCGACATTGATCACCTTCGGTTCCAGCGCCTGACGACGTCCGAAAGCCAGAAGCTGACTGGCGAGCTTCGCTCCGCGGCTGACACCTGCCATGGCGTTGGTGACACGGCGCTCCGCCCGCTCGTTACCCGCAACATCCTTGGCCAAGAGCTGCAGATTGCCCGCAACGACCTGTAGAAGATTGTTGAAGTCATGCGCAACACCGCCGGTCAGTTGACCGATGGTTTCCATCTTCTGCGCCTGCTGCAGCGCTTTCTGCGACACCATCAACTCACGCGTGCGCTCATCGATCTTCTCTTCGAGTGTAGCGTTGAGCGAGGCAAGCGCTTCCTCGTTACGCTTGGAATGTTCGATATCGGTATTCGTGCCGATCCAGCGCTGGATGATGCCGTTCGCATCGCGCACCGGCACGGCACGCACCACATGCCAGCGATAGGTGCCATCCTTGCGCAGAACACGGTATTCCGTCTGCAGAATCTGGCCGGACGCGAGAGCGATCTGCCATGCGACCAAGGCGGGCTGCAGATCGTCCGGATGCACGAAAGGACGGATACTGTCGGTCAGGGATCCTTGCGGAACACCGAGATATTCGTAAACGCGGTCATTGAACCACATCGCCTGACCATCGGGGCGTGCAATCCAGATATGATTGAGCACGGATTGCGACAGGGTGCGGAATTCGGCCTCGCTGGCGCGCAGTGCACGCTCCGCCATTTTCTGCTCGCTACGGTCGCTGAACAGGATGGCGACATGACCAGATTCCGGTCCATCGACAGGAAATGCCTGGACATCGTAATATTTGCCCAAGGCCTCGGCAGCATTTTCGAAAGCCGTTTTTTCCTGGGTTCTGGCAACATTGCCGTAAGTATCAAACCAGTGCTGTTCGTGATCCGGCGCGATGTCCCGCATGAGACGGCCGACGCCATCGATAATGCCGGTCTGTTCTTCAAACGCCGCGTTCACCTCCATAAAGAGATAATCGACCGGATTTCCGTTCTCGTCCCAGATCATCTTGATGACACAGAAGCCATCATCAAGTGCCTTGAAGAGCGAACGATAACGTTCGTCGGAGTGCACCGCGGCACGCTCAGCATGGCGCCTGGCAGTGATGTCGAACAGCATGCCCGGAAAACGGATGACCTTCCCGCTCTCGTCCTGAATCAGTCGACCACGGGCAGCAACATCACGGATGGACCCATCGGCGTGATGGACGCGGTATTCACTGCGAAATGGTTCTCCTGTCGAAATTGTATGCGCAATTTCGGCAGACACGCGATCGCGATCAGCGGTGTGAATGTTGAATACGAAGGATTCGAGCGGCAATCCGGTTGAGGCCGCATGCGGATCGACACCAAAGGTTTCGGCAAACCGTTGGTCGGCAACCACCTTATCCTTCTGCAGATCCCAATCCCAGGAGCCGATGACATCAGTGTTTGCCAGTGTCAGCTCAAGCTGTTCCTGCATCGCAAGACGGTCGGCTGCACGAAACGTAATGACCTGGCCGCCATCGGGCGATGGAACCGGCGTTGCCAGCAGCTGAACAATCCGGCCATCCGCAGCGATGAAAGCGCGGTCGGAGCCCGCATGAAGGCTGTCATAAGACTTGCCGAGAATGTCTTCGGCAGCATAACCGAGAAGACGCTTTGCACCTTCTGACCAGCCCTTGACGATATTGTCGGCATCAATGAAGACGAGCGGCGGGGAATTCAGAGTATCCATGGACAGGAAAACTTGACACCAATGAGTGCGGAAAGACTTAGGGCGCTCATATCACCCGCTGTTCACCCACACAACTGCACAGCCGATCACAGCTCGGCGACGGTAAAGAAACGTCGTTAAGCTATCGACGTCGCATCCAGACATGCCTTCAAGCGTCAGTGGCAATTCGCTCAGCGACAGCCTTGGCCTGCACCCGGAGATCGGGAACGGCGGTGATTTCCCAGAATTGCCCGGCGGTCAGCGCCCCGACAGCGAAAAGGCCCCGTTGCGCCTTACCTGAACCGTCGCAGACCTGCGACATCGCATCGACCACGATACCGAGACCAAGCGGATCCGGTCGTAGAAAACCGTCCTGCTGCATGGATACGAGGAGCGGCGAGTGTTTCAGGCCCGCACGTTCCATACCGGTACAATTGATCACACGATCGGCGACAATTTCCTGTATGTCGCGGCTACCCCGTTTCCTGAAGGTCAGGCGAACACGTTTGCCGTCCTGTTCCATTGTTTTCAGAAAACCGCCATGAACACGAACGGTACCATTTGCCAGCAACGCCCCGAAACGTTGCCCAACCGTTGGCGCCAGCCGGTGGCGATGCACGTTCCACCATGCCAATGCATGCCGCAGGAAACGCGACCGTTGATCTTCATTCAGGGATTGCCAAAGAGTTTGCGTATGAGGTCGTAGACCATCCATCACCGCACGCCAGTCAACACCTTCTCTGACCAACTTGCGCAATGTCTGGAGTATTTCGCTGATTGCCCGACTTTCAGGCAATTGTGGAATGACCGGCGTCACGCCGCTGGTGGCATGCGGCAAGGGCACCAGTCCACGACGGGAGAGAACATGGATATGCCCTTTGTGACCGCGCTCCCGCAACGCCAATACTTGGTCGATCATGGTCAGACCCGAGCCGAGAATACAGATATCCTCATCCGGCTGGACATCCGACAACCAGCTCAGCCGCCAGGGATTTTCAACGATGCGCTCGCTCTTGCCATTTTGCGTGACGGGTAGCTCGGCATTACCGAGACCGAGGCAAAGCACGACCGAGGATGCATCGATCTGCGTTCCCGTGGTGAGGTTAAACGAAAACCTGTCATTGGGGCGGCGGATACATCGTGTCGCCTTGGCCTTGATGAAATCTACCCGAACACCTTGCCGCCGCTCACGCAGAAGAGCAGCAAACCGATCGCGCAGGTAAAGGCCATAATCACCACGCGAAGCGAAGACCTGAGCATCCGCCGTTCGCCCGTTCGCAGAAAGCCATTGCCTGAAATCATCCGGCTCGTCGCAGAATACGCTCATGCGCGCCGCCGGAACATTCAGACGATGAAGGTGAAATTCGGTGCGATAGGCAGTACCACGTCCAAAACCGACGTCGTCGCCAACCACGGCAAGGGAAGCACCATCCGGCATGGACCGCAGAAGGTTGATCGTAACGGCAATCGCCGAAAAACCCGAACCGACAACAACGACATCGTACAGCATCGGCTCTCCGTCTTTATTCACATGCCGATCAGCATCTCTTCAAGGCTAACCCGTTCCACAAAGCATAGAACCCGTTTCAGCAGGTTCAAGGTGCAACGCTCAATCGGCGCATGTTACTCCTGCCGCTCTTCCCTAACCTTGCTGGGAACATTCTCGTCCCTTTCGGCGCGGTCGCGATGAAGGGCAGCACGTGCGAGAAGCATCAAGGTAACCGGGGTGGTGATGGTCACGAATATGCCGATCAGGATTTCATGAATGACCAGCCGTTGCGACGACAGCGTAAAATAGATCATCGACGCCAGCATGATGCCGCCGATCCCCCAGCTTGTACCGAGCGTCGGCGCATGAATGCGCTCATAAAAGCTTGGTAGGCGGAGAAATCCGATCGCGCCGATCAGTGTCAGCGCCGCACCAAGCAGAAGAAAAAAGGCAACGGCGATTGCAGCCCAGAGCGGAATATCGACGACAGACCCCATCATTCGATCACCTCACCGCGCATCAGGAATTTGGCAAGGGCGACAGTCGAGACAAAACCAAGCATGCCGATGACCAATGCCGCTTCGAAATAAACCACGCGGCCCGTACCGATGCCGAAAGTGACCAGCAGCAACATACCGCTGACATAAAGCGTATCGAGGCCGATGATACGGTCCTGAGCACGTGGACCACGAAACATCCGAAACGCGGCAATCGCCATGGCTGCGCCGATCAGCAACTGGGCAAGCGATACGGCAGTAAAAATGATGATTGCACTCATGCGAATATCTCCAGCAGGAGTTTTTCGTAACGGTTCTTGACCAGATCGATCCATTCATCCTCATCGAGAAGATCGAGGATATGCAAGAGCACCGTCTTGTCGTGCTGATCATATTCGAGCCAGGCCGAACCCGGCGTACTGGTCAGAATGACGGCAAGAACGGCAAGCGCTGTACGATCCTCGATCTCAAGGGGAATGGTCAGGAACCCGGCGCGCCGCCCCTTACCTCTACCGAAAAGCAAAACGCGGGCAACCGCCATGTTCGACATGAAAACATCATACAGGACGATCACGGCGAGCTTGGGCAGGAGATGCCATTTGCGGATCTTTGGCTTGTCCGGCCGAAGCGAAGCCATCGCCCAGGATGCAAAGACCGCCACCAGAGTGCCGAGAATGAATTGGCCCGGCGTAAATCCACCGAGCAGCAGCCACATCAGAATAAGCGACAGCGTAAGAAGTGGATAAGGCAACATCAGTCTGCGCCCTCCCCGGTAGACTTCGACTGATCGTCATAGTCGCCGATCACAGTCGCATTCCTGACCGCATCGATATAGACGGACGGATTGGCCAATGTGCGAATGGTCGTATCCATATACTGCATCGCAGGTCCGGCCTGCACCGTCAGCGCAAGCGTCAGGCTCAGCAGGAACATTACCGGCACGATTTCAATGACAAGAACGCGCGGCACGGTTCCTTCGATCGAGCCCCAGAACGTTCGGATACCCGCACGTGTCATGGCAATCAGCGATGCGACACCCGACAGGATGACCAGAACCACGAGGGTCCAGACCGCAGCCGTTGGCGGCACACCGATGGCCCCGGTTCCCATCATTGCTGACAGCATGGCGAATTTTGCAACAAAACCGGAAAGTGGCGGAAGCCCTGCCAGAAGAATGCCACAGGCGGCAAAGCAGGTACCGAGAATGGCCATGGTGCCAGGCATGGTTACACCATCGCCTTCTTCCGGCTCGTCCTCATCCGCATCACCATAGGCTTCCATGGTCACCGCAAGAACGGCAGCACCAGCATCCTGTCCGCGTTCGACAAGTTCGATCAGCATGAAAAAGGCGCCGATCGTCAATGTCGAGCTGACGAGATAGAGAAGCGCGCCGGAAGACACCGCGCCGTCGTTAATGCCAAGCACCATCAACAGCGTGCCCGACGAAACGAGCACGGAGAAGCCGGCAAGACGGCCAAGCGCCTGTGACGCGAGCACGCCGATAATACCGAAGATCAGCGTGGCAATACCGCCATAAAGCAGAACGTTGGCACCAAAACCGGCAGATGGGCCGTCTCCGAACAGCAACATCGTCAACCGAAGAATGACATAGATGCCGAGCTTGCTGAGGATCGCAAATACACCGGCGACCGGCGCCGATGCGGCGCTATAAGCCGTCGGCAACCAGAAACACAAAGGCCACATGCCGGCCTTGATCAGGAAGGCGATACCGAGCACACCGGCGCCCGCCTCCATCAACATGCGGCGATCCGGCTCGATTTCCGGAATACGCGCCGCCAGATCAGCCATGTTGAGCGTGCCCGTCGTGCCGTAAATCAGGCTAACGCCGATCAGGAACAACAGGGCCGCCGCCAGATTGACGGCAATGTAATGCATGCCCGCCTTGACGCGCAAAGGCCCGGACCCATGCAGCAAAAGGCCGTAGGATGCCGCCAGCATGACCTCGAAGAAAACGAAGAGGTTGAACAGATCGCCGGTCAGGAATGCACCGTTTACGCCCATCAGCAGCAGCTGGAACATGGTGTGGAAATGTGCACCCACCGTGTGCCAGCGCGCCAGTGAATAGACCAGCGCCGCAAGACCGAGCAGCGATGTCAAAAGCAGCATCAGCGCCGAGAGTGCATCGAGCACGAGAACGATGCCGAAAGGCGCCATCCAGTTGCCGAGCAGATAAACGCCCTCGAAATCGTTTGGCCCGCTTTCGATGCGGAAGAGAACGAAGGATATGACGACGAGCAACAGCGCCGCCGCAAGGCTGACAAGGCCTTTGGCCATGCGACTGCGTTCATCGATGAAGAGCAGGATTGCGGCTGCGGCAAGCGGAAGCAGGACGGGCGCGATGATAAGATGATGGGCCCAGCCGTTCACTTGCGATCCCCCCTTCCGTCAACGTGGTCGGTGCCGGTCAGGCCGCGAGAGGCCAGAAGAACGACGAGGAAAAGCGCGGTCGTGGCAAACCCGATAACGATAGCGGTCAACACCAGCGCCTGCGGGACCGGATCGGCCAGCGTAGATGTCGCAACATCATCTCCCAGCAAAGGCGGCACATTGGTTTTGACACCACCGACGCCGAAGATGAACAGGTTCACCGCATATGAAAGCATCGATAGCCCGATAATGACCTGATAGGTGCGCGGTCGCAGAAGCAGCCACACGCCGCATGTGGTCATGACACCGATGGCGATGGACAGGATGATTTCCATCAGGCCTCCCCTCCCTTCGGCTTTTCACTGTCGATAGCCCGGATACGATTGATACGGATCGATTGGTGGGCCAATGCCACAAGGATAAGAACGGTGGACCCGACAACAAGCATGAAGACGCCGAGATCGAAGAACAGCGCCGTCGCCGCCGGCATTTTTCCGATCAAGGGCAGCTCGATATAACGCGAATGCGAGGTCAGGAACGGATATCCGAGGAACCAGGCACCAACGCCAGTAATTGCGGCCAACAGGATGCCTGCCCCCATCCAGCGCAATGGCAGGATACGGATACGGTCTTCCGCCCAACGGGTTCCCCCGGCGAGATATTGCAGAAGGAAAGCAATCGAGAGGATCAGGCCGGCAGAGAAGCCACCGCCCGGTAGGTCATGTCCGCGCAACAGAATGTAGATCGCAAAGGTGATCAGGACCGGGAACATCCACTGCATGATGACCGAAGGAATGAGAAGATATTCCCGGACGGTATCGCCAGCCGAACGTTCAGGGCGCTCTTCATCGAAGCGGTTTTGGATCAACTGCTGTTCCGGCATGTTCATGCTGTCGGCAGCGGGGCGGAAACGACGCAGCAGCGCATAAACCGTCAACGCTACGATGCCAAGAACCGTAATCTCGCCCAGAGTGTCGAAGCCGCGGAAATCGACAAGAATAACGTTGACGACATTGCGGCCACCGCCCTGGCTATAGGCGTTTTCAAGGAAATAGTTGGCGATCGCATCCCGCACCGGCATGGTCATCACAGCATAAGACACGAAGGTCATGCCAACGCCGCAGACCACCGCAAGAGCAAGGTCTCGGAAACGACGGAAACGTGCACGAAGGGTAATCGCATCATCGACACCCTCGTTACGTTTCGGCAGCCAGCGCAGGCCGAGCAGAATGAGAACCGTCGTGACGATCTCCACCAGAAGCTGGGTTACCGCCAGATCAGGCGCCGACAACCAGACGAAGGTGATGCAGACGGTCAAGCCGACGCCGCCCAGCATGACCAGAGCTGCCAGCCGGTGATATTTGGCCAAAAAGGCAGTGCCGATTGCCAGGCAGATACCGATCGCCCAGATCACGGCAAACATCGGATCGACACCGGAGAAGGCAAAGGGACGCGGTTCGAAGCCAGAGAGCGAGAGCGGCAACATGCCGGCCAGAAAACCGGTAAACACCACCCAGCGCAACTGTGGCTGCAGCTTGCGCGTACCAAGCCGCTGTTCCGCCAGACGCGCCCAGCGCCACGATACCTCGACCAGAATACGCTCGAAAATACGCTGCCCGCGCAAACGCCGGAATACCGGCGGTCCATCCGCGCAAGAAGCGAGATAACGACGCAGGACAAAATAGATAGCAGCACCACCCACAAGCGCAACAAGGCTCATGATCAGCGGCAGGTTGAAGCCATGCCAGATAGACAGGCTGTATTCCGGCGTATCAGCCCCCAGCACGCTGGTGACGGCCACATGCAGGAACGGACCGATAGAGAGAGACGGGGCAATGCCGACAATAAGGCAGATGACCACGAGGATTTCGATGGGAAAACGCATCCAGCGCGGCGCTTCATGCGGTGCCGGTTTCGGAAGGTCTACCGGTGGCTTGCCGAAAAACACCGTATGAATAAAGCGCAGCGAATAGGCGACACTGAATGCACCGGCCAAAGTCGCGACATAGGGCAGCGTCCAGTCGAGGATGGAATCGGCATGCGTTTCCACTGCCTCGGCAAAGAACATTTCCTTGGACAGAAAACCGTTCATCAGCGGCACACCGGCCATGGCCGCACTCGCCACCATGGCAAGCGTGCCCGTTATCGGCAGGAATGTGTATAGCCCGCTTAGCCGTCGCATATCACGCGTACCGGTCTCGTGATCGATGATACCGGCCGCCATGAACAAGGAGGCCTTGAAGGTGGCGTGATTGACCATGTGAAAGATGGCCGCGACCGTCGCCAAAGGACTACCAAGGCTGAGCAGCGTCGTGATGAGACCGAGATGGCTGATCGTCGAATAGGCAAGCAGGCCTTTCAGGTCCTGCTGGAACATGGCGAAATAAGCGCCAAGCAGCAGGGTGATGATACCCGCCGCGCCGACGATCAGGAACCATTCGTAACTGCCGGCCAGTGCGGGCCAGAACCGGGCCAGCAGGAAAACGCCGGCTTTGACCATGGTCGCAGAATGCAGGAAGGCGGATACTGGCGTCGGTGCCGCCATTGCATTCGGCAGCCAGAAGTGGAACGGAAACTGCGCGCTCTTGGTCAAGGCACCAAGCAGAATGAAGATCAGTGCCATCAGGTAAAGCGGGTGATTGCGAATAATCTCACCCGACGCCAGGATCTTGTCGAGATCGTAACTGCCGACGATATTGCCGAGCAACAAAACGCCGATCAGCAGGCAAAAACCGCCAATCCCGGTGATCGTCAACGCCATTCGGGCACCGTCGCGCGCCGCCGCGCTGTTGTGCCAATAACTGATCAGCAGGAAGGAAAAAATGCTCGTCAGTTCCCAGAAAACCGAGAGCAGAATGACATTGCCGGAAATGACGATGCCTAGCATCGCCCCCATAAAGGCGAGAAGGAAAGAGAAAAACCGCGGAACCGGGTCATCCTCGGACATGTAATATCGAGCGTAAACGACGACGAGAAAACCGATGCCGCTGATCAGAACGCTGAACAGCCAGGCAAAACCATCCATTCGCAAAGCGAATTCAAGGCCGAATTGCGGAAGCCATTGCAGGTTAGCGCGGAGAATTTCACCATTGGCGACGGCCGGATAAGCGGCCACGGATGCAGCAAGACACCCAAGCGCAACGATACCGGCGATCAGCGAAGGCAGGCTGCGTGACGAACTTTTCAGCAGCGCCGCGGATAGCAGGCTTCCGGCAAAGGGCAGAACCAGCAGAAGGGCGAGAATGATTGGCCCCGACGTTACCCCAATAGTCTATCCCCTTTTAGCCTCCGGCGCAGATCCCGAACTCTATATTGCAAAAAGCAACACTGGTCGGCGAATCAAAAATGCCATATATGAAAGATATTGACCAATATGGGCAGCTTTACACGATGGGTCAAGGCGACCACTGCAAGATATTGACGCCGGCATTGTGCCGCGCGGCACGCGGTTTTCTCGATTGGACGCAGGTGGACCTTGCCGAGCGCTCCGGCGTGTCCCGCAGCACCATTCGTGATTACGAAGGTGACCGTCATGATATCCACCGCGCCACCGAAGCACAGCTTCGTCTGGCGTTAGAGAGCGCGGGCCTTAGATTCGTCAGGATGGAGGGCGAACAGTTTGGTGTCTGCCCGAAGTCGGCATACTAAT
>Ga0075364_10000032_pt1 | contig 49274 bp, 33 predicted proteins | sample EndMetdeltDD1764_FD_71517 | JGI IMG/M metagenome (GOLD analysis project Ga0075364, IMG submission 71517) | Populus endosphere microbial communities from Tennessee, USA - Endosphere MetaG P. deltoides DD176-4 | ecosystem: Host-associated > Plants > Roots > Endosphere | place: USA: Tennessee... | reverse complement strand
TCGGTGACAGGCCTCCTCTTTGGCATGTATATGTTCTTTCCCTTGCTCTCCTGGGAGTTTTATTTGAAGCCAGTGTTTGCTTCCCAAGCATTTGCCTCACCAATTCCTAAAACAACTGTTATGACCCAAGACTATATTAAGAGCCTTTGGCATAACACGACGAATGCGCTTCGTCCAGATTCACAAGAATGGTTGCCATCCTCAACCTATAAAGAAGTACAAGTGATGCCACAAATTTCTTCGTACTATCTTTCTATTCCTAAGTTGAATATTAATAATGCGCTTGTCTCAACGGTTGATACCGATCTTGATAATCATTTAGTCCATTTCCCCGGCACACCGATTCCTCCGGCAAAAGGAAACGCAGCAATTTTTGGTCACTCTACGCTGCCACAATTGTATGATCCCAAAAATTACAAAACGATTTTTGCTAACATCCACACCTTAACTGTCGGAGATACGTTTCTGATCACCAATAACAATGCGTTATATACGTATAAGATTATCAATGTGACGGTTGTTGATCCTGAAGACACTTCTTATCTAACCCAAGATGTGAGCAAGAGCACAATAACGATTATTACCTGTACTCCACCTGGTACAATCTGGAAAAGGCTTATCCTGAAAGCACAGCTCCAGGATTCACTTTAATTCATGAGTTATTCATGCTAGTATAGAATAAGAGTTATGCAAAATGGACAACCAACACCACTCGTAGCCTTTCTTAAGAAGATTTGGCCCACCGTACATCGAATTGTGAATTCAGTATTTTACTTCATCATGAGCGTGATCAAAAGTATTGTTAACGGGATCATTAGCCAGATCAAAGGTATGTAACCCTCCTCTATGAATGAAGCAGCCCTCGCTCTTGAAGCGATACAAAATAAATTGTCTGGAAAAAGGTTAACCTACAAAGAAATTTTTGCGGTTATGGATCAAATCGCGCAAAAGAAATTAGGCAATATCTTGACGACGTACTTTGCTGCTTCTGGTTACACCAAAGGATTTTCTAACGAAGAACTTTTTTTCTTAACCAAAGCAATGATTGAGACGGGAGAGAAACTCCACTTTAAAGGCATCGTTGCAGACAAGCACTCAATCGGAGGCATCCCAGGGACACGAACGACGATGATTGTTGTTCCGATTATCGCAGCAGCTGGATTTACCATACCAAAGACCTCGTCACGCGCCATAACGACGCCAGGAGGAACTGCTGATGATATGGAAGTATTGGCACCGGTTACGTTTGATACTGAACAAATTTATAAAATTGTTGAGAAAGTGAATGCTTGCATTGTGTGGGGTGGTGGCGTCGATATCGCACCCGCTGATGACGAATTGATCAAAGTAGAAGAGCCGCTTTTCCTGGAAAGCTTTGATAAGATTCTTGTTTCGATTATGGCAAAAAAGATTGCAGCCGGATCGAACCATATTGTTATCGATCTTCCTTACGGAGAACATGTCAAAGTGCATAACTTAGCAGATGCAAAATTGGTTTCAAAAAAATTCAGCTTCTTAGCAGAAAAATTTGGCGTCAAACTCACCGTTCATGTCCATAATACGCAACAACCAGCAGGTCGAGGGATTGGACCGATGCTTGAAACCAAAGAGGCGCTCATGGTGTTGGAGCAAAAAGAGAATCGTGCCATTGATTTAGAAAAACGATCACTCTTTCTTGCCAGCACACTGCTTGAACTGTGTTTACCGGATGCAAAACAATCATTGCAAGATCATGTGAAAGAAGAATTCGGAACACCTGAGAAATGGGCAGCGTATCTGCTCGCAAGTGGCCAAGCCTTGGCAAAGATGAAGGAAATCATTAAAGCACAGGGCGGAAACTCTGCTATAATAAGCGAGCAATTAAAACCGGGCAAACATTCATATGCTGTCCTTGCGCAAAAAGTAAAGGTTGTCACAAAAGTAAATAGTCGAAGTGCCTCGGTCATTGCTAAAATTTTGGGTGCTCCCAAAATGAAAAAAAGCGGTATCTATCTGAATAAAAAGATTGGGGAGAAGACCGTTATCGGAGAACCGATCTTTACACTGTTTAGCGAAAATGAATATAATATTAAAGAAGCGAAGGACTCGCTTACCCATTTCCCGATCCTTGAATACGACTAGAAAAAAACCAAATAATGTTATGAAGAAATTTTCTTTCTTTCTTGTTCTTATTGTTCTTATTATTGGTGGAGCATTGGCATGGTGGAATCAAAACACGATGGCAGTTGATGGCGCAAATCAAACACGAAAATTATTTGTGATCAGCAAGGGTGAAGGCATCCGAGATATTGCCAATCACCTCAAAGCAGAAGGCTTAGTCCGTGATTCTGTTATCTTCTTCCTCCTAGTCAAACAACAAGGCCTTGATAACAAAATTCAAGCCGGAGAGTTTTATCTTTCCCCATCGATGAACGCGCAAAAAATAGCTGAAGCGTTGCAAGTGGGGACATTTGATACACGACTGACAATTCCTGAAGGCAAACGAGCTGAGGAGATTGCGGATATCCTCCAAAAGCAAATACCCACATATCAAGAAAGTTGGAGAACACAATTGGCAGAACATGAAGGATATCTGTTCCCGGACACCTATGCGTTTGCAAAAGATGTCACCATCGATCAAATCATCACCGCGATGAAGGATAACTTCGACAAAAAATATGCCGAGATTCCTTCAGGCAAACACAGTAATTTAACACAAAAGGAATTGGTAACGATTGCATCACTCGTCGAAAGAGAAGCAAAGTTTGCTGAAGATAGACCGCTGGTAGCATCGGTTATCTTTAATCGTCTGAAAATTAATATGCCATTACAAATTGATGCAACCGTGCAATATGCACTCGGATATAACAGTCAAGAAAAAACGTGGTGGAAAAAGAATTTAACGATCGATGATCTCGAGATCTCTTCTCCCTATAATACTTATGAAAATACTGGCCTCCCACCTCAACCAATTGCGAATCCTGGGTTTGATGTCCTGAGTGCAATTATTAATGCCCCAGAGACAGATTATGTCTATTACATCTCCGACGATTCAGGCCACAATCACTACTCTAGAACTCTTGATGAACACAATGCAAACATTAAGAAGTACGGACTGGATCAATAATAAACTTTTCTATCACGGTAGCTAATCCATCTTCTTCAACCGATGGGGCAATATAATCAGCAGCCTTTTTTAAGTTCTCGGTACCATTCCCCATTGCGATCTTGAATCCCACTGATGCAAACAATGGTAAATCATTATCAGTGTCACCTACTCCGAGTGTCTCTCGTTTTGAAACTCCTAACAGTGGCAACAATTTCATTAATGCGTTTTTCTTTGTCGCTAATTTATGGGTTATATGAATATCAACCATGTTAGGTGTCCATGATCCTCCAATATGCGCTGTTGTATCCGGGATTTGATTGATTGTCTTCTGAAACATTTCTGCATCTTCTTTCGTCACTCCCCAGACATAAATGATTCGCTCCGATCCTATTACTGTTTTTGTTTTAGCAGGACTTCCTGTTATCTCATCACTAAAACCCATGGCATAAGGGTAAGGCAAAAAGAGAGCAACAACTTCTTTTACCTGAGATTCAGAAAGCCTTTTCTCCCACAGAGTTTCTTCGGTCACCGGATCTATTATTTGTGTTCCACCAGAAATAATACAGGGATCTGTGAGGTGGAATGCCTTCAATATGGATTTTGCATGAGGAAATGATCTTCCGGTCGCAGCACTTACTTTAACCATTTTTTGTGCGGCAGTAATGCTTTTTATGACATGAGCTGAAGGTTTTGCGTCAAGAATGGTGGGAATTGCTGTACCATCGATATCAAAAATCAATGCTTTATAAATCATTCGAAAGGTAGATACTATTTTTTCTTAAAGAATCTTCTGAGGGATTTTGTTTCGTGTTTTGCTTTTTCTTCAGCCTTTGCAACGTGGTGTTGTACTTCTTTCTCAACCTTTTTCTCAACCTCTTTCTTTGTATCAGCAACATCACCTAGTAAATCTTCTTTAACTTCTTTTACCTCTTTCACGAGATAACGAACATCTTTTTTTATTTCATCAACTTTTGGTTTGAGATAATCCACGCCTTCATCTACTTTTTCTTCGACTTTCTTTTTAACAGCAGGCATTGCATCATCAACTTCATCTTGCAAGTCTGAGATTTTATCAAGACCTTTGTCGGTTAGCTCTTTAAAGATCTCTCGACCTTTCTTTGTCGTAAACAGTAAAGCAACGAGAACACCAACAATAACTCCCAACAAAAAGCCATTTCCTAGCCCATTACCTCCGTGGTGGTGATGATGTTTTTTTTCTTCCATACAAAAAAGAGTATTAGGCAGTAAGACAAATTATGCCAAGCACTTACTACATAATACTATGCATTATTCTCGCTCTCGATTGTGTCTTCTGTCATCTGGATCGCTCCCCAATAAATTCTTAATCAACTTTGCGACAGTAAAGAGAGACGAAGCTTTTACGCCAAGGGCAAGTGAAGAGAGAGCTGCCAAGGGACCTTCGATATTCTCAGTAATCGAATCAGCGTTATCAAGAATCTTATTTGTTTTGGAAATTGTTTGACGGAAATCTTTGAGGATGAAATAAACTTGGACACCTAAAGCAACAAGCAGCAGGGTTAAAATGACGATCACGATAAGCAAGACCAGTTGGACAGAGTCTATCATATATATAACGTTACCTGAATTGGTTAAGTGTTGTCAAGTCAGAAATCGGTAAACAAAAAAAGTTACAGATAAACTTTCGTTTCACGATTTTCTTGAATTTCTGGAAAGAAGTATGCCACTTTAAATTTTAGTTTGTTGTCTATATACAGAGACTCAAGCTCATGCGGACCGAACTCTTTTAATGTTTCCAGAGTAAAATGCTTTGGCACACGAATAACAATATTTTGAGTAATCCATTTACGTGTTAAAAGAATCATCTGGCGCATACTTGGCTGCATCTTATCTATATCAATTGTGTGGATTGCTTTCTCATTACCTTCTGCCGACCAATCCGGATCAAGAATAGCAACATCTGCTTTAATGGATTTTAGTAATGCTTCATCCAAAACATCCCCCACAATGAATTTGGTTTTTGCAGCTACTTCATACGTTTGAGCATTCTTCTTCGCATCCTTTATTCGTTGCGCATCAAGATCTATACCAATAACCTTTGAAACAAACGATGCGACATGGATTGCCATTGCACCAACGGCAGTACATAGTTCGACGCAAGTGTGATAGTGCTTGAGACGTTCCCCAACGTGACGAGCAGCCACTTCTTGAACACTCATAAAAAGAGCATCATCGTCGCCTTGCATTCTTTTAGAAAACTTTTCTTGCATTTTAAATAGATAAGAGGCTATTTTACAACAATCTCTCTTTGTACAACTGTCTCTTTTCCAAACCGATTCTTTGCTTTAATGGTAATTGTTGTCTTGCCGGGGAAGAGCGTTAGGCGTTTGGCGAACTCTCCGTTGCTGTCGAGAGATACTGATTCGTTATTTACTAGCACTGTTGCATTACTACTCGTCTGACCGGCAACAGTGACCTCTTGTGAGGTCGTCATGTCTTGTGTAGGAGACGTAATGTTAAGTGAGGGGCCGATGAATTGATAACGATATTGAAAGAGTAAGTAGCCAACGAAGACGACCAAAAGCAGCGCGCCAATAATTAACGATTGCTGGATCTTTAGTCTGTTGAGGGGGAATTCTTTCGTCTTCGTCAAACTATCTGGCAAAACTTTATATGCTCTCTTCTCATCAAACTCGCGTCTGAACAATGCAGCAATTTCTGCTTTGGGTAATCCCAAATATGCGGCATAATTTTTGACAAAGCCTTTGGCATACGCAGGAGATGGGAGTTTGTCGTACTCCCCTTTTTCAATAGCAGAAAGAAACCGCGCTTTGATCTTTGTCGCAGCGGCTACTTCTTCAAGGGACAGTTTACGTTGTGTACGCACGTTTAGTAAACGTTTTCCGAGTGGTACCATTTTATGACTCTCCTTGTTGTTGCTGGCTAGCGAGGAACTCCTCAGCATTGCGGATCAGCACATCTCGTGGCTTTGCTCCTTCTGCCGGGCCAACAATTCCCATTTCTTCTAATTGATCAAGCATGCGAGCAGCTCGTGCATAGCCAATTGACATTTTTCGTTGCAAGAAAGATGCTGAGGCAGTATTAAATTGGCAAACCAATCTAATCGCATCTTCCAATTGCCCATCTTTTCCATCAGCACCGGCTGATGAATTACCGCTTGAAGTCTTCTTCAGAGGCAGTGGCTGACTGATGACTTCATCCGTATACTCCACAGGATAGTTTCGTGACTTCAAAAAGTCGACCAGCTTTCTTACCTCTTTCTCTGAAACAAACGCGCCTTGGATACGAGTCGGCTTAGCTTGGTCTGGAGGGATATACAGCATATCGCCATGACCGAGCAACTTCTCTGCTCCAGGCGTATCTATAATAACACGTGAGTCAATCATTGATGAAACGTTAAAGGCAATACGACACGGAATGTTTGCTTTGATCAAACCAGTAATGACGTTCACGGATGGACGCTGCGTCGCAACGAGCAAATGGATTCCCGTCGCACGAGCCATCTGAGCAAGACGAGCGATAGCATCTTCAACTTCTACAGGAGCAAACATCATAAGATCAGCTAACTCGTCAATGAAGATCACGATGTAAGGAAGCGCTTGAAAGCCTGAAAGCTCGTTGTAGGAATCAATGTTTCGTACTCCCCGCTCGGCGAATAACTTATAGCGTTTATCCATCTCTGCCATTGCCCATTTAAGTGCGGAAAGGATTTTTTCTGGTTCGACAATGACAGGGGTCAGTAGATGTGGAATACCATTGTAGCCAGTGAACTCAACTCGCTTTGGATCGATGAGGATGAGGCGAACTTCTTGCGGCGATGCTCGAAACAATAATGATGAGATAAACGAATTAATCAGCACAGATTTTCCAGAACCCGTGGTACCTGCGACCAAGACGTGGGGCATTTTGGCAATATCCACAACGAGTGGATTACCTGAAACATCAAGCCCTAACGAAACAGTCAGTTTGGATCGAGCTTTTTGCATAACACCTGCGGCAAGCATCGTTCGAAGCGTTACCAATTCTAATGAACGATTTGGAATTTCAATACCAATAAGATTTCGTCCCGGGATTGGTGCTTCAATACGAATTTGTCCGGTCGGTGCTTCTGTTGCTAAAGCTAAATCGTTTGCAAGCGACGTGATCTTTGAAACTTTTGTTCCCAGTGAAATCTCAAGAGCATATTGTGTTACTGCTGGTCCTAAATTAACTTCAGCAACCCGAGCTTCAATACCAAAACTTTGGAGGGTTTTTTCAATCGTCCCGGCAACTTTATTAATATCTCCGCGTTCTGCTTTGCGACCAGGATCTTCAGAAAGCAATGACAGTGAAGGATATTCCCAGACTCCAACACCATTGCCAGCTAAGACATTGCTGACCAATTTTTCTGGCAACAATTCTGGTTCTTTTTCTTTTTTATTAATTGTAGGTGGAGGGGAAGCAACGGCTTTTGTCGGTGCTGCTTCTTCTTTCTGATTATTGCCACCTTTAATTATTGGCTTATTACGACTAAAGGCTGGTTTTTCTCGTTTGAATGATGCGAAGAGTTGGAAAGGTATTAATTTTTTGAGACTCTCCCCTGTTGCCAACAGGGCTTGAAAGATCTCATCAATGGAGGTATCAAAGAAAACAATGCTTCCAACTAGCAAACCACCAATCAATACAATATCAGCTCCTGCTGTCGTCAGAATCTCTTCTAAGATCGTAAAGATTTGACTCCCAACAGATCCCGCGCGGATAAGACTTACCAAAGAAACAAACATCAATATATAACCAATGGTCACGTTGAGACGAGAAAGATACATTTTCAGGTGCAAGAACAAAAAGCCTGAGAAAAAGAAAATAAACGGGAAGAAGATTGCAATCGGACCGAAATTACTCTGAAGCGTCGTATTGATTGCAAGCGCTGGACCAGTGGTTTGAAAGAATGATAAGAGGAAGAAAATACAAAGCAGGAAAGAACCAATCCCAAAGATTGTATAGATTGTCTTTTTCTTCAGCTTTAATTTGAAAGGTTTTCGGCGTCCACCACCACCACGGCTTTTGGGCATAGGGCTATTATATAGCTTTGCGTCAAGGAAGACAAATTGAAATTATACTTCAATCACAACCGGGAGAATAAGCGGGCGGGTGCGGAATTTTTTGGCGAGATGTCTGCCTGTTGTCTCACTAATTACTCTTCTGATCATTCCCCAGTTCGTAACTTTTTCTCTACGAGATGCGAGATTCTTTTCAAGATCTTGAATCAGAGGTTCAGAAAAACCACTGACATCAGTCAATGCAGATCCTCGAAGAATAATTTCTGGTTTGGTCGAGAGCTGTCCATCCTCTGTTTTGACTTCAGCAATCACCACAATAATTCCTTCTTTTGCTAATCGCTCTCGATCACGGACGACAAAATTCTCCAGTTCTCCACCGGAAACTTCATCAACGTAGACATTTTTAATCGAAATCTTTTTGCCAAACCGAGCAGAATTACTCGTAAAGATAACTTCCCGACCATTTTCAATCAGAAAGATGTCATTACGTTTATAACCCATTTGTTCTGATAGCTCTCGATACGCAACCATATCACGATACGTTCCACTAATTGGGGCAAGGAGTTTTGGTTTGGTCAAAGCGATGAGTAACATATGATCATTGGCTGATCCATGTCCTGAAACGTGGAAAGTACCCGTTACTTCTGAATGAGCAATCTTTGCGCCTTTTTTGGTAATGGTATCCAAGAGTTCATTGACGTTAATCTCATTACCAGGAATCGTATCTGAAGAGAAGACAACGACATCGTTTGGATCAAGTCGAATCTCGCGATGTTCACCGTTAGCAATTCGAGTAAGAGCCGAGTTTGATTGCCCTTGGCTGCCAGCAACTACCAACACTACTTGATTACTCTTGAGAGATTTTACTGCTTCCATTGGTACTTCTGTACCACTTTTAATTTGCAGATAACCAAGTCGCTGTCCGATTTCTTTGGCTTTGATAACAGATCGACCAACAAAGCTTATCTTTCTCCCCAACTTTTCCGCCGCATGAACTGCTTGCTGCAATCGAGAGATGTTGGAAGAATAGGTGGTAATCATCAGCTTCCCTTGGCAATCACGCATCGCTGATTCGAAATTTTTCTGCAGTGTCATTTCTGATGGTGTGTTTCCGCTCCGATGTGCACCAAGACAATCTGACATCAATGCTAAGACACCATCATTTGATGCTTTGAGAATCTTATCAAATTCTGTTCGTTTGCCATCAGCAGGAGTAAGATCGAATTTAAAATCGCTTCCATGATAAAAATTACCAACAGGTGTTTTAATAAAAATATTCGTACTGTCAGGGACTGAGTGCGTTACGCGAATAAATGAAACAGTAAAGTCACCTAACTTGATATCCTTATCAGTGAAGTTTACTACATGCACACTTTGTGGCAAATTGAATTCAGCTAACTTTCCATTTGCAAAAGCTGATGTCAACGGAGATGCATAGATTGGAAACTGTGGGAGCTGAGGCAAGATAAAGGGTAATCCTCCAATATGATCTTCGTGTCCATGACTGATAACCATACCGACAATTTTCTTTTGTCCTGATTTAAGCGTTTCCAGTAAATAAGAAATATCAGGCAACAAAAGATCAACGCCAAGCATTGTTTCATCAGGGAAACCAAGCCCACAATCAACAATCAAAATCTGATTATTGTATTCATAGAGGTACATGTTTCGTGTGACATCTTCAAAACCGCCGAGGGCGAGGAAAGAAACTGAAGCTTGAGGTGCTACTGGTGTATTTATTTTTTCATCATTCATGTGTTGTATAGTATAACATATTTACCATTCTGCTAAAAATTGCTTAACATTTTCAGGTGTTACTCTGACGTTCTCTGCTTGTCCGGTCACAATCATCGTCGCTGCTTTTCGGCAAATGGTAGTTATCAAACGATCAAGACCACGAATCCCAGGATCATACCCAAGCGGTCTAATGAGTGGCTCCCAAACACCTTCATCAATAGTTAATTGATCAGGAAGTAATCCTGTCATCTTCTTTGACTTCGGCAAAACATAATCCCGCCCAATAACTGTTTTTTCAGTATCGTTGTATGATGGCATTTGGATAATCTCCAAACGATCCAGCACAGCAGTTGCGACACTGGAAACATTGTTTGCTGTTGCGATAAATAAAGCATTCTGCAGACTAAACGGATAATCAATATAATGATCCGTAAATGCAGAGTTCTGCTCAGGATCGAGAATTTCAATCAAAACACCCATGATATCAGCACGAGCGGTATCGGTTACACGGTCTAACTCATCAAGAAGAATAACCGGATTTTTATATTGTGCATGCACAAGCTTTTTGATAATTGAACCTGGTTCTGCATCTGGAAAGAAACGTGATTGTCCACGAAGCACACGAGAATCCGCCATACCTCCAAAAGGAATACGTTCGCACTCTCGCCCCAATGCTTCGGCGAGTGACTTGGCAAACGTTGTTTTTCCTGTTCCGGCAAGTCCCACAATACAGAGAATCGGTGCTTTTATGACATTGTTGCTGTCACCATTGTTTTTAATATTTAACATAACAGAGGCGATATATTCTAAAACTCTTTCTTTCAATGGTTCAAGACCATAATGATTTTTATCCATAATTTGTTTTGCTCGGCCGAGATCCAACATGTCTTTACTCTTTTTGTCCCACGGGAGTTTTGTCGCCCAATCAATGTATTTCTCTGTTGCCTCATACTCAATGATGTAGGTCGAACTTAAAAATCCAGCACTGGAGCGAATCATCGCAAGACGAGAAACTCGTTCAAGGAGCTCTTCTTTAAAAGCTTGGGGAAGACCTGAGGCTTTTTCTACCATTTCTCCGAGCTGACGAATTTGATCTGAAGATTTACCATGGTCTGTGACCCCGGCACCTGATGTCGTGATTGTGCCACCGGCTCCTTTGACATCTTTTTCAACAGTCGTGTCGTTTACCATTTGTGCGTTTGCAACGACCGCCATTTTGTTCATTTCTTCGCTTTGTGCTGCTATATCCGCTTGCACACTTGTTTCAATTCGTTGCGGAGCATCTCCTCGCTGAATAGCCGCCTGCTCTTCAGGGTTTGGCTGTTGCGGTGCTGGTTGCGAAGGGCTTGATGATGATGGTGGCTGGGCAGCAGAATCCATAAATATATCTTACAATATTTTTGCGCAAATGCAAAATCGAATGAGAATTACAAAAATGAGTTAAGGTAAACGTGAGGAACTATCTACTGAATCTTTTCTTTGGACCGAAACGAGTTTTGCCGCGGTTTTTTTCTTGGTTTTCTCTTCGGAATTGTTGTGCTAATGGGTGTTCACTTCTTGGACGTGGAGCTTCACTAGCATTTCGATCAAAGCTTCTGTCGTTTCCACTTCGTTCATTTCCCCGTCTTTCGAAAGATGGTTGTTCATTACCTGGTTCAGGTGATTCTGTTGGTTCACTTGGTTGATGTGGTTGATCGTTGCCTTCATCATCCAAAAGCATCGTCAGATTGATTCTACCTTGTTGATCTTTCTCTTCAACTTTAACTTTAACAATATCACCAACTGCGACGACTTCGTTTGGATCTTTAACAAATCCTCGCTTCATCTTTGAGACATGAACCATACCTTCTCGACCTGGTAAGTATTCAATGAAAGCTCCAAAAGGAAGAATTCTTTTCACTGGGCCTTCAAAGGTTTCACCAGGAGTAACATCTCGTGTCATTCCAGCAATCCAGTCATAGGCTTTCTTTACTGAATCTTCAGCAACACCTGAGATAGTAACGATACCATTGTCATCAATATCAACAGCTGCTCCAGTTTGAGCGATAATTGCGCGAATATTCTTTCCTCCAGGACCGATTACTTCACCAATCTTGTCAGCAGGAATTTGAAGAAGTTCAATCTTTGGTGCATATTCTGAAACAATAGATCGTGGCTCTGGTAATGCAGCGTGAATCTTTTCAAGAATTTGCATTCGAGCTGTTCGTGCTCGTGCAAGGATCTCAACAACTTGCTCGTCAGTAAGTCCAGGAATCTTTACATCAAGTTGAATTGCGGTAATACCTTTTTCAGTTCCAGCAACTTTAAAGTCCATGTCACCTGAAAAGTCTTCAAGACCAATAATGTCAGTAATTAACTCATATGATTTGTCATCTGACATCATACCAATTGAAATACCAGCAACAGGAGCGGTGATTGGAACACCAGCATCCATAAGGGCTAAGGTTGAGCCACAAGTTGAAGCCATTGAACTTGAACCGTTTTGTGAAAGTACTTCAGAAACAACTCGAATGGTGTATGGGAAATCTTCTTGTGATGGGATAACTGCTTTTAATGCTCGTTCTGCAAGTGCTCCGTGACCGATTTCTCGTCGAGAAACAAATCCAACACGTCCTGCTTGTCCAAAGGAATAAGGAAGTCCTGAGTAGTGATGAATGTATCGTTTGGTCTCTTCACCTTCAGCTGACTCAATCAATTGTTCAAGTCGAGGTGAACCAAGAGTTACGATACTAAGTGCTTGTGTTAAGCCTCGTTGGAAAAGTCCTGAGCCATGAGTTCGAGGTAAGAGTCCGACTTCGGTTTCGATCTCACGAATTTCATCAAGTTTACGGCCATCAGGTCGTTTTTTGTTTTTAACGATGTTTGTTCGAATCACTTGGAACATTACTTTTTCAACAGCTTTGGCAAGATTTTTCTTATCCAATTCTGTCTCTGGATCTTTCAGCTTTAATTCTTCATAAATCTTTTCAACGAGTTCGTCAATTTCTGAACCGCCGCCTTCTTTACCTGAACGGAGTTCAATTAATTTTGCGATTTCTGCTTGATAACTCTTTTCAAGAAGGGCGATTGCGTCTTCGAGTGAACCATCTTGTGGAACAGGAAGTTTTTCTTGGCCAACTTTTTTGACAAGCTCGTCAATGCAGCCAAGCATCTTTCGTGTTTCTTCATGAGCGTTCTTAACAGCTGTTGCGACAATCTCTTCACTAACTTGCAGCGCACCAGATTCGATCATGACTGTTTTTTCTTGACTCTGTGAGACAACGATATCTAAGACTGAATTTTCTGCTTCTGTCGTTGTAGGGTTTGCAAGGAAAGTTGCTTCTGATTCCTCTGAAGCTTCTTTATAGCCGATACGAACAGCTGCGATTGGACCATTCCATGGTGCCTTTGAGATAGCAAGTGCTGCTGAAACAGCATTCAATGCCAAAATATCTGGTTCATTTTCACTATCTACTGAAAGAACAGTTACGATAACTTGAACTTCATTTTTGAATGCCTTTGGAAAAAGTGGGCGGATTGAGCGATCAATCAAACGACCAGCTAATACTGCTTCATCTGAAGGACGTCCTTCTCTTTTTACCCAACGACTGCCTTTGATTTTTCCACCAGCATACAGTCTTTCACCGTATTCAACACTAAGTGGGAAATAATCAATATCTGTGCGGAGTCTTCCGACAACAACAGTTACCAGTACAACAGTATCGCCTAAGCGAGCCAATACTGACGATGTTGCTTGTGGAGCCAATTGACCTGTTTCAAAGGTTAAGGTTTTTCCACCAAATTCTACATTTACTGAGGTTTTATTCATTTAATTTTTTTTCTTTCAATCCTTTCTACTTGTTCTGCGGATATCGATTGATGAGTCCTGTTTTTCTATTATAGCAGTATTCGATTAATCTTTCAATCCAATTCTTTTCAGAATTTCTTTTACGCGTCCATCATCAACTTTTTTAAGGAAGTTAATAAGTCGTCGTCGTTTTGCAATCATTGAGAGAAGTCCACGTCTACTGTGAACATCATGTGCATGTGCTTTCAAATGTTCTGCGAGTCTTTGGATTCTCTTACTCAAAAGTGCAATCTGCACTTCAGGACTTCCGGTATCACCTTTTGCGGTTTGGAAGTCATTAATAATTTCTTGTTTTTGTGTCGTTGATAGCGGCATAGAGAGTATTATACCATTTTAATAAAGCTACTACAAGAGGTTGTATTAGAAGTTTGAAGAACCCTTGTACACTTTTGGTGATAACCAATCAATTGGTGGTTTTTCGTCATCTTGTTGTGCCTCTTCTGGTTGATCTTGTTGTGTTCTCATTGCTTTTAAACGATCCTCAACTTGTCGTTGTGCTGACGTCGATGCTGCTGGTGCTGGTCTCGCTTGTTGGGTTCGTTGTGGATAAGACGGTGCTCGTTCTTCTCGTCTTTCTGTTTTCTCTTCTCGACGAGTTACGCGTTTCGCACCATTTTTCATCAGGAGAGCAGCCATTTCAAATGCGAGAGATGATGTTGAAGGATCTTGGAAGTTTTTAGTTGCGTACGCAATACCACTTAATAAGTTTTGCGCTGCATCTTGTTCCATATGAAAACCAAGTGTTAAGGCAATATCCGTTACTTGTTCACTAAGTGATGAAACTTCAGGTGAAACAATCACGATATCTCCAAATCTTTGATTATCTTCTTTATTATCAATATTAATAACACGGGTATCTCTGAATTTTTCAGTGTCAAAGACATTGCCTAAATCGGCAAGACGAGGTGTTCCGACAACAACGAGGAGATCAACGGTCCCACTGCCACGAGCATATTTAACGTCTTTCTCATCAAACGATAAGCCTTGCTCAGAAGCTTTCACAATAATATTAAGAAAACCTTCTTCAAGTGTATAGGAAACTTTTTCGATTTCTCCTTCGAGATACGGGAACGAAACCACTAAATCGCCAGCATCGCCACCCAAACTGTTTTGGACTTTATTAATGCCAACAAGAGATGAAATTTCAACAAGTGGGTTCGTTGGACATGCAACGGTTACTTTTTTATTGGTTTGTTTCAAAAAGAGGGAAAGGGCAAGCGCTGCTGCCATTTGATCAAGTGTCGGGTCAGCCCCAACGACGACGCCAATATTCTTACTTTTGGTAATCGCGTCTTTAATTTTTTGTGCTGTTGCATTATCCATATTTAGCCGTTAATCCTGCCCACCAGAACTAACTATGGGATATTATCATATCTCCCACTTGGATGTCAAGTGAGGACGAAAGCACAATACCAGCTTCACTACCTTTTTCTACTTTTGAGGTCGAATCTTTACCAACGCGGAGCGAAGTAATGGCACTTTCGCCAATCACATCTTCCCCTCGCATGATCCGCAAACGGTCCCCACGAGCAATGCGCCCTTCGAGCACTTTGATGCCAAATGCAAAGACTTTTTCATAAGGGAATTTTGCAAGAATTTTTGCTTGACCATAGACTTGCTCAATTTGTGACAAAAGTTTGCCCTCAAGCGCATCTTCAAGCTCATCGAGCAATTCATAAATGATTTCGTAGTTACGAAGCAAGATTTTTTCACTAAAGGCAAGACTCGTCACCGAAGGCTTAACTTTGGTATTAAATGCCAAGACAATACTGCCTGTGGATTTGGCGAGCAAAATATCTGCTTCGGTTACATCGCCTGTCTTTTTTGCAACGATTTTGATTTCTTTTGGAAACGCATTCATAATCGCTTCAAGCGAGCCTTGGGTATCGGCTATTAAAATAACTGAGATACCAACTGCTGCTTCATTCTTCTTATAAACTAACTCGCGTGTTAATGGTTGCTGGACGATTGCAACGGTTGGCAATACGTGTGCTTTATCGACCAGAATGCTTCCTACATTTGGTACTTTTTCAAAACCAAGCAGTTCAACAGCATCTCCAACGGTTGCTGACTGAATTTGTTTGCCTTGGTCATTGATAATAGTTCGTACTTTGATAATTTGTGTTTCATTTTTCAATTCTTCACGAAGTTTAATCGTACCGTTTTTTACGATAACTGTTGCCTTTGGACCAGCTCTCGTGTCCAATTTAGCCTCAATAACGATAGCAAGTACCGGCGCTGTTTGAGAAATGGTCGTTTCATAATCTGGCTTTTTCTGCATATCAAACATAAGTAATATCAAACTCAATAACTCTTTGATGTTGTGGTTTGTTTTTGCTGAGACTTCAATAAGAGGCGTATCTCCACCGTACCCTTCAAGCTTAATTTGCTCTTTCATCAATTCTTCTTTTGCCTTTGCAGGGTTTGCTGTCGGTAAATCTGATTTGGTCAGAACTACGATAAAAGGTGTCTGTGCTTCTTTGAGGGCTTCAATACTTTCTTTTGTTTGTGGTTTCACACCATCAACACTTGAAACAATGAGGAGGGCAACATCTGCTGCTTGAATTCCACGACCACGCATTTGTGAAAATGCTTCATGTCCTGGGGTATCGATAAAGGTTATGCGGCTTTTGTGGTCATCATTCATAAATTCGATTGATGATGCACCAATTTTTTGTGTAATACCACCGGTTTCTCGTTGTGCCAGGGAAGTTTTTCGGATTGCATCAAGCAGCGTGGTCTTGCCATGGTCAACGTGACCTAAAACGGCGACTACTGGAGGAAATTGGTTCGATGATTGTTGCGGTTCTTTTGCATGTTGTTTGTCCATAATAATGTCTTAATACTTCTCATTGATAAATGTAAAATTCTCAATGTTATGCTGTTTTCTCCTCGTCCTTTTCTTCTGACTCAGCTTTTTCAGCTCCTGCATCTTCATTTCCTTCAATTTCAATGCGATATTTGGTGAGCTTGTAAGCAAGTCTGACATTTTGCCCATCTTTCCCAATAGCAAGGGATAATTCCTCTGCAGGGACAAAAACGTGTGCAACTTTCTCTTCTTCATTGACTTCAACACGAACATTCTTCGCAGGAGACAATGCTTGTGCGATATAGACTTCTGAATTTTCAGACCATTGAATAATATCAATTTTTTCCAGTCCACCTAACTCTTGAATGATTGCTTGAACACGAACACCTTTTTGTCCGACACAAGAACCAACAGGATCAATACCTGATTGATTAGAGAAAACAGCAATCTTTGATCGATTACCAGGCTCTCGAACAATTTCTTTAATTTGGACACTGCCTTGTGCAACTTCAGGAACTTCTCTTTTGAAGAGTCCTTCAATCAGTCCTTTGTGCGCACGAGAAACGACGATTTCATCACCTTTTGGTCCTTCACGAATATCTGAAAGGTAAAAGACTAACCGTTGGTTAAGATGATATTTTTCATTAGAGATTTGTTCAGATACTGGCATGATTGCTTCTGATTTACCGATATCGACGATAATGTTTGATCCAGCAAATCGCAAAACCATACCGTTTACAATGGTACCGATTTTGATTTTGTAGTCAGTAATAATTGCCTCTTTTTCTTTTTCTCGAATCTTTTGGAGGATAACTTGTTTTGCTGTTTGTGCTGCGATTCTTCCAAATCCAGGAGGTGTGACATCTTTGCCGAGGTGGAGAATCTTTGCCTCACCAGTATTTGGGTTAAGGTCTGCACTGTATTCTTCAACTTCAATCCCAGGATGATCTTTTCGATAAGCAGCAAGAATCGCGTTTTTAACGGTATCAAGCACAACACTGACGTCAACTCCTCGCTCGGAGGCAACTTGATTGAGTGCTAATGCAAATTCGCTTCGTTGTATAGCTGGCATAGGCCATAAGTATACCAGAATACGAGTGCACCTTCAACCCATGGATTACCTCTAAAGATATTTCCTATGCGGCGGCTGGGAGAGAACTTCTGTTTACTTTTGCAAGAACCGTGATATCGTCTCCTTTAGCTCTGGCACTCATATCAGGCCCTGAAGATTTTGTCTCTACAAACTGTTGCGCATCATCAACTAATCCTTCAGCCACTTCCTTCAATTTTTCCGGTGTTGGATCATCTTCCGTGCCATTAAAGAGGGTAGCTAACCTCTCTTCTGTACTTTTCTGCGTCGTATTATCATCTTTACCATCGGTACAAGCGATCGTGAGTTTTGTTTTTCCTGGTTCTATAGTATCCGTCTTCACAGTAGTTCTTAATTCGACAGGAACTCTGTCCTCTGTTCCATCAGGGTTGGCTACTCTACGAGCACTGCCTAACGCTTGGTCCATAATATTTCTATTCTGGAAGAGTGTGACTAAGATACCGTAGATAGACTCTCCAGATTCAGTATCATGGTAATCACCAAATCTGCTTCCCATAACTTTACCATCCATATTATTAAAAATCCTGGTTAATCGGCGGGCTTCTTCACGCACAGCTTGTATATCTCCAGTAGCCAGAATTGCATCAAATTTCTCTTTTACATCCTGGTTGTTCCCTTCACTGATAAGCGTATCGACTAAATCGATAAACTGGTATCGTACCGGAAGAGTGAGGTTAAGAAGCCCACTAGTATCTAGTTCTTCATTATTACTATATTGGAAATAGTTCATATCAATTAAATTCGCACTTTCCGGCCAAAGCTTTTCAAAAAGTGCTGTAAATTCTGCGTCAGAATCCAATCCGTCTTCAATGGTAAGTCCTTTTTGCGCAGCTAAATCCTCAAGACTTGTCGTATTTTCAACTTCTGAAACATTACTATTTTTTAAGATCGTATATTGGTTTTCAAGAAGTGTTTTTCTTTTCGCTTTAATGACATCCTCCAACACAAGACCATTCTCCTGAGCAAATTGTGCAAGATCAAAGGCGTTTGGATTAGTGGAGCCTTGAGACTCTGCCAATCGTTTCAAAATAGAGAGTTGATCTGCTAGTCCAACAATTTGAGGATCAAGTGTTAACTGCTCTAGTTTGCCATTCTCATAATCATATAAATTACTATCTCCTACTCTTGTCCACAACCGGTCAGTCCCCTTATAGTTAAACATCAAAGCGACAGTTGTTTCTCCGACATTCAAACTTGGGTCAGCTTCTCGCAGCGCAAAAATATGAAGGTGGGTTCTTTTTATTAAGTTATCGATCCATGTTTGCGTATCCTCGAGGGACATATCCTGTGGCAGTTGTTGAACTTCAGCTCGAATAAAGTTTCTGGCAGCTTTTGCAGCCATTGCACCGCTCCCAGCACCGCCTCCTAATCCATCAAATACTGCCAACACATCTCCTTCAATAAGGAAACTGTCCTCTTTTTCTGATTTATACTTATCTTTAATACTCTTTCCAGCAAAGTCGGGTCCAGATTGTTCTTCAACGTCAGGGATAGGTTCTTTTAGGAGACGAAGAAATTCTGGCATCCTCGGATCATTTATCAACTCTTCTAATTGTTTCTTTTCTTCAGTTTGATTTTCCCCTGCATCTTTCTTTTTACTAATGGCAAGAGTGACATCATCGCCACTATGCTCAGTCGATTGTTTTAACAAACCTGGAAGGCTATCTTTTGTCGCTTGATTAGTTCGTCCATAAAGATCACTTGCTACTTTCAAAAAGCCGTCATTATCAGTAAATGCATCTGGTACCCCATCCGTTGTGATTAAAACCTGAGGATTGGTGTAGTCTGATTTTTCTGCACTTACTAGCTCGATAAGTCCAGGCTCGAGATGAGCAAGAGAAAGGGTGGCGCTCCCTACTTTGGATGGTACAGGCTGGGTTACATCAACATCTGTTGCTCCATCCTTTTTGTCAGCAATAACAATCTCTCCATCACCCAATCTGAGGAAATAATGTTTTTCTCCAATCGTCGCTGCTGCCACAATTGTTGCTCCATATGCCAAAAAAGGATTTTCGGTGAGTTGTCTTTTTGCTTCTGCCCGCTTTTCTTCAGGGATATGGGCGGCAAGGTCAGCATCATTAAGGTAATTATCATTAAGATGTTCTTCGACTTTTTGTCTCCATCGCTTAATAAGCTCAGTTTTAATAAAATTGTCATCAACAGATTCGCCTCTCCCTACCTTCCCAGAGATCTCTTTAAAAAGCCCCGTTGTTACCTCAACGGCAAACTGAGAACCAAGATCTGATCGATAATAGGTAGCTCCACCATGACCATCTGATACTGCCATCACGGTATCGGTGCCATTATCATTCAGCTTCTCAATTGCTATTGCATCTTGATTGGGTTTTTCATTTTCTGCAGCCTTATGATTTTTTCCTTGTTCTGATCTTCCGACAAAGTATAAATCACCGGCAGTGAGTTCTAACTCTTTCGTGTAAGGACTTGCTTCTGGTCGAGGCTCGGGTTCAGGCGCTGGAGGTCTTTTGGCAACCTCATGCAATGCTCGTAAATATACTTTCTCTGGTTCAGGAGGAGGGGTTTGAATTGCTGCTACTGTTTCATTTGCAACATATTTTCTTGTTTCATCCTTTTGAGCCAGCATGGCATCTGCAACTACATAATCTTTTACTAAGAGATTGACATTCTTCTTCGTTCCAAAGACATTAAAAAGTGGTTCGACAGCAGTAAGTCTTGTTGTTAGTTTTTTGAGATCAACTGTCCCATCTTCATCTTTACAACCTTCGGATATGTCTTTAACAAACTGTTCTATATCTGCTTTCCCCTCAAGATACCGATCAAAAAAAGCATCACCCTCGAACTGATAAACTGGTTCTCCATCTTGCTGTCGTTCGGACAATAATCCTACTGCTTTAAATGCTTCCCTCTTCTCATCATTTTCTGTTCTAGGATCAATCGTTTGCTCGACAACCCAACTTCTTAGATTACCTTTCCATGTATCATAGTCTGGAGCGTCGGCTCTACTTTCTTTTGATACTGTCTCTGCTGATTGATAATCTAGTGCAAGTTGTTCATTATTGGTATGAGCAATCCGTTGCTGATCAATGGTATCGATGAGTTCAACATTATCTGGATTGAAACGCTCAGGATTACTCGACCCAGCAAGCACTCGAGCAACAGAGGAAGTCATTGCTCGCTTTACATCAATTTCTTTATTGATGCCTTGTAAAATATCTGGAGATGGCGTTGCTGTTTCAGTCATATTATATATACTACTCTATGGCGCATCTTCTCGGAAGACAGTGTTCTGCTTCATGAGAAATGATGGCGAATTCAGAATAAAATCGGGTCGGGCTTGAATACTAAAGGCTGGATATTGCGGATTTCCTCCACAGAGATCTCGTTGATTGATAAAATCCCCACCTGCCCCATTGGCATTAACAATGACCGCACCGGCGACAACTAACATCCTATCGGTCCCAACAAGACAGTTATTAATCCCTTGAACGATAAAGTCTTCCCCCGCGCTATAGAATCCTTGCAGTTGTGCTGTGGGCAGTGGGAAAGTGTTCGTTACTGCACCGACGTTACTTGGAACAATTATGTCTCGAGAAGCGGCAAAGAGAGCTGTCGAAGTTGTAGGAATAGTAATATTGCCATTTAACGTGAGATTCCCGTTGATCAAAAAGATATGATCTTTATTTACGCCAACAGTATAATTATTAATCGTGACATTCCCATTTGCTCGATAAATACCATTTGGCAAGGTTGCAGGCAAGGTACAATTGGCTAAGTTACTACACGAAGGAAGCGACGTAAGATTGGTGGGAGTGATATCGGCACTCGTCGCAGTATCTAAGAGATGCTGATAGGATGTCTGCAATTGGTTTGTATTTGATTGAAACACCTCCGGATAGACAGTTCCGCCCACTTGCCAGTTTGAACTTGAAGCTTGTCCTTGTCCATACGTAAACGTGCTGTCTCCAGAGAAAACAATTCCAGGATTTGCTGCACTGGCACTTTGCACAACAGCATATGGAGGATAACTCGGAGATTGGGGAATAGTGTTTGTGTATCCATCATCAAAACGAATATCGAGATCATAACTTTGTATCCAGGGAATAGAATTGGAAATACCAAAATTAAGGTTGGCAATATTGTTTGCAGTACAACTAGCACCAAGAGCACCATTCGTGTTACACCCGGGACCCACTGTTACTTGATAAGAAGGTGGTGGTCCAGTTTGTGGATAGGTCAAAAAGTAATTAGCGGGAAGAGCGTTATATGAAATTCGATACGTTCCTGGAAGAAGCCCTGTTACCGTATAACTCCCATTGGTTGTCGCGACAGTGCCGCTATTGGTACCTCCCGAATTAACCGACGTAATGGTTATTCCCCCGGTGTAATTACTTTCTGCTCCATCTTTCGTTCGATTTTTATTCGAATCGACAAAGACATTTCCGGTCACAGAATAGCTTGGAGGAGGAGGTATACAGGTTCTCCCCGTTTCACAAACCCCCGAAACACCAGTAATGCCAGCATTGCCTAAATTACAGCCATTATTTCCATCTACCGAATCAATCCAGATATCAAACTGATAGCTCCCACATGCTTGGCCATAAGGATTGGCACGATTGACAGTCACACTGCGTGAACCACCGGCGGGAATAGAAATTGTTCCAGGGGTATGAATTGCATTATTAGTACAACTACAATAGCCACCAAATCCTGAACTGAGAAATTTATCGTCGCAAAAGTTTGTCGCCGTTGAATAGCCAACTGTATGAGCCCCTCCATCATTGCTGTTAATAGTAAAGGTCACTGAGTAATTATTCAGATTATTGATTGCTCCACCCGAAACATCTCGGCATGCACCAGGATCATTCCAGGTCAAACGAGGACAACTGGGGGATTCAGAAGTAGTAACACGTATCCGATTACAGGAATCTGTCTGACGATATCCTAAAGCGGAGGCATAATAAATTTCTGCATTTGCTTTTTGAAGGCCGCGCCCTTCAAGCTTTATGAGCAGGAGCGCTGTACTCCCAATTAATGCAGAAAGGACAAACATGATCAGCAGCGTTAAGAAATGGAGATTAATATGATGCACTACTCTTTTGAGCATATCTGTATTGTAGTACAAACGGCGTGCTTATGAAACAAAAATCTCAAGTGATCCCACACCATTAATTGCAACGGTGGCAGTTTTTCCTCGAACGAGTTCATTGGTCAATTTCTTTTGCGCAATTAAATCTTCAATATTATCCTGAATATATCGTCTGAGCGGTCTAGCACCAAATTCTTTATCAAATCCTTCTTGAGCAATTCTCTCAATAACAGCCGCTTCAATAACCAATTTAATGTCTTGTTCTTCCAACGTCTTCGTCAATTTCTGAATCAACAATTTAATAACTTCATTTACTTCAGTCTCGCCTAATGGCTTAAACGTAATCACATCATCAAATCGATTGAGTAACTCAGGCTTAAAGATGCCATTTGTTTGTAAGTAGCTTAGTAGTTTTTGCTGAAACTCTTTATTGACCGTTGTTCCTTTTTGGAGTTCCTCACGAATAAATTCTGAACCAGCATTAGATGTCGCAATAATAATGGCATTCTGAAATGATACCGTAATCCCCTTATTATCAGTCAACCGACCATCCTCTAAAACTTGAAGAAACAGATTGTGAATCTTGGGATTAGCTTTTTCAAATTCATCAAGTAGAACCAATGAGGCAGGATTATCATGAATCTTATCAGTTAATTCCCCTCGTTCTGGTCCTTCTCCAGGAGGGGCTCCAAGCAAACGTTTGATTCCCGTCTCATCCGTATATTCACTCATATCAAGTCGTAGCATATTTTTTTCTCCACCAAAATATAAATCTGCTAATGCTTTTGCTGTTTCTGTTTTACCCACCCCCGTTGGCCCGAGGAATAAGAACGAAATCGGTCGTTGTGATGTAGTCAGACCAGATCGTACACGGCGCATCGCTTCAGCAATGGCGACGACTGCATCAGATTGAGCAATCACCCGCTCATGCAGTTTATCCTCAAGATGAAGGAGTAGCTGTATCTCAGTGGGTGTGGGGACAGAGACTTTAATATGCGTTGTCTCTTCAACTTTTTTAACCACATCTCCTTCAAGAACCATTTTTCGATGCGTGTGTTCAAATTGCGGATGCAGCTTTGCAAGGGAAATAGTATTGGCAACGTTTTCAAGCAAGGTCATCGCGCTTCCTGGCAAGGTCGCGTCTTGAACAAATCGATCAGCAAACTCCACAGCACTCCCAATCGCTCCGTAACTGAGAATAACTTTATATTTTTTCTCTACTTTGCTGGCATCTCCCATCACCATTTGGATCGCATCATCTTTACTTGGCGTCTTCAACTGAACAACCGTGAAGGCTTCTTTTAACGGATTTCGTTCCATAAACGCCTTAAAGCTCCCGGTCGTCATGGTAGCAACGACGGGCAAGCTCCCCGTCTTCAGATAAGGAAGCAACGCACCTGACAGATCTAAATTGTATGAGGTACCGCCCACAATATTTTGAAAATCCTGAATATATAAGAGGACATCATTGGCGTGAGAAACTTCAGCTATAATCGATTGCAGACGAGATTCTAAATCACTTCTATTCGTTGTGCCGGCTGTTAATGAGCCAACAAGCAGTTGCAAGACCCGACGATGATTCAGATATGATCCAAGATTGCCTTCAAAACTATGATAGGCTAATGCTTTGACTAAATTTTCTTTTCCTGCACCAATATCGCCGACAATGAGTACATTATTGCTTTCCACTTTGGTGAGTCCTTCAAGGAGCGTTTTAAACTCGTCTTCTCGCCCTCGAATCAAAGGTTTTTCCCTAAGAGCAATGTTGGTAAACAATGCCGTATATTTCCTCGTTTCAGGTGTCCAACCAGAAGTTATCGCTTCACCAATTCCTGCTCCCGTAAAATGAACTTCCAATTTCTTCGGATGTTCTTCCTCAGGAAATTCTAATCTCGCCCAATAAATAATATTGTATAAATCTTCAGCTTTCAGTTGTTTGGCAAACAATAATCTCGTTTCTTTCTCGATCAAGAAAAGATATGAGACCAACACATCCATGGTTGTGACATATTGCCCTTTAAATGTCTTGGCAACATCAAATGAGCTTTTGGCAAATAAATCTTTATCAACATCCATTAACGGAAGTTCTTTATGCGTAATATTTGCTTTCTCAAGCACATGTTGTATTTGCGGATAATCGAGTAATTGTTTGATTATGCGACTCGTCTTTTGCTCCGTTACAAACCCATAAAGTGCGGGCATTGTAAACGATTGGAAGATATCTTTGCCTTTATTTTTGCTAACGGCAACTGATGGGGACACCTTACTCACCTTATAGTGAAAAAATACCTCAAGTATTACAAAGACATTAAACAAAACTTGCGGCAAGACCGGGGGCATTTTTTGTGAAGCAAAATAAAGAATAAGAAATAAAAGAATAAAAAAGACGCCCATTCGGATACTTCGAACAAGTGCTGTCCGATAAAAGAAATATAATTTTGCATAAAGTACCATCATAATTAGATAAATAAGAGCGCAACTGTTGCAATTGGAAAAGCCAGAAATGCGATAAAGACAATTGCTTCAATCAACAAAAGAATAAGCAACATCAACGTATCGGCAATAATAAAACCGGTTTTGATAACCATCCCAATAGCAATAGAAAATCCTACTAAGCCTTCTCGATATTCATTTTTTAATGGCTTGGTATAGGTCTTAAGAAACAACGGGAGAGAAAACAATTGAAAAAATGCTTTATTGATCGAGATAAAATACCGCATCAACGTAACAGGACTTTCAAAGTACCAAAAAGTAAGGATTGCAAATGGTAAAAAAAGATACTGTTTTATAGCCATGCCTTTAGTATATGGAGTCTGTTTTTAAATTACAATCTTCCCCGCTCGTACGTTTTATACTGCAGGTGTTACTGAGGGACACGGATCGGTTGGTGTCGATGGAGTACCCGGTTCCTCAGGTGTTGTGCCACTCAGGATTGCTTTTAACAGTTCAAACAATTGTTGCAGGAATTTAAGTATCTTTGTAAGCAAACCATCATTGCTCCCTTTGCTTTTCTTATGTTTACTCTTCTTAGACTTTGTTTGTATCGCCGTAGTAGTTGGATCACATGGCTCTAATGTTGGTACTGTCGAAGGGCCAGCAGTAGTTGGAAGAGGTGCGTCAGTGATTGGGGCACTTGATGGACCAGTCGTAGCAGTTGGTCCTTTGGTTAAGATAGGGGTAGGGCAAGAGCCAAGACAAAAGAGTGTCGGAGTAATGACAGAAGGAGAAGGATCGGTAACACTTGTTGGGTTGGGAGCTGTCGTCGCTGTTGGCTTGAGAGTCGGGGCTACCGTTGGTGTGGGCACAGACCCAACTGCTTTTGCTGCATTTACACGGCCACTCTCCCAATATTGTCCCGTACCGGTAATTTTATCTGAGGTATCAACAATTCGTTTGACGACATTACTTGCTGAAGTTCCTTGTGGGCTTGCCCAAACCAGAGCAGCAACACCACTAACAATCGGCGTTGCCATCGACGTTCCTGAAAGATAATCATAATTCAGTGCTAACGAAACTTGTGTTTGCATGACATAAGCATGCGTCGGCATCGTAGAGTAAATAGCATCACCCGGCGCTGCTACATTTACCCAGCTGCCGTAATTGGAAAAAAATGCTTTTGTATCAGTACTATTGGTAGCGGCGACAGATAAGACATTTGGTAACGCAGCCGGATAGAATTGTTGATTAACCCCAGAATTCCCAGCAGCAGCCACAACAACGACACCTTTATTCCATGCATAATTAATTGCCTCTTCTTGTGCACTTGATCGTTCACTTCCCCCTTCACTAAGATTAATAACTTTTGCTCCGTTATCAACAGCCCAGGTAATACCGGTCGTGACGGTAGAAGATAACCCTTGGCCATCATCTCCCATGACCTTTCCGATAATTAAAGAACATTCTGGACAAGTACCAGCAACTCCTTGGTCATTATTGGTTTTTGCAGCGACAATTCCAGCAACATGAGTTCCATGTCCAAACTTATCATCAATGGTAGCGGTGGCAAATACTTTCTGTAAAACAATCTTTGATGCTAAATCAGGATGAGCAACATCAATGCCGGTATCAAGCACCGCAACTTTTATACCTGCTCCTTTACTCACATCCCACGCTGTTTGCACATTGATATCAGCATTCGCTTTTCCTGCTTTGTTTTTGATCAACTGTCCGGTATTGGCGAGCCCCCATTGGTTTTTATAATACGTATCGTTTGGGACATAATTAACTTTTTGAATATAATCAGGCTCAGCATATTTGACAATCGGTTCTTTGGAAAGCGCCGTCATAACTGCATCTTCTTGCCCAACAGGAACTTCAATCACTGTTGCGTTAATCCCGGGAATTTTGCTTTTTATTTTTGCATTAAGTGGTTCCAAACTTTTGGTGATTTCAGCATCCGTAACTCCCGCTTTAAATTTGACCACAATCTGTCCCGCTGCTCGATCTTTTTTATTAGATGGGGGAGCCGAAGGAACAACATTCGTTTGTGTTTCTTGAGCTTGCTCTTCGGGTGGAGTAGGAACAAGAAGGTAGCGAAGGAGGAGTAACAAAAAGAGGATACCAAGAACTCCCAACGTTATCGTTTTAACATTTACTGTTTTCCACCAAGAAGTCTGAGAAGTTTTTTCTTCCATGAGTTCCTTTAGCATAAAACAGAATCACAGAGAGTGTCAACTACAAATGAGCTTAATCCTCAAGAGGTCTTATGATTGATCGTCTTCTTTGAGATTGGCAGCACTTGCCATCCCCATTGGAGAACCAAAGTTTTGGTTATTCACTCCTTGGTTATAAGGTTGGTTTTGGAATGGTGGCTGCATGATTGGCCCTGAGCCCATTGGTTCAACAACTTGTTGGCCTGCATTTTGTACTGGCTGTTGATACATTGGTTGATTTGGCATATTCATCTGCATACCTGTTGTCGGTGGAGCAGGTGGATATGCTGGGTTTTGATTAACAGGCATTGGTCCTTGTTGCACTGGTCCCATTGGATTTTGTGCCACAGGTTGTGTCATACCAAAGGGTTGTTGTTGCTGCATTGGCGCTTGTCCTGGGATCATCTGTGCTGCTCCATTTGTTGGAGGCAAAACAGCTGGTCCTTGTCCTGGTTGTTGCATCATATCTTGTGGTTGCTCTTGCCCCATAGTTCCGTCAGGCATTGGTTGTCCTGGTCCGGCTACTGGTGGGAGAGGTTGCCCATCTGGACCAACCGCAACTGCTTCAGCTCCAGGTTGTGGTTGTGTGCCATCAGCTTGTTGTGCTGGAGGAGGAACGACGTCGCTCTCTTCATCGGTGTTAGTATTCGGTTCATAAGAATCGATCGCTGCAAGAATCAAAAGAGCTGTCTCATCCTTTTGTTCTTTAGCTTTATCAAGTTCTTCTTTAAGTTTGGTGATTTCTTCATCAGTTGTCGCTTCAGCAACATTGAGGAGTTTACCAGCTAACTCGTTCCCTTTTTGACTTGCCTGTGACAAAGTGTCATGTAAATCGGTAAAGGTCTGCCGTTCTGTCATGTGTTTAGCACTCATTGGATTGGCGATAAGCAAGAGTGGTGTCTTCACCTTCATTACCTCATCATGCTTGACAGCATCTTCGATGGTTGCAAGAATCTCAGTCGCCAATGGATCGCCTTCAGACTTTGCCTTTTCTAATTGTTTCTCGAGCTGATCAATATCTGCATCAGAGGAGATGTCAGTAATCGACAAGATAGATTGCGCGATTGGATGATTCTGTTGTCCCGCATTTGAAATTTTGTCATACAGCAATGAGAATTTAGCTTTATTTTCAGGCGATGCTGCATAGAGTGGGTTAATGACCTGTTTGATTATCTTTTTGAACTTAGTTGTTGGCTGAGCATCGGCTTCTTTTTCGGCCTCTTCCGTAATTGTATTATTAAGTGCTGAAAGTACCTCTGTTGCTAACTCATCCTCGTTATCTTTTGCTTTTTGCAATTCAACAAGCAATTGATCAACTGTTGAATCAGGTGTCGTCTCGGTCAGTTGCAAAATCTTTGTTGCCAATGGATTGTTATTTTGGCTTTCGACAACAATCTTATCGTGTAGCTCTTTAAATCGTGCTTTCTCTTTTTCTGAAGTAGCCGCTTCAGGTTTAAGAATTTGCAACAAGATTTTCTTCTCTCGTTTGGTCACTTCAAGTCGTTGTGCCATTGTCTCGGCAAGAGCAAGGATCTCTTTGGCGATTTCATCTTTGTCTTTGGCAACTTCAAGCTGTTGTCTGATTGATTTAATTTCCAAATCTGGCGTTGCAGCAGTTACTGACAGAATACTGGTGTACAACTTGTTCCCGGCGGCACTCACTTGCAGGACTTTTTCATGAAGGGTAAGGAAGTTACGTTTTTCATTGTCATCAGGGATCGCATCAGGATTGGCAATCTTTTGCAGCAAGACTTTAAATTGTTCATCGGTGAGAGGTGTGGCTGCAACAGCTTGTCCGCCTTTATTAAAGGTGAATTCGTTCTTGCTGTCATTATAATCGATAACGATAGTGTCGCCCGTAGCGAACTTTTTAGAAATAATGGCAAGTGCAATAGGATTCTCAATCGCTGTCTGAATTAATCGTCGAAGTGGACGAGCACCGTAGACTGGGTCGTAGCCATCTTTGGCTAATTTTGCAATTGCTTTCTCGGTAATCTGAAGCCCAAAGCCTTGTTCTTTCAAGAGTTTTGCTGTCTTTGCGATTTCCAATCGAACGATTCCTGCCATATGTTCCATTTGTAATGGCTTAAAGATAACTACCTCATCAAAACGATTAAGGACCTCAGGTCGTAAGAATTTAATCAATTCGTCTTTAATCAATTTTTGAAGATCTTTAAATTGTTTGGCAAGTTGTTCTTGGGTTGGCTTATCTGTTCCTTGCTGACTCAAGACTTGTTGAATAAGCGCACTTCCAATGTTTGAGGTACAAATAACAATCGTGTTTTTGAATGAGATAACATTCCCTTTATTATCGGTCAATCTTCCGTCCTCAAGCAGCTGGAGTAAAATATTAAACACGTCAGGATGTGCTTTTTCGATTTCATCCAGCAGCACGATCGAGTATGGTTTCTTTCGTACAGCTTCTGTCAGGACTCCGCCTTCTTCATAACCAACGTATCCTGGAGGGGCACCAATAAGTTTGGCGACTTCGTGTTTTTCCATGAACTCAGACATATCAAGACGAGCCATTGCGTCATCTCGACCAAATAAGAGCTCGGCAAGTGTCTTAGCAAGTTCGGTTTTACCAACACCGGTTGGCCCAAGGAAGATAAAGGAAGCAATTGGACGTTGCCCTGAGGCCAATCCAATACGTCCTCGTCGTACAGCTTCTGAGACAGAAACAACGGCTTCAACCTGATCAACTAATCTCTTGTGAATACGATCCTCAAGTTTCAAAAGCTTTTCACTTTCGTCTTCGGTCAGTTTGGTGATCGGAATACCAGTCCAGCCACTAACAACTTTCTCAATATCAGATTTCTTTACATCGCTATCCCCACGCTGTCCCGCATCACCTTGCAATTTAACTCGAGCACATGCCTCATCCAACAAATCGATTGCTTTGTCAGGAAGATATCGCTCACCAATATATTTTCTTGCAAGCTTGATTGACTCTTTGAGGGCGTCATCAGGGATTTTAACGTGATGGAATTTCTCGTACTTTGGTCGAAGAACCTTCATCATTTCAAAAGCATTTTCTTCACTTGGCTCTTCAGCAGTAACTGGCTGGAAGCGACGTTCAAAAGCTTTATCTTTTTCAAAGTGTTTGCGGTACTCAATGGTCGTCGTCGCACCAATGATTTGCATTTGTCCTCGAGCGAGGTATGGCTTAATAAGGTTTGCTGCATTCATACCTTCTCCTTCTCCGGCTCCCATCAAAGCATGGATTTCGTCGATGAACAAGACAATTCTATTATTGGAATTAAGCACTTCATTTAAGACCTGCTTTAATCGTTCTTCAAATTCTCCTCTGTGACTTGCTCCTGCTACTAATGACGCAAGATCAAGTTGAAAGATTCTTTTCTCAAGCAAGTCCTTTGGCACCTGAGCGGCAACAATCTTTTGGGCCAAACCTTCAACAATTGCTGTTTTTCCAACACCAGTTTCACCAATAATGATTGGATTATTTTTGGTTCTTCGAAGCATGATGTGCACGATGCGTTCAATTTCCTTATCACGTCCTGCAACAGGATCTAACTTGCCGTTTCGAGCCTCTTCGGTCAAATCGATAGCGTATTTCTCCAGAACCGTTTTTCGTGAATAATTAAGATTTGGATTCTTTGCGATTTTCTCAACAACCATATCTTTCTTAAGCCCTTTGCTTTGCAACAGAGCAGCTGTTGGATAATTAGGAGAGAAGAGAATAACAAATAAATCTTCTGGTGAGATAAAGTTTGCGCCGCGCATCTTAGCATCACGATATGCTTGATCAAAAATTTGTTGTGCTGATTTCCCCAGTGTTGGTTGTCCTCTGAACGTTCCAACTTTTTCTTTTGCCTGAATCTCTTTTGAGAGTTGCCCACCATCAACTTGGAATTCTCCCAACAGCTTATAGAGTTGCTCATCAAAAAGCAGCGCATAAAGAACTTGTTCTGGTTCAATGTACTGTTGTTTAATTCGTCTTGTTTCTTCTTGTGCTCTAGTTAACACTTGTGTTGCTCGAGGATCAAGATGGGTTAAGGCTGACATGTCCTGACGAAGTGCTGCACTTTTTGCTGCATTCGGATCTGTCTGCCCAGGTTGTCCCGGTTGACCAGGCTGTCCTGCTTGTTGGTTTGGCTGACCTGGTTGTCCAGGGGTCCCAGGTGTTGCACCAGGTTGGTTAGGTTGCCCTTGCCCAGGTTGTGTCGGTTGACCGGGCTGTCCTGGTTGTTGATTAGGTTGCCCTGGTGTTCCAGGAGTTTGTGGTGCATTAGGATCTGTCTGAACAGGCTGTCCTGGTTGCTGTTGATCAGAAGGGACTTGGCCCGGCTGAACAGGTTGAGAACCATCAGCAGACATTGGTGCATTCGGATCTTGCCCTTGAGCGACAGCTCCGGGTGTTTGTTGATATGGTGAAGTTGCCTGCCCAGGTTGACCTGCTTGCGATTGATCAAACGGACCATTACCAGTTGGTTGGCCATTAGCATTTTGCTGATTTGGATCAGTGGAACCAGGTTGACCAGCATTAGGATTTGCTGGATCGTCTTTCTTTTTTTGGTTAAAAATATTTCCAAACATAGTGGTAGTTCTATTAAATACTAATTAGGAAAAAAGAGCAACAATTAAAATAGCGATTGCTATTTCGTGTCTTCTAAATCGTAATTATTATAATCGGTATCACGCTTTTTTCTCGTCTTCTTTCACTTCTGCCGCCATCGTTTTTGCTTGCTCATCTTTTTGAGCCGAAACATCAACTGATACTTTCTGCCCTTCTTCTTGTTGCAGCGATGTTATGACAGTCTTTGCTGCATCAAGCTTGGCATTGAGATAACCAACCATCTCTTGGAAGGAGAATCCTCCAAGCAACAGGAATGGCAGAATGCCCGCAACTTTCTTTATGCCTTCGTCTTTTTTATCTAACTCACCAGAAGTAAGCAAAGCAACCGTTTCTTCGATTTGTTTACTGTCTGCTTGAATCCATTCAATTCGTCCTTTGTCTTCAGCGCTAAATCCTGTAGGGACAGGAAGGTTTCGGTAATTCTCTTCCCAAAGCTTTCTTACTTCATCATAATCTTCATCACTTACTGGCTGGACTCTGTTAGAAGCTGGGACAGCACTGTCAGTGATGCTTGAAAGGATCTTCGTTGCGAGTGGATCACCTTTTTGTTTTGCTTCCTGCAATTGTCTACTCAGGTTTTCGATATCTCCATGTGATGCTGTTTGTTTGACAGTGAGTAATGAGGCAGCTAACGAGTTGCCGCTTCCACTTGCTTGGGTCAAATCTTCATGCAATTTTGTATAGTATGTTCGTTCTTTTGAAGACGCAATTGTGGACGGATCGGCAATTTCCATCAGGGCTGTTCTTGTTTGTCGACTCTTTACAAAGTTATTAATTGCCTCAACAACTTTTGTTGCTGATTCACTGGTTTGTCGTTGATTCAGTAACTCTGTTTTCAGCTGATCAATTTCAACTACCGTTGTGTTCTCTGAGACGGCAAGAATCTTATTTGCAAGCTGATTGTTACTTTCTTTTCCTTCTTTTACGAGATATTCATGAAGTCTTGTATAGAAATCTTTATCTCCGTCAGCAGGAACAGTCTCTGGGTTTGCAATCTGACGCAGAACGATCTTCATTTCAGCCACATTTGCTGAGATTTGATCTGCTTTTTGCGTTACCCGTTGTGCGGCGGCAAGAATAATATCAGCTGTTCGATTCCCTTTTTGACTTTCTTCAACCAAACGTTCTCGAAGTTTTTCGTATCGGTCTCGCTCTGCACCTGTTCCAATTGGGGCAGGATTGGAGATTCTCTCAAGTACTTCTTTCATCTTGGATGATTCTTCCATCAATGCTTTATCTTTCTTGAGAACACTGGTTTCATATTTTACAATGTCACGCATCTTAGGTACTTTCAAGTTGGCCATTACCAAGATGTCGTTTGAAACTTGTGGTGCAGGGACATTCACGGTAACGTCTGGTTGTTCAACCGAACTCAAGTTGGACAAAGGAGAGCTGTCTTCGGCAGGCATTGACGTGCTGGAAGAAGCAGAAGATGCTGCTGGTGCTGAATCTTCTTCCATTGTCGCTTCCATAGCTTTCTGTGCTTCTGCATGACCTGTTCCTGCTGCAACGCCAACTTTCTCTTCTTCGTCTGCTGAGAGTTCTTGAGAAACATCTTTTGCAGCATCTTGTTTGGCTTTAAGATAAGCGATAATTTCTGTTTGAGAGAATCCTCCAACTAATAAGAACGGTAAGATGTCGGAAACTTGTTGCATACCTTCTTGAACTTTATCTTGATCACTAGAGGACAGAAGTCCGACAATACTATCAATCTTTCCAATGTCATCTTTAATCCAATCTTGTCTTGTTCCAGCCATACCTTGTGGGACTTCAAGATTGTGATAGTTGTCTTTCCACATATCTCGGACAGCATCGTAGTCTGCCTTGGAAACAGTCTGTACTCGGTTTGCGGCTGGCAGATTGGTTGTCTTTTGCGTCATATTGGCCAATTCTGTTGCAACTGGACTGCCTTTTTGTTTTGCTTGCATAATTTTCTCTTGCAGCTTTTCAATATCCATATCGGAGGTTTTACTCGTGACAGAGAGAGCCGCAGTGGCAACTTCATCGCCGTCTTTACTTGCTTTTTGTAATGCCTCGTGCAGCTTTGAAAGTTTTACACGATCCACGCCTTTTACAGCAGCTGGATTGGATACTTGTTGCAAAACATTCTTAACTTGTGACACATTTTGTGCATGTTGGGCAGAATTATTAATGGACGACATTACAGATGAAGCCATTGAGCTCCCTTGCTGGACTGCTTCTGTCAATTTCTCTTGGATCTTTTCTATTTCTGAAGAGGTACTTTTATCAGTCACTGACAAGAGAGATGATGCAAGTTCATTATTATTTTCTTTACTTTCTTTTGAGAGCATCTCATGCAGTTTGGAGAGTTTTTCTCGGTTTACTGGAGATTGAGATGATGCAGGGTTTGCAATTTGCGTTAAGACACTCTTTACTTGACTACTGGTTGCTTGTGCATTTTTATTCGAGACAGCATTTACCGCATTCATAATAGACGTCGCGACGAGATTTCCTTGTTGCGCTTCATTCGTAACCTTCTCTCGGATTTCAACATACTTCTCGCGTTCAACGGTTGAAGTAACAGCAACTGGGTTGGCAATTTTCTCGAGGGTTTGTGTCATTTGTGATACTTCTTTCTTTTGTGAACTATCTCGAGAGAGCATCGCTGTTTCATATTTCGCAATGTCACGCATGGAAGGAATAGTAACATTGGCAAGATTCATTGCTTGCGCATTTACTTGAGCATTAGGTAATGAGATTGGCTGAGCAAATCGTGATTCAATCGTTGATCGCTCAATTTCTTTCGCAGCACCAGTTGGTTTATAGGTAGGATTAACACTTACCGGAACATTGAATTTCTTCGAGAACGGTAAATTAAGTGTCATACCAGTACCACCAGGTTGTTCAGGAGGTTGTTGACCACCAGGAGGTGGAGGAACTTTTTTGTTTCCCATCAAATTAACCAACGTCTTCATGACAGCACTATCACCAGGAGCAAAGTTCGCTGCATAATCCAGGAAGATCTGCAAAAGAATCCATGGCAATAAAATAACAATCCACAACATGATCAAAGCAACAACATAGAGAGCAAACGTTTCCGTAAGGTTGACACTATTGGTTGGTGTAACAAATTGGCGAGGACCTCCAAGCAAAATGTTAACAGCTGTGGGGAAAACGATCTGGCTCGCATTTCCAATATTCGGATTATCAAACACCAACGGGATCTGACTTCGCCACATAGAGACTAATCCTTTAAGGAAGATCGCAAAAAGTGGGGCATACAAAAGCCATCGGAAAAATTCACCAATCCAAATTTTCCCGGTGTTTCGAACTGGATAATAAAGGAGAAGTAACGGAAAGATAGGAGAGACGATAATGAAAAACCACAGAATAATTTTTCTCATCAAGAGAATACCTACCATCACGAAATATGTCAAAGCAGTTAACTTGGTTAACAGCAGCGAGATAAACGCTGATTCAGCATTGTAATCACCAAGGAGACGCAATCCAATAAATGCACGGTAATCCCATCCCACATAGAGTAAATCTTTTTGTGAGATACAATTTGGCGGACAAGCACCAGCGTTCGGTTGTGATTGGAGGAAAAAGCCCTGAATAAGATCAAAGAACTGATAGAAAAACTGCAGCAAGGAATAGGAAAACACAATCAGGATAATGACAGCCACAAATCGCGGGATAAACCGCATGATTGTGAGACTTTTACCACGAGTAATGATAATAACAGCGGCGGTTGCCAAAATAACGAAGAACAACAAAGGAACAACAATGTAGAGAACGATTTGCCCCCAGAACTGGGCTAATGGATTATTACGATCGTCACATTGTCTATTTGCGATTCTCGTAACACAAACCCAGTTGTAGTTTTGCAAAGTCCAATCAAGCATTAAGCCTGAACGAGCAGCATTCTTACCAATAAAAGTTACCTCAGGGTCGACAATCCATAAACCACCGGTAGGGACAGCAATTGGAGTTGGTGCTTGTAGCTGTGTTTGAGCCGCAACCAGCTGAGGAGAGAAAAGTGTTGTCAGAAAAAAAACAACGCTAAAGAAAATGGGCAGTAACTTTTTCATGCTCTTTTTTATTTAAACCCAGGGACATGTAAGATGTCAACTACGATAACTTCAATGAATATAAAACCAAAGATTGCCAGCAGTAATCCGGAGATCGCATAAAAGATATAACTCTTCCCTTCGTTAACACGAGTCGGATCCCCTTGCGAGGTCAGGACACGATAACCACCTAAGATTAATACCAATAACGAAAGTCCTGCGATAAAGCCTAATCCATAGCCATAGAATTTTTGGCTAAAACCAATTGGATCATTTGGGAAACAACCAAAGTCAGTATAGACTTCATTAAGAGCACATTGCGCGGCTGGAGCTGGCCCTGTAGCTGCTGCGAAGACAGTGTTTGAACTAGTAGCAACGAAGGAAAATAATATAAAACTCAAAAAAATGGCAGATACCTTTTTCATAATCCGTATCTTTAACACTAACATAAAAGAAGAAAGAAAAACAAGCTTGAATCAACGTAAAAATCTAGAACCATTTCTTGCCGTGTTCTTCTTCTTTTTGGAGTTGCTCAAAAAGTTCTTTCTGTTTGCGGCTAAGCTTTTTGGGAACAACAATTTTGAGTTTGACGTAATGATCTCCTCGACCTGAGCCACGGACATTAGGAACACCTTTTCCGCTCAATCTAATCATACTATCAGGTTGTGTGCCCGATGGAATTCGGATTTTGACTGCTCCATCAATTGTTTCCACAGAAATTTCTCCACCAAGTGCTGCAAAGGGAAATGAGATTTCTTTTTCGGTAACAATATCATTGCCTTCTCGAGAGAAGTGTTTGTCTGGTACGACATCAATGACAACTTCGTATTCAGAGAAACGAATTCGAGAACCACGATCAACACCTGCTGGTATTTTTATTTTTTGTGATTTCCCGTCAATCGTTACTTGCTTTTCAGTTCCATGCACTGCATCATCAAAACTAATGGTTAACGAATACGCAGGCTTTCGCTGCCTCCCACCAAATCCTCCACCAAAAAATTGCTCAAAGATTTCAAATGGATCAACGCCACCACCAAAATCTCCAGAACCTGAGTAATTATACGTAAATGGTCCTTGTTGCCCACCAAAAGGTCCGCCTGCGCCTCCGAAAGGCCCTTGCCCACCGGCACCACCTTGTTCAAACGCCGCATGACCAAATTGATCGTAGGATTTTCTTTTTTCTTCATTGGAGAGGACTTCGAAGGCTTTGGTTACTTCTTTAAATTTTGCTTCCCCTTCTTTGGTTTTGTTCCGATCTGGGTGATATTCCAAAGCGAGTTTACGATAGGATTTTTTAATTTCATCAAGCGTTGCCGTTTTTGAAACCCCTAATACTTCATAGTAATCTTTGTCACTTGCCATTCTATTATTATAGCATTTCAGTCATTATTCTGCTAATGGTTTTAAGGAAAAACTTGTGAATTTATGGGTGAGATTGTATACTCTCCGTTTATGCGAAAAAACGAACTTCCGACACATCCAATACTAGCTCTCGCTGAAAGCAGATTAATTGCCACAGAGCCAACAACTCGTCCAGTTGTAGAAGGAGTTATTAGCGCGATGAATAATCAGCTTATCAATAACTGGAGGGTAACAACAGTATCTGAAGGACGAGTAACAATTCCCCATACATCTCTTAGTACTAAAGCAATACCAGGTTTTCCGCCTACAGAACGAATGCAAGTGTATGTAACGTTTACAGGTATCGCGGGACAAGTGGGTGACAGACTTGATACAGTTACCAGTTCTCTTTTCCAAAAATATGCAGAAGCACGCCAAACTGCAGCAAAAGGAGAAGAACCAATCGCAACAGAGTTTATCCTTCTAGGATGTCCAACAAGCGTTGGAGGAAAAGTAACAAAAGAGTGGAATCAGATGATGAGTAAAGATGGACCTTCATTATTCGGACAAGCTGCAGCAGAAATATTAGAACATCCTTTACGCAAAGATACTGTTGAATATGTTGTCTACAATGGTTTATCAAAAGGAGCACGTACGGCAACTGATACGTTGATTCAATTTCCTGAATATACAGGCCGAAGAAGGCTGGTACAAGATCATGCACCGCGAAATATGTGGAATGCGACAGTTGGGTTTCCCATAGAGATAGGTCTAGGAAGGTTCAGAAAGTGGAAAATGGAACAAGGGTTACTTCCTCATCAATCAGAAAGTGATTTCATTACGACCAATGCAGAACAGTTTGCGGAAGAGCTCGATGTTTTTGATTCAAAAGACCAGAAGGTATTAAAAGCAAAAGCAGCATTACGTGATTGGATTCACACTAAGTACCCACACACTGAAATCCCTAAAGATGTCGACCTTACTGAGATACATGGTCTCTTCGATTTAACTCATATTTCACTTGGATCACTAGTATGGCTTCTAAAAGATGTCCGTACACGAGGAGAGGTAACTAAAGTGAAGGGGAAGGAGACAAAAATCTTTGACTTATCAATGCATAGTGGATTTCCATTTCCGGAAGCTGTAGTCAAGAAGATGGTTGCTGCGCTAGAAAATTCTTAGGACTACTCTACGACTTCGCCTTCTACAGGTTCATCTTTTTTCTTATCGTCTTTCTTCTTCTCATCTTTTTCTTTGCTCTCTTCACCTTCTGCTGCTTTTGGTTCTTCACCTGGTGCGCCTTGAGGTTGTTGATACATTCCGGCTCCTACTTTTTGTAAGATGTCGGAGAGTTCTTGGGTCTTTTTCTGAATATCTTCTTTACTGCCTGAATCAAGAATGTCTTTAAGTGCTTTTAATTTTTCTTCGAGCTCTTTTTTCAAGTCTTCCGGGATTTTACTGTCTTTGTCTTCTCGAATTGTTTTTTCTGTCGTAAAAATCAAAGTATCTGCTTGGTTACGTGCTTCGATTTTTTCTTTCTTCTCACCATCTTCTTTTGCATTTGCTTCTGCTTCTTTGGTCATTTTCTCGACTTCTTCTTTTGAAAGACCTGTTGACCCAGTGATTTTAATACTTTGCTCTTTCCCACTTGCGTTATCTTTTGCTTTTACGTTAAGAATACCGTTTGCATCGATGTCGAACGTGACTTCAACTTGTGGAACACCACGAGGTGCTGGTGGAATCCCATCAAGGATAAAACGACCTAATGATTTGTTATCTGTTGCCATTGGACGTTCTCCTTGGAGGACGTTAATTTCAACTTGCGTTTGATTATCAGCTGCGGTTGAGAAGACTTGTGATTTACTCGTTGGAATCGTTGTATTGCGAGTAATAAGCGGGGTTGAGACACCACCAAGGGTTTCAAGTCCAAGCGTTAAAGGCGTAACATCCAAAAGTAAGACGTCTTTTACTTCTCCGCCTAAGACACCAGCTTGTACGGCTGCACCGATAGCAACAACTTCATCGGGATTTACACCACGATGTGTTTCTTTGCCGAAGAATTTTTCAACTACTTCAACAACCTTTGGCATACGAGTCATACCACCGACCAAGATTACTTCATTAATTTCTGAATTTTTCATCCCAGCATCTTTTAATGCTTTTCCAACTGGATCTAAGGTTTTTTGAATCAGTTCATCAACGATCTGCTCAAGCTTTGCTCGAGTCATCGTCATCGTCAAATGTAATGGCCCATCTTTGCCCTGGGTAATAAATGGTTGATTGATTTGTGCTTCTTGTGCACTTGAAAGTTCAATCTTTGCTTTTTCTGCTGATTCTTTTAATCGTTGGAGTGCTTGTGAATCTTTTCGAAGATCAACACCGTGTTCTTTTTGGAATTCGTCTGCTAAGTAATCAATAATCTTTTGATCAAAGTTATCACCACCAAGATGGGTGTCACCATTGGTAGATTTTACTTGATACACACCTTCACCAAGTTCAAGAATTGAGATATCAAACGTTCCTCCACCCAAATCATAAACAGCAATCGTGTGTGCATTCTTTTTATCTAAGCCATAAGCAAGTGCTGCTGCGGTTGGTTCATTAATAATACGGAGTACTTCAAGACCAGCAATTTCTCCAGCTTGTTTGGTTGCTTGTCGTTCACTGTCATCAAAGTATGCAGGAACAGTAATAACTGCTTGGGTCACTTTTTCACCAAGATACTTTTCAGCATCAGCTTTAATCTTTTGAAGAATCATTGCACTAAGCTCTTGAGGAGTGTAGGTCTTACCATCGACTTCAACAACTGCCATATCGTCTCGGCCTGATTTAACCGTGTAAGGCAACCATTTCAAATCAAATTGAACAGATTTGTCGTTGAACTTCTTCCCCATCAATCGTTTGACAGAAGAGATTGTTTGCTTAGGCTTAAGCACCATTTGCCGTTTGGCAACATCGCCAACGATGTGTGAGACTGGGTCGACAACAGATGGGATCGTATTTCGTCCTTCTGCTGAATGAATGACTTTGGGAGATCCTCCCTCCATCACTGCGACACATGAATTTGTTGTTCCTAAATCAATACCAATTATTTTTCCCATAATTTATTTCCTTCCTACAATGACCTGTGCAGGTCGTAGTACTTTATCATTCATCAAGTATCCTTCTCTTACTACTTTTAATACCTGATTCTCTTCTCCTTCTTCAGTTGTAATACATTCCATCTGATGTGGATTGAATTCTTGTCCAACTGCTTCTATCTTCGTGACACCTTCCGCTGTTAAGGTATCCAAGAACTGTTGCATCGTTACCTTTAATCCTTCGTCTTGGACATGTTGATTAGCTAACATTAGTGTATCCAAAACAGGAAGTAATCGCAAGAGAAGTTCTTTATTTGCTGCCTTGATCCAATCAATCTTCTCCTCTTGAACTCTTTTTTGTAAATTTTGATAATCTGCAAGTGCTCGACGATATTTATTTTCTGCTTCTTCTACTTTTTGTTCGAGTGCTTCCCGTTCCTTCTTGCCTTCATTCTCTTTTGGAGCTTCTGGCTTTTTTGTCTCTTCTTCTCTCTTTTCTTCTTTTTTCTTATCGTCTTTCATCGTAGATTACTTCTCTATCTTACCATCCCTTTGCGCTTGATTCAATAAGTCCTCCAAAATATCTCACTGTTGGAATAATCGACATATAATTAAGCCGTGCTGGTCCTAAGACCCCAATTCTTCCATGAAATTGATGAGGTGTTGCATACTCAGTATAAATAAACCCATAAGGGCCTTTGAGTTGAGCACCAAGATCGTCATCAATTAAAATATGAATCTCGTCTTCATTGCCTACTCCATTAAAGATATTTTCAAAATAACCATATTCATCAAGTGCTTCAAGAAGCGTTTTGGTGATATCAATATCTAAAAATTCCGGCATGTTTAAGATGTTTGCATACCCAGAGCAATAGATGTCTCCATCATTCGTGGTAGCAATCGCAAGCGTGTTGGTTTTTTCTGCCAAAGATTTCGTGGCTTCTTTCAAGAATCGTTGCTGTCGTTCTCGAAAATCCCACACTTGTTCCTTTAAAGCTACTTCCTCAACCGTCGAGAGTTCTTTTTCTTTCATAAGTTCTCGCACGTAAAATTTGAGCCCCATAGCAGTAGGAATACGTCCCGCTGAAGAGTGAGTTTTTTTCAAATAGCCGTATTCTGAAAGTTTTACCATTTCATTACGAATGGTTGCAGGGGAAGCGCTGAGGTTATGCTTTTTTTCAATTGTTTCAGAACCAACAGGCTCTGCGGTTTCAATATACTCTTCAATAACGCTTCGCAAAATTTCAATTTGTCGTTGTGTCAGATTGTGCATATGATTAGCAATAATATAACATGACTGCCAACCACTGTCAACCCCACAAATGTATTGCAATTATTAGCTAGATCTGTCATTCTCAAAGAATGAAGCGGTCCCTGCTATTAAGCCTCTTATTCATTTTTTTCTTCAGTATCTTTAGTCGAGGGATTGTCGGCCAAGTATATGCACAAGTAAACACATACAGCAGTTGTAAATGCGTTGATCCAGCGGGAAATGGACACACAGCAAATTGTATCCAAAAGAGTGCTATCGGAGGAAAAGACCAACCAGTGGTCTTTACTTGTGACACTAATCCAGAAAATCCGAAGGAGCAATTATTTTGCAAGGATGCTGTAGGGACAATAACTCATCATGCGCATCAAAATATTAACGCATATGACATTAAGTGTCTGAGGACTGCTGCAGAAAAACCTATTGAAGTCAAAGAGACATATAAAAATTGTAAATGCGTCAGTCCTAACACTACAGGAAAAGACAAAAATAAGTATACCTGTGATGGGGGGAAACAAGGCGATTGTAAATATACGGAGACAATGTGTGTTCCTGGCGGAACCTTTAACAATCTTGATGGAAAACATACAGCAGAAGGGATCAGTTGCCAGAGCGTTAGATCAAAATGTAGCTGTACAAATCCTGACACGGTGGGGAAAAATCAATTTTCCTGTACTGATACCGCTTCAGGCAAGGCAGACACGCCAGTTGGCTGCGGTGATAAAAAAATCTGTAAAAATTCAGCGGATGCTGTGTTTACAACCGGTGGATTAACATATAAAGGTATCGCATGCGAGGATGAGCCGGTAGACCCTAAAGAGACTCTCTGGCCAACAAGTCCACCTCCTCCTTCTCCTCCTTGTGCCACATTTGTTGATGGCAAATGCACCGCTGTAAAAACTGCTTTTGGTGATATCTCAACAGACCCAGGAAAATTTATCACAAAAGTATTTGGTATTCTGTTAAGTATTTCAGGAGGCCTGGCGCTTTTTCTTATCATGAGAGCAAGTTATATAATTATGACTTCAAGAGGCAAACCTGAACAACTCCAAAATGGCCGGGATCAAATGATTGCTGCTATTGTCGGACTTCTCTTCCTCATCTTTTCTTTTGTTATCCTCGAAGTCATTGGAACGGATATCCTCAAGTTACCAATTGATGACTACTCAGGTGCACCTGCAGCAACGACACATAACGCCGGTGGTGCTTGTGGACGAGCATCTGGAGCTACCTGTGCAGCGGGACTTACGTGTGATACTTCAAAAGATACCACGAGAGAATGCAGACGCTCTCTTGATTGTATCGGCGTATGCAAAAAATAATCCCCTCCTCTCATAGAAAAAAACGTCCGTTACTCCTTCTTGTAGGAAGTATTATTTTGTTTATTCTTTGTGGTGTGCTTTTAGTGGCTTTTCCTCCTAATAACTCAGTATCGCTTTTATCTCTCAATATTACGCTCGTTCCTCTTTTTCTCATCCTTCTCTTCTTCTTTCTTTTTTCAATCACGACGTATCTCTTTAAGAATAAAAATCATGGCATTCTCTTTGGATCATTTGTCATAACTTATTTGATCTTTCGACTGAACAATATAACTCACCCATTTTTCTTTATCTTGCTTATCGCGCTTTTCTTAACAATTGAAATTCTTTTTTCTCTTGATAAAAAGCGACCTCCGGCCTCGTCATAGCGAATGTTGTATGCTACAATCTCACCATGGGCAAATTTTATATCACAACCGCTATTCCTTACGTTAATGCCAAACCGCACATTGGACATGCACTAGAGTTTGTCCAAGCAGATGTCGTAGCAAGACATCATCGTCTCTTGGGTGAAGACACCATCCTTCTTTCGGGAGGAGATGAAAATGCGCTTAAAAATGTCCAAGCAGCCGAAAAAGTACACGTCCCCGTGCAAAAATTTGTCGACATGAATAGCCAACTTTTTGCAGATCTTGCCAAAGAACTCCATATCCAATTTGATGTTTTCCAAAAAGGAAGTGATAGTAAGCTCCATTATCCATCTTCGCAACATCTTTGGGAATTATGTGAGAAAGCAGGAGATATTTATAAAAAAACCTATAAAGGACTTTATTGTGTCGGATGTGAAACATTTTATACGACAGATGAACTTGATGAAAAGGGAGAGTGCTTCGAACATCCAGGGAAAAAACTTGAAGAGGTTGAAGAAGAAAACTATTTCTTCAAACTTTCGAAGTATCAAGACAAACTGATTAAGCTTCTTGAAACAGATACACTAAAAATTGCTCCGGGATTTCGTAAAAATGAAATGCTTGCCTTTCTCAAAGGTGGTCTTGAAGATATTAGTATTTCCCGCTCAAATACTCGTGCAAAAAATTGGGGCGTCCCCGTACCAGGAGACTCCACGCAACGAATGTATGTCTGGTTTGATGCGCTTAATATTTACCAAAGTGGTGTTGGCTTTGGCTGGGATGAAAAGAAATATAAAAAATGGTGGCCTGCCGATGTCCATGTTATTGGAAAAGGCATTATCAGGTTTCATGCGGTATATTGGCCAGCATTTTTACTTTCTGCAGGACTCGAATTACCAAAACAATTATTTGTCCATGAATACTTTACCGTTAATGGACAAAAGATGTCCAAAACACTTGGGAATGTCATCGATCCATTTGAGATTATCAAAACGTATGGAGCTGAAGCGGTGCGATTCTATTTCCTGAAATATTTTTCTCCTTTTGCTGATGGTGATTTCTCAGAGGAAAAATTCAAAATTGCTTATAACGCAGACTTGGCTAATGGTCTTGGGAATCTTATCGCTCGTGTTGCTAAACTTTGCGAGAATGCTGATTATACTCATATGGGATCTGCTAACCATATCAGTGAACATCTCGTGGAAGATAGTGAATATAAAAGAGCACTCGACTCATTTAAATTTAATGAAGCACTCAATTCTGTCTGGCAAAAGATATCACTCCTTGATAAATTTATTAATGACGAAAAACCTTGGGTACTCGCAAAAACAAATACCCAACAATTAAAAAGTGTCCTTGCTCATTGCGTTGATCAAATTCAAGAAATCGGTATGCTTATTGCTCCATTCTTGCCAGAGACATCTGAAAAGATTCTTGAACAATTCAAAGGGCCAAAGATCGTTTCTGGAAAATCATTATTCCCTCGATTACCATAACATTACCCAAAATTCTTGCATCACCAAAATCTGCAGCCCCTGTAAAAGTAAAAAGAAGATAAACAACTTCTTGGAGAATTTCATTTTATTCGTAAGATACGACGCGGCTAGCAAAACCATGAAGGGAATATATACAGACCACAATCTTCCTGTTTCTGCTCGTACTGAACCAGAAAAATTGAGGATGAGAATCATGAGAAGAAAAGGCAACAGCACCGGATCAATTTTTTTCCAGGTTTTTCCCCAGATCTTCTTCACCTCATATTTTATTGCAGAAAGGAAAACAAGAGAAACAGGGATGCCCGAGAAGATAAGAAAATCATACAGATTGTAAAAGATCCAAAGAGTATACGAACGGGTATGGACATCGGGGACGTGCTTCATAATTGTCTGAATAACTTGTATGAAGTTAAATTGAGCAAAGATTAATAATAATATGGGAGGGAGGAAAAATCCGAGTGAAAAGATACTGCCTTTCACAAAAAACTCTTGTGACCAGAACTTTTTTTTCTGCCACATTCGTAATAAAAAGAAGAGAAAGAAAAAGATGAGAAGAGGCAAGAGTGATAAATTGAAAAACACCCCAAGAAAAAGTGTCGCACCTGATAAGAAGAATGGATAGCGTTTGTTTTTTTCTAACCCATAACTCATAAAAAAGAGTGCCGTTACTGAAAAGAGCTGAAGAAAAGCATCATTGATTGGAATAAAGAAGATGAGACTAGGAATCAAAAGGTATAAAAATGTACTTCGCAATGCAACAGTCCGGCCATAAAGCAGCACAGCAGCATAATACAACGGAATCAAAGACAATGCCGAAAGAAACGGAACAAAAATCCCCGCAAAAAGAGCCGTTGCTTTTTCTGCAGGATGCAGCACATTCCAGACTGCACCGACATCTGAATGCGATGTAGACAATTGAGCAGCAATTTCACCAAGTAAAGGCCAGTTACCTAGCAACTCTTTGAGATAATAAAAAAATAAGATCGCTCCGGGAGGATGCGCTTTGGCGTGATAGACAAAGGTTAAGACGAGATCATTGTAATGAGCAAGAAAATAAGGAACACTCTTGATCGAAAGTGCCGCAGTAAAATAACCATTCAACTCCGGATTAATGATTCGATTTACTAAAACAGGAATCCCCGATCGACTATAAAAGAGAACGCTTAATTGAAAAAGCACGCTCAGAGACACTAATAAAATAAGCATTGTCTTTGTATGCGTTACCTTTTTCTTTTCGGTCCAGATAAAAAGAGCAATAATCCCCATGATTACGAGAACCGGGAGCCATATTCGATCCAGGGTATTAACAAAAAGATACGCCCAGCGCCATTCCGGAGGATAAGGAGAAGGTCCACGAAGATAAGGAGTAATATCAAAACTAATCGCTAACAGAAAAAAAATCGTGATAAGTGTAATAGGGATCATTGCTCCCTATTGTAGCTGAGAGAACTTGGTATAATCTAGTATATGATCGATAGTCACTGTCATCTTAACTTCCATGCATTTGAAAAAGATGTGGACGCCGTGATCCAAGAAGCCATGTCCGCTGGTATAACGAAAATTATTAACGCCGGCACGCAAATTGATTCAAGCCAATGGGCTGTCGACCTCGCAAAAAAGTATGAACAATTATATGCTGTTGTTGCAATCCATCCACATCACGCCGATAAACTCCAAGCAAATTGGCTAGAAACATTAGAGCAAATCGCTAAACAGCCCAAAGTCATTGGGATTGGCGAGTGTGGACTTGATTATTATAATTATCAATCAAACGGAATTGTCGACCCAAAACTGCAAAAAGAAGTTTTTATCCAGCAACTTGAACTAGCTCATAAGTTGCACCTTCCTCTGCAAATTCATAGTCGAGACGAAAGAGCACGGAAAGATGTTCTGGATATTTTAAAGACTCACAAACACCTTTTGCAATCCGTCCCGGGGATGTTTCATTGTATGGCTGGGAGTTTAGAATCGCTTAAAACCGTATTGAATCTTGGATTCTTTGTCGGATTTGATGGCAATAGTACCTATGGAGGAATTGCTCCAGGAGAACCGCTTGATTTGAGTGAGTTGGTACGGTATGCGCCGATTGAACAAATGGTTATTGAAACCGATAGTCCGTATCTTACTCCTCAGCCACATCAAGGCAAAAGGAATGAGCCACGATATGCTATAATTACGGCCCAATTCATTGCACAGATGAAGGGTATTTCTTTCGAAGAACTTGTAGCACAGACAGATAAAAATGTATATACTATTTTCAGTAAGCTTAAAGTATGATTAATTTTTTTAACAAACTATTCACTCGCTATCCCATAAAAACAAAACGTGCCCTTGAATTCTTTCCTGGCTTTGTCGCCTGGACAATTATTCTTTTCCCTATCTGGGGTTCGCTCTTCTTACCCACGACTCTTGCTTACTTTATTCTCTTCTTTGATGTCTACTGGTTCTATAAATCTATGGTGCTTGTCGTAACCGCGTTTAAAGCAACCAATATGATCAAACAGGCTGAAAAAGAAAATTGGTACGACAAAGCAAAACACTTTGAACATATTGATAAGGTCCATCACATTCTGATCGTTCCCAACTACAAAGAATCAGCAGAAAAAATACGTGTGACGCTGAATACGCTGATGAAACAATCTATGCCACTTAAACAACTCCATATTGTCCTGGCATTGGAAGAACGAGAACCTGAAGCAAAAGACAGAGCAGCAATATTAATTAAAGAATACAAACATACCTTTGGCAGTATCTTTGCCACCAATCATCCCGATGTCCCAGGAGAAGTCAAAGGAAAATCTTCTAATGAAGCTTACGCAGGACGACAAGCGTATGAGATTCTTGTTGAGAGAGGCCATTTGGATCTGGACTACACGACTATTTCGTCAGTTGATGCCGATTCGATCTTTCATAAGGAATATTTTGCATATGTCACGTACAAATTCCTCTCTGATTCCAAAAGGTACAATAAATTCTGGCAATCAGCAATCGTCTTTCATAACAACATCTGGGATGTCCCAGCGCCAACTCGAATCATTTCATTTTTCGGCAGTCTCTGGAGAACGTCTCTTTTGGTACAAGGAGATCGACTTATCACGCAATCAACGTATACGCTTTCACTTAAATTACTGCATGAAGTTGGCTTTTGGGATGTGGACGTTATTCCAGAAGATTATCGTATCTTTTTCAAATGTTTCTTCCGCAAGAAGGGGCAAATTTGGGTTGAGCCAATCTTCCTCAAAACATCCATGGATGCTGCACTTTCGGTTGGATACGTTAACAGTCTGACGAATAAATATCACCAAGAACGACGTTGGGCATGGGGAGTCTCAGATGATCCACTCTTTATGAAATGGTGGTTTACCGTACCAGACATGCCTTTTGTACGAAAGACCGCGCTAGTGTATCAAGTGGTCTTAGATCATATTCTGTGGCCGGTTAACTGGTTTATTATTACGATTGCGGCAAACGTTATGGCAGTTATTAACCCTGTCTATTCTCGTACAGCATTGGGTTACAGTCTTCCCCAACTTGCTGGCGTTATTCTTAACCTCTGTTTGGTCGCACTGCTTGCAATGCTCTATCTTGATTACAAGAATCGACCAGATAATCTGAATCTCCCTCTTCGACGAAAGCTACTCTTCCCGTTTGAATTCTTCCTGATGCCAATTGTAGGATTTTTCCTTTCAGCACTTCCTGCATTGATCTCACATACACAATTGATGTTTGGCAAAAGACTCGAATATAAAGTAACAGACAAAGTATAAAATATGACAAAGCGGCTCCTGCATCTTATTTATCGATTGGAGAAGAGTAAAGCATTTTGGTTTATTCTTTTTATTATTCCATTTTTCTTCCTTCTCAGATTTCCTTCCATTGTTGAACCCGTCTGGTATGGAGACGAAGGTATTTACCAAGTCTTAGGAAAGGCCATCAATCATGGAGAAGTATTATATCGAGACGTTTGGGATAACAAACCTCCATTGCTCTATGTTACTTATGCACTCTTTAATAGTGATCAATTTAGTGTCCGACTTGCCTCCCTCGTTGTAGGACTCTTGGCCGCAATTGCGCTCTTTTTTCTTTCGCAAAAACTCTTTAACAAGAACCTGCTAGCAAGCGTCATTACTACGGTGTTATTTAGCATACTTTTTGCAACGCCCTTCATTGAAGGAAATATCGCAAATGCGGAAAACTTTATGCTGTTACCTGTTATCCTCGCAGGCCTCTTTATTAATCAACTCAGTAATCTCAAGCAACACAAATTGAAACCCGAGTTGTTTGCTGGGCTCCTGCTAGGAATTGCCTTTCTTTTTAAGATTGTCGCGCTCTTTGATTTTGCAGCATTCTTTATCTTCTTGGTAATCAGCACTTTACCAAAGAAACTTTCGGTGAGCTCTCTCAAGCAAATTAATTTCCGCACCTTTGGGATGATCTTGCTT
>Ga0075364_10000031_pt1 | contig 49341 bp, 38 predicted proteins | sample EndMetdeltDD1764_FD_71517 | JGI IMG/M metagenome (GOLD analysis project Ga0075364, IMG submission 71517) | Populus endosphere microbial communities from Tennessee, USA - Endosphere MetaG P. deltoides DD176-4 | ecosystem: Host-associated > Plants > Roots > Endosphere | place: USA: Tennessee... | reverse complement strand
GTCGAGGTTGGACAAGGGCTCGTCGAGCAGGAACACCGCCGGCTCGCGCACCAGGGCGCGCCCCAGCGCGACGCGCTGGCGCTGGCCGCCGGACATCTCGCGCGGCCGCTTGCCGAGCATGCCTTCCAGCCCGAGCATCGCCGCCGCCTCGGTCACCCGCTGGTCGATCCGCTCGCGCGGCTGCCCTCGCAGCTTCAGGCCGAAGGCCAGGTTCTCGGCCACGGTCATGTGCGGATACAGCGCGTAGTTCTGGAAGACCATCGCGATGTCGCGGTCCTTCGGCGCCACGTCGTTGACGACCCGATCGCCGATGCGCAGTTCGCCGCCGCTGATCTCCTCCAGCCCCGCGATCATCCGCAGCAGGGTCGATTTGCCGCAGCCCGACGGCCCGACCAGCACCAGCAGTTCGCCATCGCTCACCTCGAACGAGGCGCCGTGCACGGCCACCTGCCCGTTCGGATACACCTTGCGCAGGTTGTCCAGCTTCAGTCCCGCCATGCCGCCTCCGACCACCGACGTCGCGACCGCTCCGGACCATCGGCGCGGGAATGGCGACAGGATCCCGATGATCGCAGGTCGCCGAAGCCGGTTCCAGAACGCCGGAAACCGAACCGGGCCGCGCCCGTCATCACCGGGACAGTTTCCGGGGAGATCATCACCATGCGCGGCAGCACGGCGTGAAACGCGCGCGCCGGACGCGATGACCACTGGACAAAAGTCGCACTGGCCCGCCATATTCGGGTGTTCGGCACAGACCCGCCGCACACCGCGTTCCCACCTCCATCCCGATGCCCGGGCCGCCCCCACCGCGCCAGGCACCAGGACGCCAACCTAGAGAAGATTCGGACCACGATGTCACAGTCCATGGATGCCCACCGGATGCACGACACCCTGCTGCTGTTCGGCGCCACCGGCGACCTCGCCCAGCGCTACCTGCTCCCGTCGCTGCTGCGGCTGCAGGGCGATGGTCTGCTCCCCGACGACTTCCGGATCCGCGCGCTGGCGCTGTCGCCGCACGACACCGACAAGTTCCACCAGATCCTGCGCGAGCGTTTCGCCCAGCTCGGCCACTACACCCCGGCGCCCGGCCAGGTCGATGAATTCCTGGCGCGGGTGGACTACCGCGCGGTGGACATGCGCACGCCCGCATCGGTCGCCGATGCGGTGCGCGACCTGGTCGATCGCCGCTGCGTCAGCTACCTGTCGATCCCGCCGGGCCTGTACATCAGCACCTGCGAGGGCCTGGCCTTGGGCGGCGCGCTGAAGGCGCCGCACCGGCTGATGCTGGAAAAGCCGATCGGCCACGACTTGGCCTCGGCACGCGAGATCAACGCCACCCTCGGCCAGCTGGCAGACGAGGACCGGATCTTCCGCATCGACCATTACCTGGGCAAGGCGGCGGTGCAGAACCTGCTGGCGCTGCGCTTCGGCAACACGCTGCTGGAAGCGGTCTGGAACCGCACCTACATCGACTCGGTCAACATCCTGGTCTCCGAGAGCGAAGGCGTGGACGGGCGCAACGCCTACTACGCCCGCTCCGGTGCGCTGCGCGACATGGTCCAGAGCCACATCCTGCAGCTGCTGTGCCTGGTGGCGATGGAGCCGCCGGCCTCGCTGGAGGCCGACCGGATCCGCGACGAAAAGGTCAAGGTGCTGCGCGCCCTGCGCCCGTTCAGCGCGACCGAGGCGGCCCGCCACAGCGTGCGCGGCCGCTACACCGCGGGGACGATCGATGGCGCGCCGGTGCAGGCGTACGCGCCGCCGGATGACAGCGATGTCGAAACCTTCGTCGGGGTCACCGCGCACATCGACAACTGGCGCTGGGCGGGCGTTCCGTTCCACATGGTCACCGGCAAGCGCCTGGCCGAGCGGTCGACCGTGGTCACGGTCACCCTGAAGCCGGTCAGCCACTGGCTGTTCGAGCGCCCGGACGGCGCCAACGCCGCGCCGAACCGGCTGACCTTCCGCCTGCAGCCGCAGGAAGACATCGAGCTGGGCCTGATGAGCAGTCTGGCCGGTCCGGAATGGGGCACGCTGGAACTGCATCCGCTGGAGCTGGAGCTGTCCTCGCAGACCGGCAAGAACCGCCGCATCGCCTACGAGCGCCTGTTCCTGGATGCGTTGAACGGCAATCACGCGCTGTTCGTGCGCAACGACGAGGTCGAGGCAGCCTGGGCCTGGACCGACAGCGTCACCGATGCCTGGCGCAGTGGCGCCGCGCCGCTGCAGGACTACCCGGCCGGCAGCTGGGGCCCGGAGGCGGCCGCCTGCTTCCTGCCCGCCGAGTTCGACGCCGTCGCGCGCCCCAGCCGCGACGAGGCATGAGCATGGCGGAAGACCTGCGCCTGATCGCCGACATCGGCGGCACCAATGCCCGCTTCGCCCTCGCCGACCCGCACGCACCGGCGCCGCTGCTCGACGACAGCGTGCGCGAGTTCGCGGTGGCCGACTTCCCGTCGCTGGCCGATGCCGCGCGCCACTACCTGGACCAGGTCGGCGCCAGCGCGCGCGCCGGCGTGTTCGCGGTGGCCGGCAAGGTCGACGGCGACGAGGCCCGCATCACCAACCACCCATGGGTGATCTCGCGCAGCCGCACCCGTGACCTGCTCGGCTTCGACAGCGTGCACCTGATCAACGATTTCGCGGCCCAGGGCATGGCGGTGAGCCTGTACCGGCCCGAGGACGTGGTCGCGATCGGCGGCGTGTCCTGGCAGCCGGCACCGCTGGACCAGCCGCGCACCTATGCGGTGATCGGGCCGGGCACCGGCCTGGGCGTCGGTGGCCTGATCGTCCGCGACGGCCGCTGCTATCCGCTGGAAACCGAGGGCGGCCATGTCAGTTTCCCGCCGGGCACGCCCGAGGAGGCACGCATCCTGGAGATCCTGTCGGCGCAGTTCGGCCGGGTCTCCAACGAGCGCCTGATCTGCGGCCCCGGCCTGGTCAACATCCACCGCGCGCTGTGCGAGATCGCCGGCGTCGACCCCGGCCTGCTGCAGCCCAAGGACATCACCGCACGCGCCGCCGAGGGCGATGCGCTGTGCATGCGCGCGGTCGACGTGTTCTGCGCGGTGTTCGGCGCCATCGCCGGCGATCTGGTGCTCACGCTCGGCGCCTGGGACGGCGTGTTCCTCACCGGCGGCCTGGTGCCACGGATGCTGGAGTCGCTACGCCACTCCGGCTTCCGCCAGCGCTTCGAGGCCAAGGGCCGGTTCTCGCCGACGATGGCGCGGGTGCCGTCGCTGGCCGTCATGCACCCGCGCGCCGGCCTGCTCGGCGCCGCCGCCTGCGCGGTCGATCTGTTGCACAGGGAGGTCCGTTGAACATGAATGCACGCATCGACTGGCGCGCGCATGCCGATCAGGAAAGCTGGATCCATGCCGTCGCCGACGACATGGCGCGGACGCTGGAGGCAGAACTGGCCGCGGCCGGCAAGGCGCGCATGCTGCTGTCGGGCGGCACCACGCCGGCGCCGATCTACACCCAGCTGGCGATCGCGCCGCTGGACTGGCACCAGGTCACCGTGGGCCTGGTCGACGAGCGCTGGCTCTCGCCCGACGATTCGGCCAGCAACGCGCGCCTGGTCCGCGAAAGCCTGCTCGAGCACGCCGACATCGGCCACTTCGAACCGCTGGTGCGCCCGGGCCTGAGCGTGGCCGAGGCCGTGCATGCCGCCAATCTCGAGGCCTGCCATGCCCAGGATGCCTGCCTGGCGGTGCTGGGCATGGGCAACGATGGCCACACCGCCTCGCTGTTCCCCGGCTCGATCGACCTGGACCGCGCGCTGGCCAATCCGCAGCCCTACGCCGCACTGGACGCCACCGGCTGCCCGGTCGCCGGCGACTGGGCGCTGCGCATCACCCTGACCCCCGCCGGCCTGGCCCGCACCCGCCGTCGCCTGTTGCTGCTGCGCGGCGACGCCAAGCGCGAGATCTTCGAGCGTGCGCTGGCCGGCGACGACGTGCGCGAACTGCCGATTCGCAGCGTGCTGCAGCTGCCGGGCGAGCCGCTGTGCGTGCACTGGTGCCCGTAAGTGCGAATCCTCGCAAGCGCCGGCACCTCCACGTGCCGGTGCCCAATGAAAGGCGCCGCGCTGCCAGCCATCGCGCGGCCTCGTTTCCGCCCCTCATAGCCGACTGCCAATGAGCCTGCATCCGAAGATCGAAGCCGTCACCGAACGCATCCGCCAGCGCAGCGCCGCCTCGCGCGCCGCCTACCTGGCCGGGATCGACGAGGCCGTGCGCAACGGCCCCAACCGCACCCCGCTGAGCTGCGCCAACCTGGCCCACGTGTTCGCCGCCTGCGGCGACACCGACAAGTCGCGGCTGCGTGCCGAAGCGACACCGAACCTGGGCATCATCACCGCCTACAACGACATGCTCTCGGCGCACCAGCCGTACGAGCTGTATCCCGAACGCATCCGTGCCCTCGCCCGCCAGCTCGGCGCGACCGCGCAGGTCGCCGGCGGCGTGCCGGCGATGTGCGACGGCGTCACCCAGGGTCGCGGCGGCATGGAGCTGTCGCTGTTCTCGCGCGACGTGATCGCGCAGGCGGCCGCGGTCGGCCTCAGCCACGATGCGTTCGACGCGGCGCTGTACCTGGGCATCTGCGACAAGATCGTGCCCGGCCTGCTGATCGGCGCGCTGGCGTTCGGCCACCTGCCGGCGCTGTTCGTGCCGGCCGGCCCGATGCCGGCCGGCATCCCGAACAAGAAGAAGGCCGAGGTCCGCGAGCGCTACGCCGCCGGCGAAGCCACCCGCGAGGAACTGCTCGAGGTCGAGGCGCAGTCCTACCACGCGGCCGGCACCTGCACCTTCTACGGCACCGCCAATTCCAACCAGGTCCTGCTGGAAGCGATGGGCGTGCAGCTGCCGGGCAGCTCCTTCATCAATCCGGGCACGCCGCTGCGCGCAGCGCTGGACGACGAGGCCGTGCGCCGCGTGCTGGACATGACCGCGCTCGGCAACGATTACCGTCCGCTGGGCCGACTGATCGACGAGCGCGCGATCGTCAACGCGGTGGTCGCGCTGATGGCCACCGGCGGCTCGACCAACCACACCATCCACTGGATCGCGGTGGCACGCGCGGCCGGCGTGGTCCTGACCTGGGACGACATGGACCAGATCTCGCAGGTGGTGCCGCTGCTGGCGCGCGTCTACCCGAACGGCGAGGCCGACGTGAACCGCTTCCAGGCCTCCGGTGGCGTGCCGTTCGTGTTCCGCGAACTGCTCGATGCCGGCCTGATGCACGACCTGCCGACCGTGGTCGGCGACGGCATGCGCGCCTTCACCCGCGAGCCGCGCATCGTCGACGGGACACTGGGGTCCGAACCCGCCCCCGCGGTCAGCGGCGACCTGTCGGTGGTCCGCACCGTGGCCGAACCGTTCGAGGCGCAGGGCGGCCTGCGCCTGCTCCGCGGCAACATCGGCCGCGGCCTGATCAAGCTGTCGGCGGTCAAGCCGGAGCATCGCTACGTCGAAGCGCAGGCGGTGGTCGTCGATGCCCCGCAGAAACTCAACAAGCTGCATGCCGCCGGCGTGCTGCCGCGCGATTTCGTCGCCGTGGTCACCTGGCAGGGGCCGCGCGCCAACGGCATGCCGGAACTGCACTCGCTGGCGCCGCTGCTGGGCATGCTCCAGAACCAGGGCCGCAAGGTCGCGCTGGTCACCGACGGCCGCCTGTCCGGTGCCTCGGGCAAGATCCCGGCGGCGATCCACGTGACCCCGGAAGCCGCACGCGGCGGCCCGATCGGCAAGGTCCGCGATGGCGACATGGTCCGCCTGGACAGCGAGACGGGCGTGTTGCAGGTCCTGGTCGACGCGGCCGAGTGGAACGCGCGTGACTGCGCCGGCAACACCACCCGCCCGGCGCACGACCTGGGTCGCAACCTGTTCGCCTTCAGCCGCGCGATGGTCGGCCCGGCCGACCAGGGCGCACTGTCCATTTCCTGCGGTCCGCCGGCCCACGATGGCAATGCCTGGGATTACGACGCCGAGTACGAGCTCGGCCAGACGCCATCGGCCGCGTTGGCGCCGCACGATTCCAAGGACGCCTGAACCCACGCACGGATGCGTTCCTGGCGCGTCCGTGCCTGTCCATCGGGACAACTGCCACAGCCAGCATCGACCGCTCCCGGCGGTGCCGTCGCCGATAGAATGGCCGGCCCACCGGAGCGTTCGCGGCCATGCCGCACGGCCGCATTGACACCGCTTCACCGGCCCGACGCGGCCGGTTCCACCCGAGGAGTCGCAGATCCATGAGCATCGCCGTCCACCAGGCCAAGGCCGAAACCCTGCTCCGCGCCGCCGGCATCCTGCCGGTCGTCACCGCCAACAGCGTCGACGAGGCACGCAGGCTGTCGGCCGCGCTGCTCAAGGGCGGCCTGACCGCGATCGAGCTGACCCTGCGTACGCCGGCCGCGCTCGACGCGCTGGTCGCACTGAAGAAGGAACTGCCCGACATCGCCGTCGGCATGGGCACGGTGCTGACCGTCGAGCAGATGCAGCGCTGCATCGAACTGGGCGCCGATTTCCTGGTCACCCCGGGCACCCCGCCGGAGCTGGCCGATGCGCTGGCGCAGGCGCCGATCCCGGTGGTGCCGGGCGGCGCCACGCCGACCGAGTTCCTGTCGCTGATGGCGCGCGGCTTCCGCGTCTGCAAGCTGTTCCCGGCCACTGCGGTCGGCGGGCTGACGATGCTCAAGGGTCTGGCCGGTCCGATGGCCGAGCTGAAGATCTGTCCGACCGGCGGCATCACCGAGGCCAGCGCGCCGGAGTTCCTGGCCCAGCCGAACGTGCTGTGCGTCGGCGGTTCCTGGATGGTCCCGCAGCAGTGGCTGGCCAATGGCGAGTGGGACAAGGTCGAGGCCAGCGCCACCGGCGCGGCGGCGATCGTCGCGGCAGCGCGCGCGAAGTAATGCGGGCGCCGACGTCCACGCGCGCCAGGCGTGCGTGGACGCACGACGCGCCCCCGGCCATCAGCAGCGGTCTCTGCGTCGCCCGCCGCGTGGCTGGCGATTGCGCGCGACACGCGTCGACGCGGACGTGACCCGGCAACCGGCGGCACGTGCACGTGCCGCCGGTCGTCGACGGTTTACTTCACCCGCCGCAGGTGCGAACCACCGCCACGTGGCGGCGGACGCCGGCCACCGCCCCCGAACGGCGGCTGCCCGCGCCAGTAGCGGATCACCAGCCAGCCGAACAGCATGCCGCCCAGATGGGCGAAATGCGCGATGCCCGGCTCGCCGGGGCGCAGACCCCAGCCACCCGTAAGCCCCATCAGCAGCGAGATCGCGCCGATCACGATGACGAAGGTGCGCGCCTTCATCGGGATCGGCGGAAACAGCAGCATCACCCGCTGGTTCGGGAACAGCAGGCCGAAGGCCATCAGCAGGCCGAACACGCCACCGGACGCACCCACCGTCGGATAGGCGATGCCGCCCGAGGACACCGTCCACCAGCCGACCAGCAGCTGGCACAGGCCGGCGCCTGCCACGCTGATCAGGTAGAAGGCGAGGAAACGCCGCGGCCCCCAGGTCAGCTCCAGCGGAGCGCCGAACATGTACAGCGCCAGCATGTTGAACAACAGGTGGGCAAACCCGCCGTGCAGGAAGCCGTAGGTCAGCAGCTGCCAGACCTGGAAGTTCTGCCCGGGCGAGAACGGGTCGAAGCCCAGCGCGCTGGGTGGCCACAGCATGAACGGCGCGAAGGTCGCGTCGCCCAGCATCAGCTGCAGCAGGAACAGCGCGACGTTGGCGATCAGCAGCGCCTGGGTGACGGGAGGCAGTCGGGAAAGCATCCGGTGGTCCATGGATGTGGGGCGCCCATGATAGCCGCTGCCCGTCGCGTACACGGTCGACGCCGCGTGGATCCCGGCCACGGCGCCGCAGCGCTCCCCGGCGGCTGACAGCCCGTCGAAGACGCGTCCCGGCACCGCACGGAACCCGCGACGCGGTACCGCCGCAAGATCGGTGGACCACCTCGATACCGGGATGACCGCGCTCCGGGGCGCGCGGTCGACATCCGGATGCCTCAGGCGTCCGGGCCCCACAGCAGGCTGTCCAGATCGCGCGCGGGCTTCACCCCCACCACCTTCCCCTTCTCCACGCGCACGCCCTCGGCGCGCAGGCGCCTGGCCTGCTCGCGCCAGGCCTGCGAGCCTTCGGGGAAGGCGATGCGTCCGTCGGAACGCAGCACACGATGCCAGGGCAAGGCCGGATCCTCGTTCTGGCCCAGCACGCGGGCAGCCAGCCGTGCACGTCCAGGCAGCCCCGCACGACGCGCGATCTCGCCATAACCGGCCACCTGCCCGGCCGGAATCGCCCGTACCGCCGCGAGGATCCGGGTGGCGGCGTCTTGGCTGGCGGACGTGGACATGTGCGCAGCGTACCGGATCGCCGCCCTCGCGCGGGTCACGCCGGCCGGCATCGGGTAGGCTGGAACCCGGACAGCGCCATGGACCGATGCAATGCGCAACTTCGAACAGATCCGCGGACACCTGCTCAACGCCGGCTTCCGGCTGACCACGCAGGATCCGTATGTCGCCTGCGTGGAGCTGTCGCTGGATGGCGGCAACCGCCACCAGTCGATCTTCCTGTCCGAACTGGATGCCGACGATGGTCGCCGGCTGCTGCGGGTCAGCACCGTGATCGCACCGATCACCGGCGTCGATGCGCGCCGCGCGCTCGCGTTCAACTGGCACAGCAGCGTCGGCTACCTCGCGATCGGCGAGCTGGACGGCGTGCCCTACCTGCAACTGTGCGAAAACCGGCCGTACGCGGGCCTGGACGAGGCCGAGGTCGAGCGGCTGGTGCTGGAGATCGGCGGCGTCGGCGACAGCATGGAACGCGCGCTGTCGGCCGAGGGCGACCTGCTCTAGCGGCCCGCATCCGGCGCTTCGAATGCCGGAGTGCGATGGAAGGTGCGCAATGCCGCGGGGTGCCCCGCCCACGCGTTCGCATTCGCTCACCCGACGCCCCCCATACCGCGACCACATGCGGCGCGGTTCGGTGGCGTCCCCGCATCAGCAGCCGGGCCGTGACCCGTGATCCGTGATCCGTCACCAATCGTGCGCAACGGACGCTGTCGTGTTTTCCATGCATCGGTCGCAACGCATCCATGCCCGATGCGGCATGCGACGCAGCCCTCGGGGCGACACAGCGCAAAACGCGGAAGGCCGCCCGGAGGCGGCCTTCGCGATGGCAAGGTGGACAGTGGCGGGTGGTCAGGCCCAGCCCACCGCCCGCATGCCGCGCAGGATCAGGTAGGCCAGGCCACCTGCCGCCGGAATGGTCAGGATCCAGGCCCAGATGATCCGCTCGATCACGCCGATCTTCAGCGCGCGCGGGTTCTTGGCGAAGCCCACGCCCATGATCGCGGTCGAGATGCTGTGCGTGGTCGACACCGGCATGCCGAAGTGCGCGGCCAGGGTCAGCACGGTGGCCGAGCTGGTCTCGGCGGCAAAGCCGTGGATCGGGTGCAGCTTGACCATCTTGTGGCCCAGCGTCTTGATGATGCGCCAGCCACCGGAAGCGGTGCCGGCGGCCATCACCAGGGCACAGGTGATGACGATCCAGGTCGCGATCCCACTGGCGCCGGCGCCGTCCGGATGCAGGAAGGCCAGCCAGTTCGGCAGATTGTCCAGCGTGCCCGCCGCCTCGGCGCCGATCAGGGTCAGCGCGATGATGCCCATGGTCTTCTGCGCGTCGTTGTGGCCATGGGCGAAGCCCATGTACGCGGCCGACAGGATCTGGGCCTTGCCGAAGAACGCGTTGACCCAGCGCGGGCGCGCCAGCCGCCCCAGCACGCCGCCGACGCGGACCATGCCGGCGATCAGCGCCCACAGCAGCAGCATCATCACCACGCCGAGCAGGAAGCCGGCCAGTGGCGAGGTGATCATCGGCAGGAACACCTTCCACAGCAGGCCCTTGTTCTGGGCCCAGTTGCCGACCGACTCGGACCACACCAGCGCGTTCCAGTCGTTGCTGGCCGCCGCCAGCGCCGCGCCGCACAGGCCGCCGATCAAGGCATGCGAGGACGAGGACGGCAGGCCGAACCACCAGGTGATCAGGTTCCACACGATGCCGCCGAGCAGCGCGCACAGGATCACCTGCGACGACGCCTCGACCACGTCGGTGTTGACGATGCCGGTGGCGATGGTCGCGGCCACGGCGGTGCCGGTGAGCGCGCCGATCAGGTTCATCACCGCAGCCAGCGAGACCGCCGCACCGGGCGACAGCACCTTGGTCGCGACCACGGTGGCGATCGAGTTGGCGGTGTCGTGGAATCCGTTGATGAACTCGAAGACGAGTGCGGTCAGGATCACGACCAGGACGAGCGTCAGCATCGGTCGGGCCCGTCAGGAATTCTTCAGCACGATCTGGTACGCGACCACACCGGCCTCGCGGCAACGGTCGATCGCCTTTTCCAGGATCTCGAAGAACTCCTTGAGCAGGAACATCTGCAGGTGGTCCAGGCGGCCGGAATAGATGTCGCGGTACAGCTCCAGCATCAGCCGGTCGGCCTCGTTCTCCAGCGCCCGCAGCTTCTCGTTGAGCGCGGTCATCCGGTCCAGGTTCATGTGGCGCAGCTCGCGCACCATCTCCACCACCACCGAGGCGGCCTGCTCCAGCATCGCCGCGCGCGGCGCGAAATCGATGTGGGCCAGGTGCTGGGTCGCCAGCGAGTAGCGGTCGGCGAACTTCTCGACCTGCTTGGGAATTTTGTAAAGCGCCGAACCCAGGGACTCGATGTCCTCGCGCTCCAGCGGGGTGATGAAGCTGTCGATCAGCGCCTGGCCGATCTTCTCCGAGGCGGTGCGCTCGCGCTGGCGGGCCAGCTTGAAGCCGTCCAGCGCCGGTTGGCGGTCGGAGGCCTTCATCATCTCGTACAGGGCCCGGGTACTGTCGTGGGCGGCCTCGGCGGCCTCGTCCAGGAGGACGAAGAACTGCTTGCCGGAACCGAAAATCGTCTGCAATGAGAACATGTAAGCGTGTGTCCGCCGCCGCGGGATGGGCAGTCGCGGCGCGGATTATGACAGTTCGATGACCCGGCCGGGTACTGCCGGGTTGTCCGGGCCGCTGCAGGCGGCCGGCCCGCCATCCGGCCCGGCCGTTGCGCCCCCCCCGGTGTTCCTGCCGATCGGGCCGGCCTTCGTGGCTCCGCCCTCACGCGGGGCTTTGCTAAGATGCCGCCGCGCCCTCAGCCGGCGCACCCTATGGACGACGACCCCGCGCCTCTCCCCTGCCGCCCGCACGCCTGCGCCGGCCTTCCCGATAACCGCTTTCCGCCGCGGAGGTGCCCGCCGTGGCCGAACTGCTGATCGTGCTCGCCCTGATCCTGTTGAACGGCTTCTTCGCCATGTCGGAGATGTCGGTCATGACCTCGCGCAAGAGCCGGCTCAAGCAGCTGGCCCAGGCGAGCAAACGCGCCGCCAAGGCGCTGGCGCTGTCGGAGAAGCCGGAGAGCTTCCTGTCCACGGTGCAGATCGGCATCACCCTGATCGGCATCCTGACCGGCCTGTTCGGCGGCGAGGCCATCGGCCTGGCGATCGGCGCCTGGATCCAGCAGGCGATCCCGACCCTGGATCCGTATGCCGAGACGATCGGCAAGTTCCTGGCGGTCGGCCTGATCACCTTCCTGACGCTGATCTTCGGCGAACTGGTGCCCAAGCGCGTCGCGATCACCGCGCCGGAGCGCATCGCCGGCATCGTGGCGCTGCCGATGGGCTGGCTGGCGCGGATCGCCTTCCCGTTCGTCTGGCTGCTCTCGCACAGCACCCGGCTGGTGTTGCGCCTGCTGGGACTGGGCAAGGACGAAGCCAGTTCGATCACCGAGGAGGAGATCCGCATGCTGGTGGCCGAAAGCCACGAGCAGGGCCTGATCGACAGCCACGAGCGCGACATGATGAACCGGGTCATGCGCCTGGGCGACCGTACCGCGGCCAGCCTGATGACGCCGCGCAACCGGATCGCCTGGCTGGATGCGGCCGCGCCGCAGGACGAGAACCTGGACACCATGCGCGAGTGGCAGTTTTCGCGCTACCCGGTCTACCGCGGCAGCGACCAGGACATCGTCGGCGTGCTCGAGGTCAAGTCGCTGCTGCGCGACCTGGGCCGCGCCTCGGACGGCACCCTGTTCCGCGAGCTGCGCGACACCCTGTTCGTGTCCGAATCGACCCATGCGATGAAGCTGCTGGAGATCTTCCGCGAAGAGCAGCAGTCGCTGGCGCTGGTGGTGGACGAGTACGGCGACATCCAGGGCCTGGTCACGATCAGCGACCTGATGGGCGCCATCGTCGGACGTCTGCAGGCGGTGGAGAACACCGACGAGGATGCGCTGGTGGTCACCCGCGACGATGGCTCGCTGCTGGTCAACGGCACCCTGCCCACCGAGGACCTGCGCGAACTGATGGACGGCGCCACCCTGCCCGACGCCGAGGACGGCGACTACCACACGCTGGCCGGCATGTGCATCGCGCACTTCGGCCGCATCCCGCACGTGGGCGAGCATTTCGACTGGGCGGGCTGGCGGATCGAGGTGGTCGACCTGGACGGCGCGCGCATCGACAAGCTGCTGATGAGCCGGCTGCCGATCGGCGGAGACGATGCACTCGCCGTCTGACGCGCCGGACGGGAACGGCGCCGCCGGCAATGGCATCGCCCGGCTGCTGCGCGCCTTCGCCCATGGCGACCCGGACCAGGTCCTGACCCTGGACGGGCTGCTGGCCGGCCTCGGCCGCAGCGCCTTCGGCATGTTCCTGTTCGTGTCCATCCTGCCGGGCTTCATCCCGATCCCCGGCTTCGGCGGCGCGGTGTCCGGCCCGCTGGTGATCCTGATCGGCCTGCAGCTGCTGGTCGGCCTGGCCCAGCCGTGGCTGCCGCGCTTCATCGGACGGCGCGGCCCGCGCCGGGCGACGATGATCCGCTTCTGCGACCGGATCACGCCCTGGCTGTCCCGGCTCGAGCACATCGTGCGCCCGCGCCTGCAGGAGCTGACCGGGCACCGCCTGGCCAGCATGTTCACCGGTCTGCTGCTGGTGCTGCTCGGCGTGCTGCTGGCGCTGCCGATTCCCTTCACCAACTACCTGTTCGCCGGCCTGCTGCTGCTGTTCGCGCTGGCGCTGCTGGAACGCGACGGCGCACTGCTGCTGGTGCTGTGGCTGGTGTCGGCCGCGACCATCATCGGCATGGGACTGCTGTCCGAGCAGCTGGCCGACCTGGTCGCCGGGTGGCTGCAGCGGCTGCGCCAGGCGTGAGTCCGCGCTGACACACCGGCCACGCGGCGACGGATCGGCCATCGTCCGGCACGCGGAGTGCCGGCACTCCGGCGTCACGCCCCGGGCGCTACCGGCTATGGCCGGACGTCCCGGTCATTCCCTCACGGCCGACGCATGCGCCGCGACACCGGCACTGTCGACCTGCCGATCCACGACCGTGGCAGGCCCGCGACCCGGTTTCCATTCCCGAGGCCGGCACCATGACGCCCAACGACAGATGCAGCCGGCAGCGCGCCGCCGGATCAGTGCGGCGGGCTGCGCCGGGCCAGCAGGTGGGCGAACTCGGCCGCGCTGATCGGATGGCTGAGCCAGTACCCCTGCACCAGGTCGCAACCGCGGGCGGCCAGCAGGTTGTACTGGGCCTCCTTCTCCACGCCCTCGGCCACCACCGTGATGCCCAGCGAATGGGCCATCGCGATGATGGCGGTGGTCAGGGCGAGATCGTCCGGGTCGCGCTGCAGGTCGGCGATGAAGCTGCGGTCGATCTTGACCCCGTCCACCGGCACCCGGCGCAGATGGCTCAGGCCGGAGAAACCGGTGCCGAAGTCGTCCAGCCAGACCTTGACCCCCGTGCTGTGCAGGCGCGCGAGCAGCGCCGAGGCCTGGAGTTCATCGCTGATCACCGCGGTCTCGGTCAGCTCCAGGTGCAGCGACGACGCCGGCAGCCCCGTGTCGTACAGGCACTCGGCGACCAGCTCGGGGAAGCTGCTGCTCTTGAGCTGGCGCGGCGAGACGTTGACCGAGACGAACACGCGCTCGCCGTTGCTCATCCGGGTCCAGCGCACCGCCTCGGCGCAGGCGGCCTGCAGCACGCGCGGGCCGATCTCCTCGATCAGCCCGCTCTGCTCGGCCACGTCGATGAACACCGACGGCGCGATCATCCCCAGCATCGGATGCTGCCAGCGCAGCAGCGCCTCGGCGCCGACCACGCGCCCGTCGCTGGTGCGGCAGACCGGCTGGTAGACCACGCTCAGCTCACCGCGCTCCCAGGCACCGCGCAACTCCTGTTCCATGTGCACGCGGCGCTCGACCGCATGGTCCATTGCGCGGCTGTAGAAGCGGAAGCCGTTCTTGCCGGCGACCTTGGCCTGGTACATCGCGATGTCGCCGTTCTTCATCAGCGCGCTGGCGCTGGAGGCGTCCTCGGGGAACAGGGTGATGCCGATCGAGGTCCCCAGGAACACCTGACGCCCCTCGATGTCGATCGGCCGGCGCAGCTCGGACACCAGCACCTCGGCCAGACGGGTCGCGGCGGCGCGCGCGTCTTCCATCTGGATCAGGATCACGAACTCGTCGCCGCCGAAGCGCGCCAGCAGCGCGTCGTGGCCGCCGTACTTCTGCACGGCCGCATCGATCCGGTTGGCGAACTGCAGCAGCGCCTCGTCGCCGGCCTCGTGGCCCAGGGTGTCGTTGACCCGCTTGAAGTCGTCGATGTCGGCGAACAGCAGGGCGAGCTGCCCGCCCTCGCCGCGCACCTGCATCAGCCGCTGGTCCAGGCTCTCGCGGAATGCCAGCCGGTTGGTGAGGCCGGTCAGCGCGTCGGTGTAGGCCATGCGCCGGACCTCGCGGTCGTGCCGGGCCACGCTCTCGCGCATGCGGTCGAACGTGCGCTCCAGCTCGCCGAGTTCGTCGCCGCGCCGGCTGTCCAGCCGCTCGTGCGCATAGTCGCCCGCTTCGATCCGGCCGGCGGCGGCGGCCAGTCCGCGGATCGGCCGCACCAGGGTGCGCTGCACGTACCAGGCGGCCAGCACCGCAGCCAGCGCCAGCAACGCCAGCAACGCCAGCAGCCAGCCGAAGTGCCGCTGCGCCACCTCGTCCATCCGCGCGCGCAGCTGCGCCAGGTTGTGCTCTTCGTAGCGCGCCGCCACCTCCAGCGACAGCCCGACCCGCACGCCGCCGATGCGTTCGCTGCCCACCGTGATCGGGGCGGACACGTCCAGGGTCCGCTCGGTCCACTGGGTGAGGCTGCCGGTGGAGGCGACCACGCGTGCGGCGAGCGGATCGCCCATCTCCTGCCCGTAACGCGCGATCTCGGCACTGCCGTCATGGACGATGCGCCCGTCCAGCCCGTACACCAGCACGTAGCCGACCAGGTCGTCGCGTGCGGCATCGCGGACGATCTGGCCGATCGCGTCCAGATCCGAGTAGTACAACGGGTTGGCCAGCGACTCGGCCAGATGCCGCGCCATCGACTCGCCATGTCCGCGCAGATAGCTCTCGACCATGCCATGGATCGCGTCGCGGCTGAGCGCCTGCGACTCGTCCTGCAGGGAGCGCTGGCGCTGCAGCAGGATCAGCAGCAGGGCCAGCACCACCGCCAGCATCAACGCGATCGCGGCGAGCACGCGCGCCTGCAGGCCGAAATGCAGCTTCATTCGACCTCCGCGCGTACGCGCTGCGCACCGCGCCGGAGCCGCTCGAGCGAGCGCTCGACCCGCGCGTCGACCGGCAGGAAACGCGAGCTGCTGAAGAAATTCTTCAGGGCCGGTGCGGCCTGGGGATCGTCCGCGGCCTGCAGCAGGATCTGGCGCAGCCGCTCGCGCACCTTCGGATCCATGTCCGAACGCACCAGCTCCAGCGCCCGCGGGAACGGCTCGGTCTCGTGGATGATGCGCAGGTCGGGAAGGAACGCAGCCGGCACGCGGCGCGGATCGGCCCAGTCCAGGCTGCTGAGCGCGCCGGCATCGACGACCCGCTTGTGCACCCACGAGGCCACGTTGGATTCGGAGCGGGCGAACAGGTAGCCGACGCCATCGGGAGCCGGCGCGTCGCCGGGCCGTGGCAGCATCTCCGGCATGATCCCGGCGTCCAGCAGGGTGGTCATCGGCACCATGTAGGCACTGGTGGACAGGATCCGCTGCAGCGCCAGCGAATGCCCGCGCAGTCCGTCCAGCGACGTGATGCCGCTGTCGCTGCGGACGAAGAACACCGTGTGGTACCAGCTGACCCCGCCCCGCTCGGTCAGCAGCAGCACGTGCGCGTCGGCGCGCTGCTGCAGCTGCACCGCGGTACTGGCGGTCTCGGTGACCCAGTCGACCTTGCCGCGGCGCAGGTAGTTGGCCATCTGCTGGGGATCGGGCGCCATCAGCACCCGTCCCTCGGTGATGCCCACATCGGCCATCCGCGGGACCACGTAGTCCAGCATCGCCTTGAGCTGGTCGTAATGCCCGCGCGGGTCGTCGCTGATGCGTCCGAGCACGAGGACATGCCCGTCTTCCGCCGCACGCAGGGCGGGTGCCAAGGCCATCAGCAGAAGCCAGGTGCAGGCCTGGATCCATCCCCGGATACTGGATACCACGACAGCCCCCCTCGCGACTGAGGCAAGCCTAGCCGAGTTCAGGTCACTGCGACAGCGGGGGTTCATCTTTTCCGGACGCCTCACCGGCGATGCGCGCCATGCGCTGCGCATCGGCCAGCACGCCGCGGAGCAGACGGACCTCGTGGACGCTCAGGTCGCAGCGCAGGAACAGCCGGCGCAGCTTGCGCATCGCCGAATCCGGGGTACGGCCCTTGTGGAAGTCGATCGCATCGAGGGTGTCGCCAAGCTGGGCGAAAAACCCCTCCACCTGGTCGTGCGTGGCCGGCGCCTCGTCGTCGCGCGCCGATGCTGCGACCGGTGCCGGCTCGGCCTCCAGCAAGGCGCAGCGGACCTCATAGGCCAGCACCTGCACCGCGGCCGCCAGGTTCAACGAACTGAATGCCGGGTCGGACGGGATGTGCACGGACGCGTGGCACAACTGCAGCTCGTCGTTGGTCAGCCCGGTCCGCTCGCGGCCGAAGACCAGCGCCACCGGACCACCCGGCGCGAACTGCAGCAGCCGGGCCGCGCCGGCATCGGGATCGAGCTGCTCGAGCTGGACCCGGCGGCTGCGGGCGGTGCAGCCCAGCACCATCCTGCAGTCGGCCACGGCCTCGGCCAGGGTGGGATGGACCGGGGCGGCCTCGAGCAGGTCTTCGGCCCCGGCGGCGCGACGATAGGCCTCGTCGTTGAGCGGCGTTTCGGGGGCGACCAGGACCAGGCGCGACAGGCCCATGGTCTTCATCGCACGCGCGGCGGCGCCGATGTTGCCGGGGTGCTGGGTCCCGACCAGGACGATGCGGATGCGATCGGACAGGGCGGGGATGACGGAAGATGCGGATTCGGACATGGCGCAGATGGTAAACTGCCCGACCGGCCAATGCGCCGGACCGCTCTTTTCCTTCGCCCACCCACCCTCGCCCTTCCGGGAGCCTTCGCCATGCAGAAACCCGCCGTCACCGTCATGGTCAAGGCCGCCCGTCTCGGCGGCAACGTCCTGTTGCGCAACATCAACCGCCTGGATGCGCTGAACGTCGTCCAGAAACAGCGCATGGACTATGCCAGCGAGGTGGACGCGGACGCCGAGAAGGTGATCGTCAAGGAGCTGCGCCGGGCCTATCCCGACTACGGCGTGCTCGGCGAGGAAAGCGGCCACCTGCCGGGCAGGCAGAGCCGCTTCCAGTGGGTGATCGACCCGCTCGACGGCACCAGCAACTACCTGCGCGGCTTTCCGCACTACTGCGTGTCGATCGCCCTGGTCGAGAACGGCGAGCCGACCGACGCGGTGATCTTCGACCCGCTGCGCAACGAGCTGTTCACCGCCAGCCGCGGCTCGGGCGCCGTGCTCAACGACAAGAAGATCCGCGTGGCCGACCGCAAGGACCTGGGTGGCACGGTGATCGGCACCGGCTTCCCCCCGCGCGAGCGCGCCCGCGCCAGTGCCCAGCTCAAGACCGTCGACGCCCTGCTCGCCCATGCCGAAGACGTGCGTCGTACCGGCTCGGCCGCGCTGGACCTGGCCTACGTGGCCTGCGGCCGTCTGGATGCCTACTTCGAGGCCGGCGTGAAGGCCTGGGACGTGGCGGCCGGTGTACTGCTGGTGCGCGAGGCCGGTGGCCGCGTCTGCGATTTCCGCGGCGCCACCCCGCCGCGCATGGACGAGCGCGGCCCGGAGACCCTGCAGATGATCGCCGGCAACATCAAGGTCGCCGGCGAGCTGCAGCAGTTGATCGTCAATACCGGCTACGCCGCCGCGTTCGCCTGAGTTCCCGCCGGGCCTCTGCCCGGCCGCCACGTCGCAGCGCGCCGAGCCGGCAGGCCAGGCGCCTTGCGGAGCGTGCAGCGCATTGCCGGTGCCGACGCTGGCCAGCGATGTCGACCGCGCGACGCGGCCGCTTCCAGCATGACGCCGTCGCATCGGCAACGCGCCGCCGCCGGGCACTCCCGCGGTGGGCGTAGCGACCAACCGGCAACGCGCCACTCTCACCCGCACTGCCGGCCGGATGTGCCAGACAGTGGCGCGTGGTTCGACCAGGGCGCGTGCCACATGCCGGATGCGCATTGTTCGCGCGCGACGCAGGCCGGGCGAGCGACGGCAAATGTCCGTGTTGCCGCACCAGGCGCGGCACCTCTTCCGGGGTTTGAGCTGCGCCGTCGATCAGCCCCGCCATCGCGATCACGGCGAAGTGCGCCGCCGATCCGCCTCGCCCGCGCTCTTTTCGCAGGCCCGAATCGTTACGCACGGCCCTGCGAGGACGGCAGGTATCGCCTGTTGGCGCGCAACGGAGGCACACCCAATGCCGCTCGGCACGACAGCCGAGCAGATCCGGCAGCGCCAGCCGGGAGCGCCGCAGTGTCTCCGCTCTTTACCTTGGCATGCCTGGCAGCGCAGCGATCGCGGACCGATAGGCATCTGCCTGGCATCAACGACGCCGGAAAACAGAACGGCCGCCCGAAGGCGGCCGTCCATGACGGGGTGAACGCGTTGCCGATCAGGGGCGACGCGCCAGCTCCGCCTCGTCCTTGGCCTTCGGCAGCAGGTCCTGCTTGGTGACCTTCAGGAAGCCGATGGTCAACAGCGGGCACGCGATGAAGATCGAGGACAGCGTACCGATCACCGCACCGATCATCTGGCTCAGGGCCAGGCCTTCCAGCGAGCCGCCGCCGTACAGGTACAGGGCGAGCACCGACAGGAAGAACACGACCGAAGTGATGATCGTGCGCGACAGGGTCTGGTTGATCGAGCGGTTGAACACCTCGGTCGGCTCGACCCGCAGGCTGCGGAAGTTCTCGCGGACGCGGTCGAACACCACGATGGTGTCGTTGATCGAGAAGCCCATCACCGACAGCAGACCTGCAAGCACGGTGAGATCGAACTCGCGACCGCTCCAGGCGAAGTAGCCGGCCACGACCAGCACGTCGAACAGGGTCGTGATGCTGGCCACGATCGCGAACTTCAGCTCGAAGCGGAAGCCGATGTAGATCAGGAAGCCGACCACGACGAAGATCGCCGCGTACAGGCCGTTCAACGCCAGTTCCTTGCCGACCTGCGGGCCGACGAACTCGGTCCGCATCAGCGTGGCCTTGTTGTCCGGCGAGCTCACCGCCGCCAGCACGTCCTGGGCGGTGCGGTTGTTGGCGTCGGTGCTGGTCTGGCCGTCGCGCGGCTGCAGGCGCACCAGCAGGTCGCTGCCGCTGCCGAAGCTCTGCACCTGGGCGCCGTCGTAGCCGGCCTGGCCGAGCTGCTCGCGGACGCGGTCGACGTCGGCCGTACGGTCGAAGCGGACCTCGACCACGGTGCCGCCGGTGAAGTCCAGCGCGTAGTTGAAGCCCTTGCCGGCGATGCCGGCGATCGAGGCGATGAACAGCAGCGCGGCCACGCCCATCGCGACCCAGCGCATCTTCATGAAGTCGATGCGGGTGTCGTTGGGGATGAGGGTCAACGGGAAAATCTTCATGTGCAGGTTCTCCCGTCAGATGGCCAGGGACTTGAGCTTCTTGCGGCGCGAATACAGCAGCACCGCCAGCGCGCGCGACACGGTGATCGCGGTGAACATCGAGGCCACGATGCCGATGATCATCGTCATCGCGAAGCCCTTCAGCGGACCGGTACCGAACGCATACAGCGCCAGGCCGGCCAGGATGCCGGTCAGGTTGGCGTCCAGGATGGTGCCCGATGCCTTCTCGTAACCGCCGGCGATGGCCGCCTTGGGCGGCACGCCCAGGCGCAGCTCCTCGCGGATGCGCTCGTTGATCAGCACGTTGGCGTCGACCGACAGGCCGATCGACAGCGCCAGGCCGGCGAAGCCCGGCAGGGTCATGGTCGCGCCGAACAGCGACATCACGGCCACCACGATCAGCAGGTTGAACATCAGCGCCAGGCCGGTGATCACGCCGAACATGCGGTAGTAGACGCCGAAGAACAGCAGGGTGAACAGGAACGCGTACAGCACGGCGGTGACGCCGCGCTCGACGTTCTCGGCGCCCAGGCTGGGGCCGACGATGCGCTCTTCGACGAAGTCCATCGGTGCGGCCAGCGAGCCGGCGCGCAGCAGGCGGGCCAGGCTGTCGGCCTCTCCCTTTTCCAGGCCGGTGGTCTGGAACTGCTTGCCGAACACGCCATTGATGTTGGCGACCGAGATCACCTCTTCCTTGACCCGGAAGCTGCGCACTTCCTCGCCGTTGACCTCGGTCACCTGCGGGATGCGCTCGGTGTAGACCACGGCCATCGGCTTGTTCACGTTCATGCTGGTGAACTCGAACATGCGGTCGCCGCCGACGTTGTTCAGCGTCACGCTGACCGCCGGCTGGCCGTTCTGGTCGATGCTGGTGGTCGCCGCGACCATCTGGTCGCCGGTGACGATCACCCGCTTGTTCAGCAGCACCGGCTCGTTCGAGTCGCGGCGGTAATAGACCTTGGCCTCGGGCGGCACGCGGCCGGACGCCACGGCGTCGCGCGCGTTGCCGTCCACGACCGCGCGGTACTCCAGCGTGGCGGTGGCGCCGATCATGCGCTTGGCGGCGGCGGTGTCCTGCACGCCCGGCAGCTGGACCACGATGCGGTCGCTGCCCTGGCGCTGGATGATCGGCTCGGCCACGCCGAGTTCGTTGACGCGGTTGCGCAGCGTGGTGATGTTCTGCTCGATCGCCGAACCGGCGATCTGGGTCAGCTCGGTGTCCGGGATCCGCACGCTCAGGCGGTTGCCCTGCCCGTCGATGGTCAGGGTCGGCATCGCGGTCGCCAGCAGCTGGCGCGCACGCGCCGGATCGGCATCGGAGGCCAGGGTCACCGCAACGCTGTGGTCGGGACGGCGGTCCACCGACACGTAGCGGATGCGGTTGTCGCGCAGGGTCACGCGCACGTCCTCGACGTAGGCGTCCACGCGCTTCTCAAGCGCGGCCTGCTGGTCGACCTGGAGCACGAAGTGCACGCCGCCCTGCAGGTCCAGGCCCAGCACCATCGGACTGCCGCCGAGCTTCTCGAGCCAGTCGGGGACGTTGGAGGCCAGGTTCAGCGCGACCGTGTAGTCCTCGCCGATGTCGTTGCGCAGTTCGTCCGAGGCGCGGGTCTGCGCATCCGGATCGGACAGGCGCACCATCAGGCTGTCGCCCTCGATGGCGACCGACTTCGGCGTCACGCCGGCCGCACGCAGGTCGGCGTCGACGCGGCTGCGCAATGCCTCATCCAGCGTGCCACCACGGTTGGCGGTGATCTGCACCGCGTAGTCGTTCTGGTAGATGTTGGGCAGCGCGTACAGCACGCTGACCGCCAGCACGAGCAGGATGACGAGGTATTTCCAGCGGGGAAATTCAAGCATTGCGGAACCCCGCGCGGCCCCGCCGCGCGGGACCACGCTCAGCAGTGGAACGGAAGGATCAGGAAGACTTCAGCGAGCCCTTGGGCAGCACGTTGCCGACGGCGCCCTTCTGCACGCGGATGCGCACGTTGTCGGCCACTTCGATGGTCACGAAGTTGTCGCCGATGTCGGTGACCACGCCGGCCACGCCGCCGGAGGTCAGCACTTCGTCGCCGCGGGACAGCTTGTCCAGCATCGACTTGTGCTCCTTCTGGCGCTTCATCTGCGGGCGGATCATCAGGAAATACATGACCGCGATCAGGATGATCGGGAACAGCAGCATGCCGAAGCCGCCCTGCGGCGCCGGGGCGGCGGCGGCGACGGCGGTCGGGGTCAGGAAGGCGAGGAAGCTCATCGGGTCGTCCAAGTCTGCGGAAAATAGCCGGGGATTATGCCATAGGGGCTGAGCCCCCCGGGCACAAGGGTCTGGCCCCTGCGCCGGCGGCTGTGGCCGGCATCGCCCGCCTCCCCTGCCCGTGCTTGGACCGCAGGGACCACGGCCGGTTCCGGAACGGTGGTCGCGCCATGCGCCGGCCTGCCCGGATCGGGTGGAATCCGACCGCTCCGGCACCTTCCGCCAGAGCGGCCGGCGCAGGTCACTGCGCCGGAACGGGAGCGCCGCGGGCGGCGTGGAAGTCGCGCCGGAAGGCCTGGAACCGGCCCTCGGCGATGGCCGCGCGCATGTCGGCCATCAACTTCTGGTAGTACCAGAGGTTGTGCAGGGTGCCGAGCATCGGCGCCAGCATCTCGTTGCAGCGGTCCAGGTGGCGCAGGTAGGACCGGCTGTAGCCGGTCCGGCAGCTGTAGCAGCCGCAGCCCGGCTCGATCGGGTCCATGTCGCGCTCGTACTTCGCGTTGCGGATGCGGATCGTGCCGGTCGAGGTGAAGTAATGGCCGTTGCGCGCGTTGCGGGTCGGCATCACGCAGTCGAACATGTCCACGCCGCGGGCCACGCCCTCGACCAGGTCTTCCGGGCGGCCGACGCCCATCAGGTAGCGCGGCCGGTCGGCCGGCAGCAGCGGGTGCAGGTGCTCGAGCATCGCGTTGCGCTCGTGCTCGGGCTCGCCCACCGCCAGGCCGCCGATCGCGTAGCCATCGAAACCGATGCCCTGCAGGCCCTCGGCCGAGCGGGTGCGCAGGTCGTGGTGGACGCCGCCCTGGACGATGCCGAACAGCGCCGCGTCGTTGCCCAGCGCGTCATGCGCGTTGCGCGAGCGCTGGGCCCAGCGCAGGCTCAGCTCCATCGAGCGCCGGGCCACGTCCTCCGTGGCGGGGTACGGGGTGCACTCGTCGAAGATCATCACGATGTCCGAATCGAGCACGCGCTGGATGTTCATGCTCTCCTCCGGGCCGAGGAACACCTTCGAGCCGTCGGTCGGCGCGGCGAAGGTCACGCCCTGCTCGGTGATCTTGCGCCGGTGCGCCAGCGAGAACACCTGGAAGCCGCCGGAGTCGGTCAGGATCGGCCCGTTCCACTTGCAGAAGCCGTGCAGGCCGCCGTGGTCGCCGATCACGTCCAGGCCGGGCCGCAGATACAGATGGAAGGTGTTGCCGAGAATGATCTCGGCGCCCAGCTCGCGGATCTGCTCGGGCAGCACGCCCTTGACCGAGCCATAGGTGCCGACCGGCATGAACGCCGGGGTCTCCACCGTGCCACGGGGAAAGGTGAGCCGGCCGCGGCGGGCGCGGCCGTCGGTGGTCTGGAGAGCGAAGGACAGCCTGGACATGGGGAGCGGAAACGGATGGATGACCGCCATTGTCCCGGATCCACCCCGGTCGTGCCCAGCGCGGCGGCGCGCCCGTCAACAATCCGCCATCGCCACGGCATGATTCCTGCATCGCGACGGGGAACCGGTGGATGCCATCGAAGAGAAAGCATTCAGAAACCCACCCGGACGGAGCAGGTTCGCCAACAATAAGGCGGCCCCGCCCTTCCCGACCGTCCCGTACCCCAGGACCGCCAAGGACTTACCGCATGACCACAGCGATTCCGGCCGACATCCCGGCGCCCTCCGGCCAGGCGGCGGACGCGCGTGACACAGTAGAGCTAGGCGCGCTGACCAGTCGAGCCTATCGGGGGTGCCCATGAGCAGTGGTCGTTCCCGGATCAAAGGGGGAAGCCCCTCCATCGACTATCCCTCCATCCACGCCTTCTTCGAACGACGTGGGCAGGGACAGTACCGCTCCACGTTGAGCGCGACCATGTACCAGGACAACGAGCCCGATCTGGTCGAGCAGCGGGATCGGGCCGAGAAGCTCGCAGTGGCCGGTGACCTGGCCCTTCCTGGCGTGAGGCGTGTGCTGGACATCGGCTGCGGGGTCGGACGCTGGGGCTGGTTCCTGGCGGCAGAGAACCAGGAGATCGTCTACGAGGGCATCGACTTTTCCTCGACCCTGATCGACATGGCCCGACGCGAAGCAGACAGCCGCGGCTTTCCCCAGCTGAGCTTCCAGACGATGGCCGCCACGCGCATCGACCCGTCCGCGCTGGCTCCCGCCTACGACCTTGTGTTGATTGCCGGCTTGCTCATGTATCTCAACGACACCGATTGCCTGAAGGTCCTGGTCGATGCGGGGCAGCTGACCGCAGCAGGCGGGCGCGTCTATGTCCGCGAGCCTGTCGGCGTCGGCGAGCGATTTACGTTGAACCGCTTCTATTCGGAGGAGCTCGCCCACGAGTACTCGGCCATCTACCGCAGCACGCAGGAACTGGAGCAACTGGTGGACAACGCTCTGCTGGGCCAAGGCTTCCGGCGCCTGAAAGGCGCCTATCTGTTCCCGGAGCACCTCGAAAAGCGTGTTGAAACCCGGCAGTACTACATCGTGCTGGAGAAGGATTGACCCATGGATACCGCGTACTGCTTTGATCTGGACGGCACGCTGACCAGACAGGAGCTGCTGCCCCTGATCGCGACCACCGCCGGAATGAGCGACGAGATCTCCGCATTGACCGATGCGACGATTCAGGGGCTCCTTCCGTTCGACAAGTCCTTCAAACTGCGGGTGCGCCTGCTGAAGGACGTGAGCGTCGAGTGGATCCACAGGGCACTGGAAGAGCAGGTCGAATTCGATCCGGCGATCCTGTCCTTCATCGCCAGCAAACCGCAGCAATGCTTCGTGGTGACGGGCAATCTGGACCACTGGGTCAAGCCTACCCTCGACAGGCTGGGAATCGCCAGCTTTACCTCTACTGCAAAGTTAGGCGATGACGGCCGCCTGGAGGGCGTCGATCGGATCCTCAACAAGGGGGATGCCGTCGCCAGCCTGCGCGATCGCTTCTCGCGCATCGTCGCGGTCGGCGAGGGCATGAACGACGTACCGATGTTCGAAGCTGCCGACTGGGGAATCGCGTTCGGCGGCACCCATCCTCCCAGCCAGACCTTGATGCAGATCAGCGATTTTCATGTCAACGACGGGAGCTCACTGTGCCGCCTGTTAAACATGCTGTGATAAGCGCAGCCGGTATCGGCTCCAGGCTTGGACTGAACAGGCCGAAGTGCCTGATCGAGATCGACGGCAGAAGCCTGCTGGATTACCACATCGAACGTCTGACCACGGTGGAAACCGTGTGGCTTGTGGTCGGCTTCCAAGAGGAAGAAGTGACCAGACATGCCTTTGCGCTGCGCCCGGACATCATCATCGTACGCAACCCCGACTATGCGCGAACCAACACCCTGCAGAGCATCCACAGGGTCGCAAGGCACCTCCGGGAACGCATGTTGATCGTCGATGCTGACACAGTCGTGGACAACGAAAGCTTCGCTGGCTTCTGTGAGGCCACCACTCGCCACGAATCGTTGATCGGCGTTTCCCGCTACACGACCAGCGACGGTGTCAGGACGCTGATGGACGGTAACCACGTCACAGGCTTCACCCGCGATCCGCACCCCGCCCATGAGTGGACAGGCATCGCTGTCATCAAACCCGATGCAGTGAGCGATGAGCCGATCTACGTCTACCAGGCGCTGGAGCGCTTCCTTCCATTGCCGGCCTATGAGATCAAGGGCTTCGACATCGACACTGCTGCCGACCTGGACATGGCGCGCCGGGTCATGGCCAACGGATGGGAGCACCATGCAATCGGTTGACCATCAGGCACGTCGGCGGCGCATCGCCATTCTGTACCAGCTGCCCGAATCCTGGGGCAACGTGCGCAGCATCTGGGACGCCATGCAGGGTGACGACATCGTCGAGCCCAGCGTGATCATGCTGCCGTTCCTACACCCGGACTACCGCTGGAACCGTGAGGACGCGGCACGGCACCTCGACGCCCTCGGCATTCCATGGCGTGCCTGGGATGAAGTCGATCTGGCCTCTGCGGGACTGGATGCGGTCCTGTTCACCTCGCCCTACGACGAAACCCGGCCTCCCGCCTGGCGCTTCCCCGAGCTTCGCCGGCATGTGCCGTTCACCGGCTATGTCCCCTACGGACTGGAAGCTGGTGGAGGCGAGGTCAATCTGGTCTACCAGTACGGTCAGCCGGTCGCAGTGCACGGCTCGGCCGTGTTCGTCCGCTCGCAGAGCGCGCGCGGCATGTACAGCCGGCATTGCCCGACCGGCGATCGTCATGTGGTCGTGTCCGGGCATCCGCGCATGGACGGTCTGGTCGACCTGGACCGGTTCCCGGTCGATCCCGAACTGCGCGCGCAGATGGGTGACCGTCGCGCCGTGCTCTGGAACGCGCACTTCTCGTTCGATGGGGACCTGTGGTCCAGTTTCGACCAGCTCGCCATGCCGATCTTCCGCGCGTTCGCACGGCGTCCGGAACTGGTCCTGCTGTTCCGGCCGCATCCGCTGCTGTGGAAGAAGCTGCTCAACCTGTCGATCTTCGACGAGGCCGGCGTCGCCGCCTTTCGTGAGGAACTGCTGCGCATGGGCGTGGTCATCGACGAACGCCCGGACCACCGCCACGCGTTCGCCGCCAGTTCGGCCATGCTGACCGACGCAGGCTCCTTCCTGATGGAGTACTTCGTGACCGGCAAGCCGGTCCTCTACCTGCGCAACCCGCATGGGCTGGGACTGAACGACGAAGGCGCGGCGGTGGCCCGCTACTACGACACCGCCACCAGCGACACGGACATCGCCCGGTTCCTGGACAGCCTGGGCCATCGCCCGGAGACGGAAAAGGCACAGCGCATGGCCGCGATCCCGATGTTCTTCGCCGACTTCGACGGCAATGCGGGCCAGCGCGTCGTCGACCACATCAAGTACGCGCTCGGAGCCTGAGGCCGCCATGAGCAGTTCCCAGCCCGCCATCCACCCCGCCGCGGACGTGCAGTCGCTCTCGATCGGCGAGCGTACCCGCATCTGGCAGTACGTCGTGGTCCTGGCCGGGGCACGCGTCGGCGCGGACTGCAACATCTGCGCGCAGTGCTTCATCGAGAACGATGTCGTCGTCGGCGACCGGGTGACGGTCAAGAACGGCGTGCAGCTATGGGACGGCCTGCGCATCGCCGACGACGTCTTCATCGGCCCGAATGTCACCTTCACCAACGATCGCTACCCGCGCTCGCGCCAGCACCCTGCCGCGTTTCCGCAGACCATCGTGGAGGCCGGTGCGTCGATCGGCGGCGGCGCGGTGATCCTGCCCGGCCTGCGCATCGGTGCAGGGGCGATGGTCGGTGCGGGCGCCGTTGTCACCCGCGACGTGGCCCCGCGCGCCCTGGTCGTCGGCAACCCCGCCCGTTTCGTCCGCTGGCTGGACACGGAGTCGCAGCCGTGAATGTGCCTTTCCTCGACCTGAAATCCCTGAACCTGCGCTTCGAGCGCGAGTTCGTCGACGCACTGCGCCGCGTGATGGCCAGCGGCTGGTACGTCCAGGGCCAGGAACTGGCCGCGTTCGAGGCCGAGTTCGCCGCGTTCTGCGGCGTGCCCCACTGCGTCGGCGTGGGCAACGGTCTGGACGCGCTCACCCTCGTCCTGCGCGCAGGCATCGAGCTGGGACGGCTGAGCTCCGGCGACGAGGTGATCCTGCCTGCCAACACCTTCATCGCCACGGCGCTGGCGGTGTCCCAGGCCGGCCTGGTGCCGGTGCTCGCGGAGCCCGACGCCAGCGGCAACCTGTCGCCGGCCGCCGCCGCAGCCGCGATGACCTCCCGCACCCGAGCCCTGATGCCGGTCCATCTGTACGGGCGGCTGGCCGACATGGCGGCACTGCGCACGCTCGCCGATGCGCACGGACTCTTCCTGATCGAGGATGCGGCGCAGGCCCATGGCGCGATGCGCGCCGGTCGCAGCGCGGGCAGCTTCGGCGATGCCGCGGGCTTCAGCTTCTTCCCGGGCAAGAACCTCGGCGCGCTCGGCGATGCCGGTGCCGTGGTGACGACCGATCCCGGGATCGCGGCCTGCGTGGCCTCGCTCCGCAACTATGGCTCCAGCCGCAAGTACCACCACGACCGGCAGGGCGTGAACTCGCGGCTGGACGAACTGCAGGCGGCCTTCCTGCGCATCAAGCTGCACCACCTGGCCGCGGACGTCGCCGAGCGCGACGCGCTCGCGCGACGCTACGACGCCGGCATCGACAATCCCTGCCTGTCGCTGCCACAGATCCCTGCTGCGGACGAGCGCCACGCCTGGCACCTGTATGTCGTCCATTGCAGCGCGCGCGACGCCCTGCAGGCGCACCTGCGTGCGGCGGGCGTCGAGACCCTGATCCATTACCCGGTGCCGATCCACCGGCAACCGGCCTACGCCGCCGGGCACTGGCCGCCACTGCCGCTCGCCGAATCGATGGCGGGCACGGCGCTGAGCTTGCCGCTTCACCCCGGACTGTCCGACCAGCAGCGCGTCATCGACGCCTGCAACGCCTTCCACCCCTGAACCGCGCGAGGAAGCCACCATGTCATTGCAACACTGCAAGATCATCGACCTTCCCAAGGTGGAAGATCCGCGCGGCAACCTCACCTTCATCGAGGCGGACCGGCACATCCCGTTCGACATCCGGCGCGTCTACTACCTGTACGACGTCCCCGGCGGCTCGCACCGCGGCGGCCACGCGCACAAGGATCTGCACCAGCTGCTGATCGCGATGTCCGGCAGCTTCGACATCACCCTCGACGACGGCCGCACCAAGTTCAAGTACCACATGAACCGCTCGTACTACGGGCTCTACATCCCGCCGATGATCTGGCGCGAGATCGACAACTTCTCCAGTGGCTCGGTGTGCATGGTGCTGGCATCGGAGCACTACCTGGAGAGTGACTACTACCGCGACTACAACGAGTTCCGCACCGTCGTGACTGGAAAGTGAGATGACGAGCAGCACCGATCACGCACAGCGCTTCCCCGCAGGCGAGTACCCGGCCATGGCCAGGCTCGAGGTCTGCCTGCAGCACCTGGTCGACCGCAAGATCCAGCTGCGCGCCGCGCAGGCCGCCACCGCGCATGGCGAGGCCGCCGCGACACCGGCGCAGCCCGAGGCGAACGTATTCGCCGGGCGCCTGGTCGCCATCGAGAATGCGACCGGGGCGCGTCGCCGGCGCCTGCTGGCCGCCGAGCACGACTGGCAGCCGGCGCCACTGGAGATGGTGGATTTCGCGATCCCGCACCACGTGCGCGAGGCGCGACCGCTCGCCTGTCCCCAGTATTCGGCGGAGTTCGAGAATGCGCGCGTGGTCGCCGGCATCGGCGCCGTCCTCGACCGGCAGGCCGGCGAGATCGTCAGCGACGCCGTCTACCGCAACCACCACCGGATCAATACCGACTGGTACATCAAGTACCGGCTCGATGCAGTCGATCCGCTGCGCAGCCGCTGCTTCTCCGGCCGTGGCCAGGCGCGATCGGTGCCCAACGCGGTCTCGCTGTTCTCGTGGGAGAACCGCAACTACGCCCACTGGCTGATCGAAAAGCTTGCGAGCATGCGCTGGATCGGCCGGGCGCGGCTGCCCGACGACACCGTGCTGCTGGTCGAGGCCGGGCTGCCGGCCACGGTAGTCGCATCGCTGGAGTTGTTCTGGCCGTCCGACCGCATCGTGTTCGTGGAGCGCGGAGAGGCGGTCGACGTCGGCCGGCTGTTCTACTTTTCCGACGCCGCCGAGATCTGGGAGCCGCGCGACGGCCATGTGTTCGACGGCAGCGACTACCGCATCTGTCCCGAAGCGATGCGCTGGCTGGCCGGCACCGTGCGCGAGCGCGTGCCGACGGTCGCCGTGCAGGCACGGTCGGCCTACCTGATCCGTCCGCCCGGGGGCAACGGCCGGGCGGTCGCCAACCAGGAGGCGCTGGTCGCCCTGCTGCAGCAGCACGGCCACGACTGCATCCAGCCGGCGTCGCTCGACTTCGCCGCCCAGGTGAACTACTTCTCCGGGCTGGACCTGGCGATCTCCCCGTCCGGCGCCGCGCTGGCCAACCTGCTGTGGATGCGTCCGGGCAGCACGGTCGTGGTGCTGGCGATCGACGTTCCGGAGATGATCTACTGGTTCTACCACGCACTGGCCGCCGCCATCGGCGTCCGCCTGGTGTTCTTCCCGGTGCAGGGAATCGCGCATCCGCAGCTGCCCAAGTTCCACTGGGACACCGAGGTGCCTGCGGTCGCGCTGACGCAGTGGCTGGCGCGGAACATCGATGGCGCATCGGCCTCGCCCGCAGGCCGGCACGACGCCGCGCTGCCCGTGCAGGCGACCGGGCCGGTCGACGTCACCGTCGCGGTGATGTCCTACAACAACGCCGCCCACATCGGCGAGACCGTGCGCTCGGTGCTGGCGCAGCAGGGCGTCAGCCTGGAGCTGATCGTCCGCGACGACTGCTCCACCGACGCCAGCCTCGAGGTCCTGGCCGCCTTCGCCGGCGATCCGCGCTTCACCCTGGAGCGCAACGTCGTCAACCGCGGCATGTACGCCAACTACAACCGCTGCGTCGATTCGGGCAGCGGCCGCTACGTGGTCGTGCTGGGATCGGACGACATCATGTATCCAGGCCACCTGGCCTCGCTCGTGGCCTGCATGGACGCCCATCCGCAGGCCGCGCTGGGCTACACGCAGTGCAACTGGATCGACGGCGACGGCGCGCTGATCCGCTACGCCGACCATCCCGGCCACCGCAAGGCGTCGTACTGCGGCCAGCGCAACGAAGTCGCCGACCTGCTCGCGTTCGACGACTACGTGACGCCGTCGGCGATGATCCTGCGCCGCGATGCGCTCGACCGTGTGCGCCTGCCCGATGGACGCATCCACGACGACATGCCGGCCGGCGACTGGGACCTCACCGTGCGTGTCGCCGAAGTGGCGCCGGATTTCGTGTTCCTGCGCCAGCCCAGCCTGGGCTACCGGGTGCATGGCAGCCAGATCTCGACCGGTTTCTACGCCTCCAACGCGCCGCTCGACAACCATCTGCGCATCCTCGAGGGTGTGTTCCGGCGCGGCAACCAGCATCTGCTGCGCGGGCGCGAGCAGGACGTGGCCGCACTGCTGCGCGGGCGCCTCGCGCAATATCCAGCCGAGCGCGATACGCCGCTTGGCCAGCGCGCCGTCCAGATACTCGCCCGGCTGGACGCGTTGAAGCACGTCCCGACCGGGGACATGACGGTCACGACCGCAGCGACGCCCGGCGACGGCCCGCTGTTCTCGATCATCCTGACCACCTACAACCGCCCCGCCCTGCTCGCCGACGCACTGGCCAGTGTCGGCGCGCAGACCCTGCGCGACTTCGAGGTGGTCCTGATCAACGACGCCGGCAGCCCGGTCGAAGCGCTGCTGGCCGGGTGCGACTTCCCGGTGCACTACATCCGGCAGCCGACGACGCAGGGGCCTTCGGCGGCACGCAACGCCGGCCTGCGCCTGGCGACCGGCCGCTTCGTCGCCTACCTCGACGACGACGACATCTTCCTGCCCGACCATCTGGAAGTCCTGGCCGAGGCGCTGGAAGCGCGTCCGGATACCTTCGTCTACACCGAGGCCGAGTACGTCGCCGAAAGCCTGATCGACGGACAGCGCATCGAACAGGGGCGCAGCGTGCCGTTCCGGCATGAGCGCTACGACCGCGACCGCCTGTTCGCGCGCAACTACATTCCCGTCAACACCTGGGCGCACCCGCGCAGCATGCTGCGCGAGGTCGGTGCGTTCGACACCTCGCTGGCGGCCTTCGAGGACTGGGACCTGCTGCTGCGGCTCGCAGCGCGCTTCCCGTTCTTCCACGTCGCCCGGACCACCGTGGAGGTCCACACGCGCGTGGCCGGCGCCGGCGACGACCATCTGTCCGGCCGCGAGCGCAAGAACTTCCCTGAGCTGTACCGCACGCTCTATGCGCGCCACCCCGGCACCGGCAGCGCGCGCCTGCTGCAGGCGCGCAGCGAGACCGCCAGGTCGATGGGCTTCGGCAACCTCGCCGACGAGGCGCAGCCGCGGGTCACGCTCGATGCCTGGCTCGAGCGCCGGGTCCCGACCCCGGCGCAGGGCGCATTGATCTCCGCGCATTTTTCCGCCAACCCGCCCCCGACCATCGCCGTCATCGTGCTCGACGCGGACGGCGACCGGACAGGGCTCGAGCGCACCTTCGACAGCCTGGTGCAGGACAGCGCGCTGCAGCCGCATCTGCAGGTGTTCGCCGTCACCGCACTGGCCGAGGCCGAACCCGCGCACGCTGCCACGCCACGTCATGTCGCCATCGGCGTCGACGGGGTGCCGGGCACGATCAACGGCCTGCTGGCCGCTGGCGATTTCGACTGGTTCGTACTGGTCCAGGCGGGCGACCGCTTCACCGCAAGCGGCCTGGGCATCGTGGCCCAGGAACTGATCGGCGCGCCCGGCATGCGCGCGATCTACGCCGACGAGATCATGACCGACGGCAAGGGCCAGCTGTCGGCGATGCTGCGGCCCGGCTTCAACCTCGACCTGCTGCTGTCGATGCCCTCGAGCATGGCCCGCCACTGGCTCTACCGACGCGATGTGGTGGTGGAGGCCGGCGGCTTCGATCCGGCCTTCGCCGAATCGCCCGAGTACGAACTGCTGCTGCGCCTGATCGATACCGGCGGCCTGGATGGCCTGGGCCATGTGGACGAGCCGCTGCTGCTGGCCGCGGCTCCGGAAAGCCGCACCCTGCAGGTCGAGATCGACGCGCTGCAGCGTCACCTGCGGAACCGGGGCTATGAGCAGGCGCAGGTCGGCACCACCCTGCCGGGCTGCTACCGGATCGACTACGGCCACCCGGCGACACCGGGCGTCTCGATCCTCGTGCCGACCCGCAACCAGCTGGCTCCGCTGCGCCGCTGCCTGGAAACGCTGCTGGAGAAGACCGCCTACCGCAACTACGAAGTGCTGATCATCGACAACGGCAGCACCGACGAGGACGCCCGCACCTGGCTTGCGGGCATCGAGGCGATGGACAGCCCGCAGATGCGGGTGCTGCGCCATGCCGGCCCGCACAACCAGGCGGCGATGCTCAACTTCGGTGCGGCCCAGGCACGCGGCGAGTACCTGCTGCTGCTCGACCCCAACACGGCGGTGGTCAAGGACGACTGGCTGGACGCCATGCTCAACCATGCCCAGCGCCCGGAGGTGGGCATCGTCGGCGCCAAGCTGCTGCACAACGACGGTCGCGTCCAGCACGCCGGCCTGGTGCTCGGCCTGCGCGACGTGGCGGCCACGCCGTTCATCGGCCTCAAGCACGACGACCCCGGGTACATGTTCCGGCTGCAGGTCGACCAGGACTACAGCGCCGTCTCGTCGGCCTGCCTGATGATCCGCCGCGAGGTCTTCGACAGCGTGGCCACCGGCCTGGACGAGGCCGCGTTCCCGCTCGCGTTCGGCGGGGTCGACCTCTGCCTGAAGGTGCGCAGCGCCGGCTACCTGGTGGTGTGGACGCCGCACGCCGTGCTGATGCACGACGTGGTGCTGGACCGGCCCCATGCCGACCAGGTGCAGTTGGAGCAGGAGCGCGATGCGATGCTCGAGCGCTGGCTGCCGCTGCTCGCGCGCGACCCGGCCTACAACCAGAGCCTGACCCTGTTCGGGGTCGGCTACCAGGTCGACACGCGCAACGCCATCAACTGGCGGCCGCTGCGCTGGCGGCCCCGGCCGGTCGCGCTGACGCTGTCGGCCGACAAGTTCGGCTGCGGCCACTACCGGATCATCGAGCCGACGCGTGCGATGAACGAAGCCGGCCTCGCCGACGCGCACTGTACCGACCGCTACCAGACGCCGGTGGACATCGAGCGGCTGAGCCCGGACGTGATCGTGCTGCAGCGGCAGATGTTCAAGGACAGGCTGGAGCCGGTGAAGCGGCTCGGCCGGTTCAGTCGCGCCTTCAAGGTCGCCGAACTGGACGACTACCTGCCCAACATCCCGCTCAAGAGCGCGCACAAGGGCGTGATGCCCAAGGACATCCTGCGGACCATGCGCGAGTCGCTGAAGCTGGTCGACCGCTTCGTGGTTTCGACCACGCCGCTGGCCGAGGCGTTCGCCGGCATGCACGACGATATCCGGGTGGTCGAGAACCACCTGCCGCCGCGCTGGTGGAGCCAGGTCCGCGGCGGACGGCGTGACGGACCGCGGCCGCGCGTGGGCTGGGGCGGTGGTGCCGGCCATCGTGGCGACCTGGAACTGATCGCCGACGTGGTCAAGGCGCTGGCCGACGAGGTCGACTGGGTCTTCTTCGGCATGTGCCCGGACAACATCCGGCCGTACGTGCGCGAGTTCCACGAGGGCGTGTCGATCGAAGAGTACCCGGCCAGACTCGCGGGACTGGATCTGGATCTGGCGCTGGCGCCGCTGGAGGACAACCTGTTCAACCGCTGCAAGAGCAACCTGCGTCTGCTCGAATACGGCGCGTGCGGTTACCCGGTCGTCTGCAGCGACATCGAGCCCTACCAGGGCAGTCTTCCGGTCACCCGGGTCAAGCCGCGCTTCCGCGACTGGGTCGATGCGATCCGCATGCACACGCAGGACCTGGATGCCGCCGCCAGGGCCGGCGAGGCGCTGCGCGAGGTCGTGCAGCGCGACTGGATGCTGGACGAGCGGCACGCCGCGTTCTGGCTGTCGCAGTGGCTGCCTGATTGAGCCCGTACACCCCGTTGCCGGCGCCATGCCGGCAACGGGAACGCACGAAGTCCGTCGCCGCGCGCCATCGCAGCAAGCCGGTCGTCACGGCGGAAGCCTCATCCTCCCGAGCCGGCGCCCGAGCAACCAGCGGCGGGAACGCGGGTGCGGTGCGGCGACGATGATCCGACGCCGATCTGCCTGCTGGCACTGGCCGCCACATCCGCCAGCGGCGTGTACCGCCATCCGTGGACACGCAACGGACCGGCGGGCACGCACCGGCGTTCCGGTCGGTGGCACATCGCCGCGATGGCACGTCACGCGCTCCTGCCAGCTCCACGGCGACACGCCGCCATCGCCACCGGGGGCGAATCGCCTCAGCCAGTCGCCTGCGGGAACAACAGCATCGCGTCGCCGTAGCTGAAGAAGCGGTAGCGCTCGCGCACCGCATGCGCGTAGGCCTCGAACACGCGGTCCTTGCCGGCGAACGCCGACACCAGCATCAGCAGCGTGCTTTCCGGCAGGTGGAAGTTGGTCACCAGCACATCGACGCTGCGGATCCGGTAGCCGGGGAAGATGAAGATCCGGGTCTCGCCGGCGAAGGGCTGCAGTTCGCCATCGACCATCGCGCTCTCCAGCGCGCGCACGACGGTGGTGCCGACCGCGACCACGCGCCCGCCGGCCGCGCGCGTGCGCCGGATCTGCGCAATCAGTTCGGCGCCGACGTTGAGCCACTCGCTGTGCATGTGGTGGTCGCGCACATCGTCCGCGCGCACCGGCTGGAAGGTGCCGGCACCGACATGCAGGGTGATATGGCCGAACGCCACGCCCTTCGCGCGCAGCCGTTCCAGCAACGCCTCGTCGAAATGCAGGCCGGCGGTCGGCGCGGCGACGGCCCCCACCCGCTTCGCGAACACGGTCTGGTAGCGCGCATCGTCGTCCTGCCCGGCCTCGCGGCGGATGTACGGCGGCAGCGGCAGGCGCCCGGCCTTCAGCAGCCAGGTCTCCAGCGGCGCGCCGACATCGAAGCGCAGCAGGTAGAACTCGCCATCGCGGCCGAGCACCTCGGCCTGGCCGCCGGCATCCAGCGCGATCCGGCTGCCCGGCTTGGGCGACTTGCTGGCACCGACCTGGGCACGGGCCTGGTTCTCCGGCAGCAGCCGTTCGATCAGGATCTCGACCCGGCCGCCTGTCTCCTTCTGCCCGAACAGCCGCGCCGGGATCACCCGGGTGTCGTTGAACACCAGCAGGTCGCCGGGCTGCAGCAGCGCATCGAGGTCGCGCACCTGCCGGTCCTGCAGCGCGTCCGGTACCGGCGGCACCACCAGCAGACGGCTGGCGGAGCGCTCGGCCAACGGCGCCTGCGCGATCAGGTCCTCGGGCAGCTCATAGTGGAAATCGGACTTCTTCAAGACGGGACGACCGGCGACACGGGGGCGGCGATTGTAGCGCCGCTGCGGGCGGGGCCCGGTAGCAGGAGGCCTCTTCGCCGGTGGTCCGCGTGGCATCGGCGGCGACCGCCGCGCCCGCTCCGGGCCGCCGCTGCCGGAATCAGCGCTCGAACTTGGTCGACAGCACGATCGCCGTGGAGGTCCGCTCGACCCCGTCGATCTCGCCGATCCGGTCGGTCAGCACATCCATCTGGTTGACGTCGCCGACCACCCCCAGTGCGACCAGGTCGTACGGGCCGCTGACCGACTGCAGCGTGCGCACTTCGGGGATGGCCTGCAGGGTCTTGACCACCGCGGCCATCTTCTTGGGCGACACGGTGATCATGATGTGCGCGCGGATCCGCGCCTGCTCCAGGCCGTCGTCCACGCGCACGGTGTAGCCACGGATCACTCCCTGCTGTTCGAGCCGCTCGATCCGGCTCTGCACCGTGGTCCGCGACAGGCCCAGGCGGCGCGCGATCTGCGCGGTGGAGGCACGGGCGTCCTCGCGCAGCAGGGACAGCAGCTGGTCGTCGGAGGGGGTAAGTTTCATTTCGCCGGGATCGATTCGTCGATTCGACGAAACTAGCATGATTTCCGATCAGATCGCCTCTGCCAATCGACGATCCCCTCCTGCTAAAAATGAAGGCCTGATGCACCCAGCCCCTTTTGACCCCGGAGAACCGCATGACCGTCCTGGCCCCCCTCGCCCCGTTGCGCGCCCATGGTGGGCAGCGTCTGACCACCGGCCTGGACGATGCGAGTGTCGTCCGCCTGGCTGCCGGCCACCCCGCGCTTGGCGAGGCGATCGAGGCGGCCGCCGCCGAGTACGCCCGCGTGCAGCCGCACCTGGGCGAGCTGCTGGAACTGGACGAACAGGCGCAGATCGCCGCGCTGCAGGAAGGCTTCGTCAACTTCTACGCCGACGACTGCGTGACCCCGTACGTGGCGCTGGCCGCACGCGGCCCGTGGATGGTCACCCTGAAGGGCGCGGTGCTCTACGACGCCGGCGGCTACGGCATGCTCGGCTTCGGCCATGCGCCGGCCGCGGTGCTCGACGCGATGGCCAGACCGCAGGTGATGGCCAACGTGATGACCCCGAGCCTGTCGCAGCGCCGCTTCGTCGACGCGCTGCGTGCCGAGATCGGCCACAGCCGCGGTGGCTGCCCGTTCGAGAGCTTCATGTGCCTCAACTCGGGCTCCGAGGCGGTCGGCCTGGCCGCGCGCATCGTCGACGTCAACGCCAAGCTGCAGACCGACCCGGGCGCGCGCCACGCCGGCGCCACGATCAAGCGCCTGGTGGTCAAGGGCAGCTTCCACGGCCGCACCGACCGGCCGGGCCTGTATTCGGACTCCACCCGCAAGACCTACATCCAGCACCTGGCCAGCTACCGCGACGAGGCTTCGGTGATCGCGGTGCCGCCCTACGACGAGGCCGCCCTGGAGCAGGCCTTCGCCGAGGCCGGCCGCAACGGCTGGTTCATCGAAGCGGTATTCCTGGAACCGGTGATGGGCGAAGGCGATCCCGGCCGCTCGGTCCCGGCGTCGTTCTACCGCCTGGCGCGCCGGCTGACCCGCGAGCACGGCAGCCTGCTGCTGGTCGATTCGATCCAGGCCGGCCTGCGCGTGCACGGCACCCTGTCGCTGGTCGACTACCCCGGCTTCGAAGGCGTCGAGGCGCCGGATATGGAAACCTACTCCAAGGCGCTCAACGCCGCCCAGTTCCCGCTGTCGGTGCTGGCGGTCGACGCCCACGCGGCAGGCCTCTATCGCAAGGGCATCTACGGCAACACCATGACCGCCAACCCGCGCGGTCTCGACGTGGCCTGCGCCACCCTCGGACTGCTGACCCCGCAGGTCCGGGACAACATCCGCGCGCGCGGTGCGGACGCCCTGCGCAGGCTGGAAGCGCTCAAGGCCGAGCTCGGTGGCCTGATCACCAAGGTCCAGGGCACCGGCCTGCTGTTCTCGTGCGAGCTCTCGTCGCAGTTCAAGTGCTACGGCGCCGGCTCGACCGAGGAATGGCTGCGCATGCACGGTGTCAACGTGATCCACGGCGGCGAGAACTCGCTGCGCTTCACCCCGCACTTCCTGATGGACGACGCCGAACTGGACCTGCTGGTCGGCATGGTCGGCAGAGCGCTGCGCGAAGGTCCGCGCCGCGCGCAGACGCAGGCGGCCTGAACCACGACACCCGCCTGGCGCGAAGGAGCGCGCCAGGCGGATTGTTGATGACGCCCCCCGGACGTCATGTAGGATCGTGGCGTTGACGCATGGCTGGGGAGCCGTGCGGGACATCCAACGGGGAAGCAAAGGACGCTGACACCAATGACGAAACACGCCCTGCTGCGTGGTGCCGTGCTGGCACTCGCACTGCACGCAGCCGTTCAATCGGCCGCCCATGCCACCGACGCCAGCGACGCCGCCAAGCGCTTCGGCACGCGCCCGATGGTGGAGAGCATCGACCTCTCACCCGACGGCCGCAGCGTGGTCTACATCGCGTCCGGGCCGGGCAGCAGCAGCCTGGCGATGGTCGCGCCGCTGGACGGCAGCCAGGCGCCGGTCACCGCAATGGTCGCCAGTGGCCGTCCGGATCGCCTGCACTGGTGCCGGTTCGCCAGCGACACCCAGCTGGTATGCCAGGTCGGCGGCATCATCAGACGTGCGGACGGTCTGGTGCCGTTCTCGCGCCTGCTGACCGCGGCCACGAACGGCGAAGGCCTGAAGCTGCTCGGCCAGAAGGACAGCCGATACGACGCCCGCCTGCGCCAGTTCGACGGCAGCATCCTCGACTGGCTGCCCGGCGAAGACGGCAAGGTGCTGATGGCGCGCCAGTACATCCCGGAGGCAGGCAAGGCCGGGACCCGGCTGGTACGTTCCGCGGACGGACTCGGCGTGGACCGCATCGATCTGGCGACGCTGCGCGCGGAACGCGTGGAAAGCCCCGATCGACGCGCCGACTTCTTCATCACCGACGGCCGGGGCCAGGTGCGGATGAAGGGTTTCCATGAGACCGAAGGGCATGGCCAGTTGTCCGGCCGCTGGACCCATCACTATCGGCTGCCGGGCTCTTCCACCTGGGAACCGTTCTCGACCTGGAACACCGACGGCGAAGGCATGTGGCCACTGGACGTGGATGCAACGGCCAACAGCGCCTATGTGCTGAAGAAACTGGATGGACGCAACGCACTGTACCGGGTCGCCCTGGACGGCAGCCTGACCGCTGAACTGGTCTACGCCAACCCGCGTGTCGATGTCGATGATGTCGTGCGTGCCGGTCGCGGCTCCGGGGTGATCGGTGTGACCTATGCCGAAGACACGCGCCATGTCGTGTACTTCGACCCGCGGTACCGCGACCTGGCCATCAGCCTGGGCAAGGCGATTCCCGAGCTGCCGATGATCGACTTCGCCGGCACCGATGCCAGCGGCACCAGATTCCTTGTCCACGCCGGTAGTGACGCCGATCCCGGCCGCTATTACCTCTACGACAGCAAGGCCCGCAATCTCAACGAGATCCTGCTGGCGCGTCCGGCACTGGAACATGTCCCGCTGGCATCGGTACGGCCGATCAGCTACCCGGTGCGCGACGGCACCCCGATCCCGGGCTATCTGACCCTGCCACCGGGTGTCGACGACGCACGCGGCCTGCCCGGCATCGTGCTGCCGCATGGTGGCCCGGCGGCCCGCGACGAATGGGGCTTCGACTGGCTGGCCCAGTTCCTCGCCAACCGCGGCTATGTCGTGCTGCAGCCGAACTACCGCGGCTCATCAGGGTTCGGCGACGACTGGATGCAGGAAAACGGATTCCGCAGCTGGCGCACCGCGATCGGCGACATCACCGATGGTGGCCGCTGGCTGCAGGCGCAGGGACTGGTCGCCGCCGACCGGCTGGCGATCGTCGGCTGGTCGTATGGCGGCTATGCCGCGCTGCAGTCCAGTGCGGTCGATCCCGGCCTGTTCAAGGCGGTGGTGGCGATCGCGCCAGTGACCGACCTGTCGGTGCTCAAGCGCGACGCAGCCGACTACACCAGCAGAAATCTCGTCCGGCGCGAGATCGGCAGCGGCGTGCATCTGAGCGAAGGCTCGCCGCTGCGCAACGTGGCCGATATCGATGTGCCGGTGCTGATGTTCCATGGCAGCGACGACCTGAATGTCAGCGTCCAGCATGCACAACGGATGGATGCCGCGCTGCGCAGGGCCGGCAAATCCAGCGAGCTGGTGGTCCATGAAGGCCTCGAGCATTCGCTGGTCGATTCCGAGGCGCGCATCCAGATGCTGGAACGCATCGACGGCTTCCTCGGCAAGGCGGTCGGACGCTGAGCGTCCGCCGCTGTCCGCTCAGCGCCCCTCGAACCGCTTCAGCGAGGCGCCGATCAGCACCTTCGCCTCGGCCGCGTCGCCCCAGCCGTTGAGCTCGACGGTGTTGCGGCCGGCCGGCAGGTCCTTGTAGACGCGGAAGAAGGCCTCGATGCGCTGGCGCTCGATCTCCGGCAGGTCGGTCAGGTCGCGGATGCCGGCATAGGTCGGGTCGACCTTGTCGGTGGGCACACCGATGATCTTCTCGTCGTGCTCGCCCTTGTCGACCATGCGCAGCACGCCGATCGGACGGAAGGCGATCAGCACGCCCGGATGCAGCGGCGCGCGGGTCAGCACCAGCGCGTCCAGCGGATCGCCGTCGCCGGCCAGGGTGCGCGGCATCGAGCCGTAATTGGCCGGATACGCCACCGGCATCGACTGGAAGCGGTCCACGTAGACCAGACCGTCCTCGCCGATCTCGTACTTGGTGAAACTGCCGGCCGGGATCTCGACAGTCAGCACCGCCTCGTCGGGTGCGATCTTCGGCTGCCGGGCCAGGAACGGGTGAGCGATGTGGTCGGACGCCACGGTGGCGAACGAGGCAACGACCAGCGCGATGGACACGAGGAGACGACGGGATGTCATCGATGGAACTCCGGCGGATGGATGGTGGTCACCACCGGGCTGGCAGCTGGCCACAGTCGAGATCGAAGAGCGGTATCAGGATGAACCCACTGGCCCGGGTCGGTCGACCGGACATGCACGGCACGCACGTCGGCGACGGATCGGCACGGCCCGGTGGAGAACCGCGGGTGAATGCACCGCATGCGCGGGGCGGCAGCGACGGCGCCGCCCCGCGACCGCATCATTACTCCCAGCAACGGTCCGCACGGCCCTTCAACGTGGCCGCCCGCGTGCAGTCGCGCTGGTCGATGCGGCCATCGCGCTGCTCGAGCAGACGACGCGTGCCATCGCTGCCCTGCTCGATCTCGAACGCGTCGTACAGACGGCCGGTGGCGGTGCGCGATTCGTAGCGCAGCCGGTCGCCGTCGATGCGGATCACCTGGAACAGCTGGGTGTCCTCGGCCACCGGCGCCATCGTGCGCCTCGCCTCCGGCGACAGCCGGTACTGTTTGGCGCCGGCCACCGAGACCAGGTACTGCGGCGTCGGCTGGCCGGCCGTGGGGCCGCCACGGCGACCATAGACGTGGTCGTGGCCCTGCAGCACCAGGTCGACGCGGCGCTTCTCCAGCACCGGCAGCACGTGCTCGCGCAGCAGCCGGTTCTCGCGGTCCTGGCGTGGCGAGAACATCGGCTGGTGGATCAGCGCGATGCTCCAGCGGTGCGGATTGTCGGCCAGCACCTTGTCCAGCCACGCCGCCTGCGCCTGCGCCGTGCCCAGGTCCAGCGCCGAGGTGCCGTCCAGCACCGCGATGCGCACGCCCTGGTAGTCGAACCAGTAGCTGGTGCCCTGCGCGCCGGGCGCACCGTTGTCCGGCAGTGCGAACACCAGCGGCCAGTGCGCGCCGAGCACGCGCCGCTCCTGCGGCGTGTCCTCGAACTCCTCGAAGTACTCGTGGTTGCCCGGCGCCGGCGCGACCACCATCGAGGTCGGCAGCGTGCCGGTGGCGGCGAACCACTCGCCCCATTCGTTGTCGTCCTCGCCATCGCCACCGCTGACCAGGTCGCCGGCGAACAGCGCCAGCCGCGCGTCCGGCGCGTGCCGCATGCCCTCGCGCAGCACGCGGGTGCTCAGGCTCAGGTTCTTGTTCTGGGTGTCGCCGAAGTACAGCAGGGTCAGCGGCGCATCGGCCGCGGCCGCGGTGCGGGTGTGGTGCCAGGCGCTCCAGGTGCGGTCGCCCTGCACGCGCCAGGCGTACAGCGTGTCCGGCTGCAGGCCATCGACACGGACCTGGTGCTGGTGCGACAGCCCGTTCTCGGTGGTCAGCGGCGTACTGGCCGCCGGCAGCCGGCGCGGCGTGCCCATGTCCGGCGAATCGCCGGCCACGACGACTTCCAGCAGCGGCGCCTGCACTGCGGCGTCGGTACGCCAGGCCACCGCGAAGCCGCTGGCGGCATCCTGCAGCGGCGAGGCGACGATGCGGTCGGGCTGGCCGGTCGGCGCATACCAGGTCGCGCCCGCCGGCACCTGGGTGTTCGGCTCGGGCCTGCGCTGCGTATCGGCTGCCGCCGGCAGCGCCAGCGGCAACAGGCAGGCCAGCATGGCGGTGGCCAGACGCCGCTGCGGCGAGGTCGTCTTCATCTGACGCGTGTTCATCGAGGTCGGGCTCATCGTGCGCATGCCGGCAGCTTCAGCGACGACGCGATGTCGCGCCAGTCCAGCGCGACCATGCCCTGGTCGTCGTGCACCGCGTACAGCACGCCGTCCGGGAAGCGCGCGCTGGCCACGTCGTGCAGCCAGATGCCGTCGGTGTTGGCGACCTGTCTGCCGGTCACCGCTCCCACGTGCGCCAGGCTGGCCCGGTCGAACAGGTGGAACACGGTCTGGCCCTTGCCCTGCTCGGTGGTCAGCCACCAGCCGCTGCCATCGGCGCAGGTCTTCAGCATGATGCCTTCGGCCTGGGCCTTGAAGACGTCGCGGCCGATGGTCCGGCCTGCGTAGCGGCCGGCAAGGTCGTAGACCTTGAGCTCGTTGGCGTAGGTCTCGTCCTCTTCGGCGATCAGCAGGCGGTCGTTGGCCGGATCGCCCCAGATCGACTCGACCACGCGCAGCGCGCCATCGGCCGTGGTGTCGCCGAACGGGCCGGTGCGTGCGACCTGCAGGCCGTCGCCTTCGACCTTCAGCGCATAGCGGTGCACGCGGCGGTTCAACTCTTCCAGCGGCGGCAGGATGTCGTTGCCCTGCGCGTCCTCGCCCTTGTCGTAGGAATCGGTGACGTACAGGTCGTAGCCGCCATCGACCTTGTTCACCCACAGCCCGTAGGGCTTGACCAGATCCTCGGCGGCGAAACTGGCCACGTGCGAGAACGCCGGCAGGCGCAGCACCTGCACACGGTGGTTGTCGCGTTCGACCACGAACAGCAGGTCGTCGACCACGGCCACCCCGTTGGGGCGATCGAACTGCTCCGGGCCGCTGCCGGCGACGCCGACCGTGCGCAGGGTCCTGCCGGTCTGTCCGTCGTAGACGACCAGCTTGTCGGTGGCCTTGGCGGTGGCGATCACCCAGGTCGCGCCGTCGGGCGCGGTCCACGCGGCGGGCGAGTCGATGTTGTCGTCCGGGGTCAGCGCGGTGACGAAGGCCTCGGTGATGACCGGCAGGTCGCGGTTCGCCTCCGCAGTGGCGGCCGCGGCGGGTCCGGCCTGCGGCGACGCTGCAGGCGCATCGGTCGGCGTCGGGGACGGCGTGCAGCCGCACAGGATGGCGATGGCGGCGCCCAGCGCACACGTGCGCAGGACGGACGGAACGGGAAAACGGGTGTCGCGCATGGTGGATCCTCACGGATGCCGATGGCCCGCACGGGGCGGGCCATCGGTTTCGGTCATCAGAAGCGCAGCTTCACGCCGGCGACGTAGGTGCGGCCATACAGCTCGTTCTGCAACGTGTTGGCCGGCGAGCCCTGGTACAGCTCCAGCGGCTCGTCGAGCAGGTTGGACGCTTCGAGGAAGAAGCCCCAGCGCTCGTCGACGGTGTAGTCCAGGGTGAAGTCGAGCTGGGTGTTGTCGGCGACCCAGATGTCGAAGTTCGGGTCGTCGCCGATCTCGTCCAGGTACTCGCTGCGGTGCACGGCCGCGATGCGGGTGCTGAGCGCGCCCTTCTCGTAGCCGATGTGCGCGCTGTACAGGCGCTCGGACGAACGCGGCAGGCTGAAGGTCTCGCCTGCGCGGTCCTCGATCGTGCTGCCGGCCGGCAGGCGGAACTCGCTGTCCAGCCAGGTCGCACTGGCGCCGACGAGCAGGCCGTTGGAGAAATGCTGCTGCCAGTTCAGCTCGACGCCGAACACCTTCGCGTCGTCGCCGTTGACCGGCTGGACCACGTCGAAGCCCGGGTAGTCGGGGTGGCTGGTGCTCCAGGTTTCGGCGATGTAGCCCTTGATGTCCTTGTGGAACACGCCCAGCGAGACGATGCCGCTGTCGCCGAGGTAGCGTTCGACCGACAGGTCGAGGTTGCTCGACTCGTACGGATCCAGCTGCGGGTTGCCCAGCTCGACTTCGCGATCCTCGCGGTTGATCCGGGTGCGCGGCGAGATGTCGCCGAACGAGGGCCGGCCGATGGTCTGGGTGTAGGCGCCGCGCAGCACCCAGGCATCGCCCAGGTCGTAGCGCAGGTGCAGGCCGGGCAGCACGCTGGTGTAGCTGCTGGAGGCCAGGCGCTGGCCGAACACGACGTTGCCGTCCTCGTCGATGTCCACGGTGTTGCCGGTGGCCTCGAACTCGGTGCGCTCGACGCGGGCACCGGCGATCAGGCGCAGGTTGCCGAGGTTGGCGGTGGCCATCAGGTAGCCGGCCAGGATGTCCTCGCTGGCGACGTAGTCCTCGATCAGCGAGATCTCGGTGTTCTCCAGCACGTCCTGCGGACGCTCGCTGTACTGGCCAAGGTGGCCGGCCAGGTAGTCGCGCATGTCGCTGGAGCTGATGCCGTCGCCCATGTTGCCATGGGTGTACTTCGGCGAACTGCGGCTCCAGCTGCCCAGGTTGAGGTCCGGGCCGCGGCGCAGCTCGTGCTCGTCGATGTCCACGTCGCGGTCGCGCCAGCGGCCGAGCAGGCCGGTCTTCCAGCCGATGGTCTCGCCGTCGTAACGGAAATTGACCGCCAGGCTGCGCTCCTCGTCGTCGACCCAGGTCGGCGCCACGACGAAACGGTTGAATGCGTAGTTGTCGTTGTCCAGCCAGCCGCCCAAGGGCGTGTCGTTGATGGTGTAGCGCGGGATCGGGCGGGTCTGGTCGAGCACCAGCGACACATCGTCGTCGCCGGCGTACTCGAAGCGCGCCTCGACCTCGTCGGCCACGTTCTCGCGGGTCCTAGTGTAACCGACGCGGTAATCCACAGCGGCATGGCCAAAGCGGTTCTCGCCGCCCGCGCTCACGGTGAAGGTGTCTTCCTTTTTTGTACGGAAGCGTACGCGGCGGCTGAAGTCGCCCGGATCGATGCCTTCGACCTCGTACATGCCCGGGCCGGTCCGGGTGATGTCGCCCTCGCCGGTCGGGATGATGCTGTTCTGCCGGGTCTCGGCGTCGGTGAAGTCGGTATACAGCGTGCGCAGGAAGTAGCTGCTGCTGTCGTCCGGGCGCCAGTCCAGGTTGAGGTTGACGCCGGTCCGCTTGCGGTTGACGTAGTACTTGCGCTGCTGGACCTCGATCGCGACCAGGTCGTCGGACACGTCCTGGTCCAGGTAGTCGTACTCGGCCTCGATGTTGTCCGACTCGTAGGTGCGGTCCTGGTAGCTCAGGCCGAACGCCACGGCGAAGGTGTCGTCGAACACGTCGCTGTAGTTGAACGAGGCCTTCGGGCTGGTCTCGCCGCTCAGGCTCTGGTGGCTCATCTCGGCCTTGGCGCGGACCGTGCGGCCGGCGCGGTCGAAGCCGCTGGCCGACTCGACCTTGATCGCGCCGCCGATCGAATCGCCGGGCATGTCCGGGGTCGGCGACTTGACCACGGTCAGGCGCTCGGTCGAGTCGGACGGGATCACGTCCAGCGGCGCGGCGCGGCTGGAATCCTCCGGCGTGCCGATCGCGATGCCGTCGACGGTGACGCTGTTGAGCGCCGCGTCCAGGCCGCGCACGACCACGAAGCGGCCTTCGCCCTGGTCGCGGGTGACGCTCACGCCCGGCAGCCGCGACAGCGACTCGCCGACGTTCTTGTCCGGGTACTGGCCCATGGCGTCGGACGAAACCGTGTCCTGGATCGCATCGGCGTTGCGCTTGTAGTCGATGGCGCGCATCTGCGACTCGAGCTGGGCGCGCACTTCCAGCGTGTCCAGCGTGATCGTGTCCGCGGCCATCGCGGGGATGGCGTCGGTGGCCTGGGCGCGCGACAGCGGGCTGACGGCCATGGCGAGAAGCGCCACGCCGATGGCGGCGGTGAGGGGGCGTTGTGGCGACACGGTGGGTTCCCGTCGAGAGTGATGAAGGACGGGTGCGCACGCTATTGCAGCGATCCTGCACCGGTGTGACAGCGCCGAGGCGATCGCATGACGCCCGCATCGCAGGGTCATCACCGCGTCATCCCCTCGCCCGCCGACGGTCACATCGGGCAGACTTGTCGCCTCCCCCTGCCCGGTCGCCCGCATGAAGATCGTCGAAGTCCGTCACCCCCTGGTCCAGCACAAGATCGGCCTGCTGCGCGATGCCGCGCTCAGCACCAAGGGTTTCCGCGAACTGGTCACCGAACTGGGCACGCTGCTGGCCTACGAGGCCACCGCCGATCTGGCCACCGAGACCGCGACGATGCAGGGCTGGGCCGGCGAGGTCCAGGTCCAGCGCATCGCCGGCGCCAAGATCACCCTGGTGCCGATCCTGCGCGCGGGCCTGGGCATGCTGCCGGGCGTGCTGGCGCTGATCCCGGCCGCGCGCGTCAGCGTGGTCGGCCTGCAGCGCGACGAGGAGACGCTGCAGCCGGTGCCCTACTTCGAGCGCCTGACCGGCCGCCTGGAAGAGCGCGATGCGCTGATCCTGGACCCGATGCTGGCCACCGGCGGCAGCCTGATCGCCACCATCGACATGCTCAAGCGCGCCGGCGCGCGCCGGATCAAGGGCATCTTCCTGGTCGCCGCGCCGGAAGGCCTGGCCGCCGTGGAAGCCGCGCATCCGGACGTGGAGATCTACACCGCCGCGGTCGACGAACGGCTCAACGAGAAGGGCTACATCCTGCCCGGCCTTGGCGACGCGGGCGACCGTATCTTCGGCACGCGCCTGGAGCACTGATCCGGGTCGGGAACGGGATGCCGCCCGCGATCCGCGCGCGCCGCCTCCATCCGTATCCGGCTGCGGTTCAGCGCCGCACCCAGCGCTCGCCCTCGCCGGCCGGCGCCTGCAGCAACGCCGCGGCCGCCTGGTCGTGCAGCAGCTGCGCCTTCAGGAAGGCGGTGCCGACCTCGCTGGCGCGCTGCTGGTGCGTCGTGGTCTCCCCCGCGATCAGGTTGTGGGTGCCGCCGCTCAGCACCAGCGCGTGCTTGTCGCCGGCAGGCGCGGTCTCGATCGGATACAGGTGGTCGTGCCAGTCGGTAACGAAGCCGGGCACCAGGTCGGCATCGCCGGTGACGATCAATGCCGGCACCGCGACGCCTGCATAGGCCTGCGCATCGACCAGGCCGGGAATCCTGCCCGGCGACGAGTAGCCCACCACCGCCGAGACCCGCGGATCGCGCAGCGGCATCATTCCGGCCAGTGCGCCGCCCAGGCACAGCGAGACCAGCGTGCCGTAGCTGTGGCCGGCAGCGGCCACCGGAGCATCGGGCCAGCGCTGCGCCACGTAGGCGCTGGTGGCACGCATGTCGGCCAGCCGTTCGATGAAGCCCTGCTGCATCGAGAAGCGCTCGCGCTCCGGGTACTTCAACGAATCGACGTGCAGCGGCGCGACCACCACGAAGCCGGCGGCCTGCCAGCCATCGAGCAGGTGCCCGTAGTGTTCGGGCCAGCCGCCATGCCCGCTGGAGAACATCACCACCCCGCGTACCTCGCCCTCCGGCTCCCAGACCGTCATCGTGGTGCTGCGCCCGGTCGGCACCTCCAGTGGCACGGTGCGGGTGGGCGCCGCGGCGGCGGACGCGGCCACTGCGAACACCAGCGCCGCGGCGGCGATCAGGCGGGAGAACAACGACATCCGGTGCATGGCAGGCGTCCGTGGGGAATGGACACAGTCTGCGCGGCGCCGCTTGGCCAGCGCAGACCCGGTGGTCACCGGATCATGGTGCCGGAAGTCACTTCGCGCGCGTGGTGTCGCCCTGCAACGTCGCCGGCGTCAGCACCTGGATCGCCGCAGCCACATAGACCAGCGGTGCGTTCCAGTTGATCGCCACCTCGTTGCTGGCATAGCTGCACTGGTGATCCAGCCAGGACAACGCCGGCAAGCTGGACGGATACGGCACCGGGCAGTCCTTCGCGTCCTGCTGCCCCGGATTGGGGCCGCCAGCCAGCAGGCCTGGCACCGGTGCGTCCACGCCGTCGGCCTCGGATGGCCGATGGTGGATGTGCTGCGGCGTACGCAGGCCATGACCGGTTACGAAGGACACCCCCAGCGGATTGCGCCCGAGCACGTAGTCCAGCAGCGACTGCGCCGCGTCCAGATGCTCGCGCTGGCCGGACAGCCGATAGCCCTGCACCAGCATCATCGCCTGGTTCAGCGCCACCGCGTTGCTGCCCCAGCGGAAGTCGCCGGCCTCCATGCTGAGCCGCCACGGCGACTGCCGCCAGCGTGCGGCCAGTTCGTCTGCAAGCGTCAGCATGCGCGCCTGCACCTCCACCCGCGCATCCTCCGATGGCAACTGCTGCAGGTGGCTGGCCAGCGAGATCCAGGCCAGCCCGCCGACGTCGGGCCAGCCCGGGACGCCAGGACCGATGCCCTGCCCGGCGAACACCGCGTAGTACTCCGGGTCGCCGGTCAGCAGGTACAGCTCGGCCGCCGCCCACGCGAACTCGTCGGCCAGATGCGCGTCGCCGTACTCGCCGGTGAGCACGTCGGCCGGCTGCCGGTAAAGCACGTCGGGATTGGCCCGCGCCCAGCGCCAGGCGGACTCCGCGGCGGCGCGCATGCGCGCCGCCGC
>Ga0075364_10000030_pt1 | contig 50362 bp, 53 predicted proteins | sample EndMetdeltDD1764_FD_71517 | JGI IMG/M metagenome (GOLD analysis project Ga0075364, IMG submission 71517) | Populus endosphere microbial communities from Tennessee, USA - Endosphere MetaG P. deltoides DD176-4 | ecosystem: Host-associated > Plants > Roots > Endosphere | place: USA: Tennessee... | reverse complement strand
GCCGCGGCGCGCGACCTCATGGGGCGCCAGGCCGTCGATCGATGTGCCCTGCAGCTCGATACGGCCGGAGCTGAGCGGAAAGTGTCCGCTGATCATGTTGATCAAGGTCGACTTGCCGGAACCGTTGGGCCCGACGAGCGCGAGGATCTCGCCCTCCTCGACCTGCAGATCGACGCCCCGCAGCGCCCGGATGCCACCGAAGGATTTCGCGACTGCGCGGCATGTCAGCAAGGGCCTTGGGGTCGCGGCGGCATGGACGACCGGCGGCTTCATCACGACGACGTTGCCCGGCTCGCTCGCGGTCGCAGGTGCCGGTGCGGATACGGGCGCAGCGCTCTTGCGTCGAGCGAAGCGGCCGAACAAGCTGGGCGCGATGCCCTCGGGAAGAACCAGGATCACGACCACGAGTGCGAGCGCCACACCGGCACGGCCGAGCTCGGCGTGTCCACCGCCAACGAACAGGCTCAGCGCAACGGTGATCAAAGTGGCGCCAATGGCCGGCCCCGCCCAATGGCGGGCGCCACCGAGGATGCTCATGAGCACGACGTACAGCGGCACCGTGATCGAAAAGGTCTCCCCCACGGTGACGTAGCCCACGTAGGCAGCCTGTATCGCGCCCGCCGCGCCGGCAATTGCCGAAGAGATGGCAAAGGCGACGAGCTTGTAGTGCAGGGTCGGTACGCCCTTGACCTCTGCCACGTCCTCGTCGTCATGGATGGCCAGCAACCCGGCACCCAGGCGCGAGCGGAGTATTCGGCGCGAGACTGCCAGCGCGGTAAAGGCCAGCACGAGCCCCAGCAGGTAGATCGCCCCCGGCACCGTGGTGCCGAACTGGGGAATCGAGACGTTGCTCAGGTAGACCCCGCCACCGCCGTCGATCGGCGTATTGGAGATGACGGCCGCGAGCACGTAGGTCACCGACAGCGTGAGCAGCGCGAAGAACTCGGCGCGCAGCGTGTTGATGCGAAACACCACCCACCCGATGCCGAGTGCAAGCGCCGCCGCGATCCCGGCCGCCGCCGGAATGGTCAGCAGAAAAGGCACGCCCCATTTGCCGGCCAGCGTGGCCGTCGTGTAGGCCCCGGCACCGAAGAACGCCGCGTGGCCGAAACTCCAGTAGCCCGAGTAGCCGCTCAGGATGCCCCAGCTCGTGGCCAGCGCGATCCAGAAGAAGATGACATAGAGGTACGAAAGGTAGAAGTCGGCAACGCCTGCAAAGGGAAGCGCGATCAGGCCGGCCACGGCCGCCACCGCCGCTGCGCGTGCATGTCGTGGGGTCAGAGCCATCTGGGCCTCCACAACAGCAGGACGATGAGGATCGAGAAGGCCACAAGCGGCGCCCAGGCGGGATTGACCGCCGCCATGGTGACCGACTCGGAGACGCCGATCAGGCAGCCGGCCGCCAGGGCGCCGAGCGGCCGGGCGAGCCCGCCGATGATCACGACCGCGAAGACGACACCGATCCAGGCTTCGATCTGGGAGGGCGCGAGCGTCGAGGTCAGCGCGATGAACACGCCGGCGATGCCGGCCGAGGCCGCGCACAGTCCGGCCAGCAGGTACGAAAGACGCTTGGCATTGATGCCGAAGGCCGCTGCGATCGGGCCATCGTGCGCAGCTGCGCGCAACGCCTTGCCGAGCAGGGTCCGGTTCAGCCCGGCCCAAGCAGCGACCGCAAGGAGCGCCGCGCAGGCGAAGGCGGCGAGCTCCAGCACGGGCACGAACAGCGGTCCGATCCGCAGCGACGCCTGCGCGTAGCCGGACTCGAACTTGCGGTAGTCCGCAGACCAGAGCCACTGGATCAGCGACTCGATCAGGATGGTGATCCCGAACGTGACCAGCATCGACGCGAACTCGCTGACCTGAAACCGCACGAACAGTGCGTGCAAGGCAATGCCGACGACGAAGAAGGCAGGCACCACGACCAGCGCCGACAACCACGGCGCAATGCCGAATTGCGTTCCCAGCTGGTAGGTGAGGTAGGCCCCCAGGAAGGCCAGGGCGAAGTGGCTCAGGTTCACCAGGCGCAGCAAGCCCCAGCTCATGCTGAGTCCCAGTGCGAGCAACCCGTAGATGCCACCGAGCAGCAAGCCGCCGATGGCCGATTGGGCGAGCAGGGTCGCGCTCATGTCGCGCCCCGGTCCCAAAGCCGCAAAAGAGGTCCAGCCTTGTTCATGAATGATGTCTCCTTGTTTATGCTAACGTTTGCGCATATTCTGGCAAACGCGCATCCAGCTTGTCAACGGCTTTCAAAAGAAACTGCTTGTAGATTCTTCGTTGACAACCTAAAGACTGAAGGCTAACGTTAGCATCAGACATCGGCCACAACGGAAATTTCGGGAACCACCATGCACATCGCCAGATACGCGTTGGACGAGCGCGTCCACTACGGAATCATCGAAAACGAAACAACGATCGTTCGACTGGAGAGCTCGCCGCTCGACGGCCTGAAGCCCGGCGGCGCGATCGATGCACTTGCGGCCGTACGCCTTCTCGAACCCATCGAGCGGCCGCGCGTGTTCGGGCTCGGCTACAACTACGTCGCGCATTCCAACGAGGTCGGAAAGGCGGTGCCGCAGTTGCCCGTGCTGTTCATGAAGCCGAGCACGAGCGTGATCGGTCCGGACGAGTCGATCGTCTATCCCGACGACGGGCAGAACATCCACTTCGAAGGCGAGCTCACGGTCGTGATCGGCAAGAAGGCGCGCCACGTGTCCGCGGCGAATGCGCTGGACCACGTGCTCGGCTACACCTGCGGCAACGACGTGAGCGATCGGGTGCTGCAGCGCCGCGAAAGCGAATTCGGCTGCCTGCTCGCGGGCAAGGGCTACGACACCTTCGCGCCCATGGGGCCGGTCATCGCCACCGGGCTGGACCCATCGAGGCTCGGGATCATCACGCGGGTCAACGGCACCGTGCGCCAGAACGGCACGACCGCGGACCTTCTCTTTTCGGTGCCAGCGATCATTGCCTACCTCAGCCGGTACATGACCCTGCTGCCGGGCGACATGATCATGACCGGCACCCCCGCGGGCGTCGGCCCGATCCAGGTGGGCGACACCATCGAGGTCGAGATCGAGGGCATCGGCATCCTGCGCAACGATGTCGTGGCGGAAGATCGCGGCAACGCGCCGCGCCTGTAGCGAACGGCCGGCCCCGAGGTCGGCCATGCGCGGGCGCTGCTTCGTCATTGCCATGCCCATCACCCCGGCACCGGAGGACGACTCAGCGCACCTTGTCCGCGATCCAGCCCAGGATGAAGTCGGCCACCTGCAGGTTGTTCTTGTCCTGCATCATCATGTGCGAGTTGCCTTTGATGCCCGCGTCGGGGAGCCGCACCAGGGTCGCCTTGCCGCCTTCAACGCGGTTGATCCGCTCGACGACGGCCTTGCGAGCCTCGTAGCGGGGCTGGCCCGTGAACACGGGGGCGTCGAGATGGTCGCCGAAGAGTTCCAGCACGGGCACGCCTTTGTAGGCTGCGATCTGCGCGTCGGTGGGAACGACCGACTGCGCACCCTCGATGTTGACGACCGCCTTGACCAGGGCCGGACGCAGGCCGACCAGCGTATCGGCAAAGGGCCCCGCCAGCGAGTGCACCACGACGATCGCGGGTCCGATGTCGTCCAGCAGCGCCGCGAGCGCCTGCGGCGCCGTGCCCATGCCGCCACCCTCGAGCATGGCCTCGGCAAAGGGCACGCCCTGCGAGGCGAAGCTCGGGAAGGCTTCGACCGGAAACTGGGTATCGGGATATGCCGTCCCATGCGATGGCCCGAAGCGAAAGAGAGGCCAGGCCAACTCGGCCGTCACCATCAACACGCTGGCAGGCAACCCGGCAGCACTGCCCTCGGCCCTGGCCTGGTTGATGGCCGTGGCGTTGAAGCCGGAGCGCCCGCGCCCGGGCGTATCCACGACATAGACGGCATGGCCCTTGCGCACGAAGTAGGTCGCCCAGCCCTCCCGGCCGTCGGGCGTGGTCTCGTAGCTCATGCCGCTCAACCCGCCTCCATGCACCAGCACGATGGGGATGGCGCTGGTTCTGCTGGCGGGGATGCGGTAGTGCACGTACATCTGGTTGACCGTCACCGTCCCCGGCCGCACGGGCCCGGCCGGCGAGACGCCCGGATGCTTCGAAATGGCGGGCTTTCCGTTGACGAAGAACATGCCCTCGTCCGCCAGGTTCAGCGGCCCGCCGATCGAGGCTGCGGCCGCAGCTCCGGCGCCCCCGCATCCGACCATGAGCGCGCAGGCAGCGGCGGCGATCTTTCCGTACATGTGACGCATGAAGAGTCTCCGTTGTATTCGTGGTGTCCACGAATTAGAGGTCTTCAGATGCGACGCGTCCAACGAGGAAAGCAAATGAATTCATTGGGTCTGCTCATTGATGACCCGTGCACGGCGGCCAGGGCCGGCTCAATGGTCGCGCACCGTTGCGCCACAGACCTCCGCGACGAGCGAGCGGAACCATTGATGGGCGGGATGGGCATTCAGCCGCTCATGCCAGATCAACTTGTACAGGAGCTTCTCCACCTCGAACGGCAGCTCGCGTGTCACCAGCTTGTTCCTGGCCATGAGCTTGTGCGACGGTCCATGGAGAAGGTCGCTGGGAACGCAGACCAGCAGGTCGCTGTCGGCCACGATCCGAAGTGCGTCGGCAAAGCGGTTGACGACCGCGACCACGCTGCGGGCGCGACCACGCAGGCTGAGCCAGCTGTCGACGATGCCCATGTCCTGGCCCGATGGAGAAACAAGCACATGGCGCGCTTCGGCAAACGCATCCAGCGACATCGCGCGGCCGAGTTCATGCCCCCGCCTCATGACGCAGACGTAGTGGTCCGCGCGAAGACTCTGCACGTGGACGCTGTGAGGCAAGGTTGGAAACATGCCGACAGCGCAGTCCAGCGTGCCGCGTTCGATCGCTTCGAGCGAACTGGCGTTCGTGTGGTGGGAGAACGCGACGCGTCCGAAAGGAGAGGCTTCGCCCAGCTTCAGCGTGATGCCGGAGACCGCCTGGGATGCAAGGCTGTCGGTCACTGCGATGCGAAAGGTGGTGGCGTCCGCACGTGGATCGAAGTGCTGCGGCGCAATCGACGCGCGCAAGACGGCCAGCGAGCGATGGATATCAGGCCACATCGCCATCATCCGCGCCGTCGGCCGAACGCCATTGGCCACCTTGATGAACAGATCGTCGTTGGTCAGTTGCCGCGCGCGCCGAAGCGCATTGCTGACGGCGGGCTGGGTCATCGCAAGACTGGCCGCCGCGCGCGTCACGTTGCGTTCGAGCATGACGGCTTCCAGGATGGAAACCAGATTGAGATCCAGCCGCACGTTATTCACCGCAATGATGACGATACCGGCGAATTCTAAATTGGACGCACGCATTCACGCGAGTGAAGATGCGCGCAAGAAATACGGAGACGCTGAATCGCGGAGCTGCATGACCAGGCTGGCTACTTACTCTTCATTGCTGATGTCGCTGCTCGCTGGCACCGTCATGGCGGCTGAACCGGCCTTGGCGCCCACGGGCCAACTGCGCGCTGCATACATCGTCGCCAACCTGGCACAGGCGCGACGCGATCCGGCCACCGGTGTCGTCTCGGGCGTGGTGGCGGATGTCACCCGTGAGCTGGGCCGCAGGGCGGGCGTGCCGACGGCCATTGCACCGCTCGCAACGGCGGCGGACGTGCTGGAAGCCGTGCGAAGCGGATCGGCCGACATCGGATTCGTCGCCCCGAATCCGCAGCGAACAGGCACGGTGCTCTACTCCCAGACCTACGTGCTGGTGCAGCAGAGTGCGCTGGTGCGCGTCGACTCGAAGGTGCAGTCGGTCCGGGACCTGGACCATGCCACGCAAGCCGTTGGAGTGAACACGGACGACAGCGTGGGCGTCTGGCTGCAGGAGCGGCTGGGCGCGTCGCGCGTTCGTGCAACGCCGGACTACACGTTGCGAGAGGCCGTCCAATGGCTCACGGACGGAACCGTGATTGCCTTTGCCGGCAACCGGCAGCGACTGGCCGCCAATACGCGAGACGCAACGGGACTTCGGCTGCTGCGCGACAACTTCTATGGCGTACCGCAAGCCATCGCGGTTCCCCTCGGCCAGAGTGATCGACTGAAGTGGATCAATGCGGCACTGGACGACATGCGCGCCAGCGGATTTCTGGCGGATTCGGTGCTGCGCAGCGGCGTGGATGGACTCGACGTCGCACCGGCCGAACCGCGCGCCCGTTGACCCACCGCACCCCCCTGTTCGAAACGACATGAAAGCTGGTTCCATGCGAGGAATCACTCCCTCAAGCACCACCCGATAGGACCTTCAATGGCAGAACGAAAACTCACCGGCAAGATCGCGCCCGAGCGCATCCTCATGACGGCGCTCCCCCGACCCGAACCGGATCTGATCGCCGGCTTCCGCTCGCTCGGCGATGCGAGCGGCATCCTGTCGGACATCATGGACGAACTCGGCATCACGGGCGTGCTGCCCGCCAGCCAGTTCAGGCCCACGATGCCGGGCGCGTGCATCGTCGGTCCTGCATTGACGGTGCGCAATATCGCGCTGCGCCAGCACCCGTATGAAGCTGCCCGTGCCAAGGTCAACAGGATGGCCGAGTTCGAAGCGCACAACCTGGCCGAGGCGGGCGATGTCATCGTGATCGACGGCGTGGCGGGCGTCTCGAACATGGGCGGCATCTCGGCTCAGACGGGAAAGCGCCAGGGCGAGGCAGGCGCCATCGTCAGCGGCGGCATCCGCGACGTGCCGCATTCGCAAAACGTCGGCTACCCCGTATGGGCCACCGAAGTGACGCCGATGACCGGCAAGTGGCGCATCGAGACGGTCGAGATCAACGGCGACGTGAACATCGGCGGCATTCGCGTTTCTCCGGGCGACATCGCATTTGCCGACGACACCGGTGTGTGCTTCATTCCGCGCGCCCGAGCGCGCGAGGTGCTGGAACTCGCCCTGAAGAAGGCCGCCGCCGAGGAACGCAAATGCCGGCTCATCGACGAAGGCCTCCCCGTCGCGGACCTGCCGACGAACGCCTGAAGCGGAACATCCATGAACATCGCCATCCTCGACGACTACGCGGACGTCGTCCGCAAGCTGGACTGCTTCCACCTCATGGCGGACCAATCCGTCACCACCTACACCGACTGCGTGAGCGACCTCGACGTGCTCGCCGATCGGCTGCAGGACGTGGAAGCGATCGTGCTGCTGCGCGAGAGAACGCCGATCGGCGAGGCGCTGCTGCAGCGCCTGCCCAAGCTCAAGCTGATCAGCCAGAACGGCCATGTTCCGCACATCGACCTTGCGGCATGCACGCGTCACGGCGTGCTTGTCAGTGCGACCTTGACGTCGCGGCCTTCCTACGCGGCGGCGGAGCTGACATGGGGCTTGATGATTGCGGCCCTGCGCCATATTCCGTTTGAAGTCGAAGCGTTGAAGCAGGGGCGTTGGCAGAGCACGATAGGGCGCGGGCTGCGGGGCCGCACGCTGGGCATCCTGGGCTACGGCCGCATCGGAAAGGTGATTGCCGGCTACGCCAGGGCTTTCGAGATGCCGGTGCTCGTGTGGGGGCGCGAAGGCAGCCGCATCGCAGCCGAAGCCGACGGGCTCGCGATGGCAAGCGACCGGGCCGACTTCTTCCGGCGCTGCGACGTGATCTCTTTGCACTTGCGACTCAACGACGACACGCGCGGGGCGGTCACGGCCGGCGACCTGGCGCTCATGAAGCCCACGTCGCTGCTGGTCAACACCAGCCGTGCGGAACTGATCGCCCCCGGCGCACTGGTGGCGGCGTTGAAGGCTGGCAGGCCCGGCATGGCAGCGGTCGACGTGCTGGACCACGAACCCGTCTTCGGCGCCGCCGATCCGCTGCTGTCGCTTCCCAATGCGGTGTGTACGCCGCACATCGGCTACGTGGAGATCGACAACCACGAGATCGCGTACGGCAATGCGTTCCGGCAGATCCTGGCCTTCGAGGCCGGCGAGCCGATCGCCGTTCACAACCCCGAGGTGCTGCGCACGCCGCGGGCCTGATGGGCCGGCCGCTCGCCGCACTCGCGCTCACCTGGAGACACACACATGTACGCATGGCGTTTCTGCGCCTTCGTGGCGTTGGCTCTGTCGAGCCTCATTCCCGGGCTCGCCGTTGCGCAGTCCTATCCGAACAAGCCCGTCAGGCTCGTTGTGCCGTTCACGCCGGGCGGCAGCCCTGACGTGCTCGCCCGTACCGTGGCGCAGAAGCTCCAGGAAATCTGGGGCCAGCCGGTGATCGTGGAGAACCAGCCGGGCGCCGGCGGAGCCATTGCGGCCAGGGCCGTGGCGCACGCGCCGGCGGACGGCTACACCTGGCTGGTGGCCCCGAACAGCGTGCTGGTCTTCGCGCCCTTGCTCGGCACGGTCTCCTACGACCCCGTCAAGGACTTCGCCCCCATCGGACTTGCGATCTCGGTGCAGAACCTGCTGGTGGTCCGTCCGGCGCTGCCGGCCAAGGACGTCAAGGAACTGCTGGCGCTCGCGAAGGCGCGGCCGGGACAGCTCACCTACGCCTCGGGCGGACCGGGCTCGCCGCAGAACTTCTCGATCGAGCTGCTCAAGAGCATGAGCGGCACATCGATCCAGCATGTTCCCTACAAAGGCGCACAGGCCGCGCTACCCGATCTGCTCGCGGGGCGCGTGGACGTATTCCTGGGCCAGGCGAACGCATTGCTGCCGCACATCGAGTCCGGGCGCCTGCGGCTCCTGGCCGGTACGGGCGCACAGCGCTATGCGTCGCTGCCGCAGGTGCCGACGGTGGGCGAGGCCCTGCCCGGCTTTTCCGTCGATATCTGGTCGGGCTTCGTCGCGCCGGCTAAGACGCCCGCGGACGTGATCCGCAAGGCGAATACCGATGTCATGCGCGTCCTCGCCATGCCGGACGTCCAGGCAATTTTTGCCAAGCAAGGCATCGAGGTTCGTCCGAGCACGCCGGAAGCGATGGCGGCCGTCATCGCTTCCGATCTGAAGAGCTGGGGCCAGGTGGTCAAAGACGCAAGCATCAAGGCCGAGTGACCGGCGCGTTCAACAAGGAGAATCGAGATGAATCTGAATCTGCAAGGCAAGGTGGTCCTGGTGGCCGGTGGCAGCAAGGGCATCGGCCTGGCCTGCGCGCGGGCTTTCGCGGCCGAAGGCGCGCGCGTGGCAATCGCTTCGCGCAGCGAGGACAACCTGCGTGCTGCCGCCGCCGAACTGGCGAGGGACGGCTTCGACGTCCTCATCGCCGTGGCGGACTTCATCGACCCGCGCAGTGCCTTCGCGGCCGTCGCGCAGGTGGAAGAGGCGCTCGGCCCGATCGACGTGCTGGTCAACTCGGCCGGCGGCGCGAAACGCGTGGTGCCGGCCGAATTGAACGCACAGGCCTGGCGAACCGCGATGGACGCCAAGTACTTCAGCTATGTGCACGCGATGGACGCGGCGCTGAAGTCGATGGTCGCGCGGCGTGCGGGATCGATCGTCAACATCATCGGAACGGGTGGCAAAGTCGCGAGCGCCATGCATCTGCCGGGCGGGGCCGCCAATGCGGCCTTGATGCTGGTATCGGCGGGCCTGGCCAATGCATGGGGCAGCCACGGCATTCGCGTGAATGCCATCAATCCGGGCGCGACCTATACCGACCGCGTGAAGAACTCGCTCGAGACCGAATCGCGTCTGACCGGCAAACCCGAGGAAGAACTGCTGAAGGCCAACGAAGCCCGAATCCCGTTGGGGCGCTACGCGCATCCCCGGGAGATTGCCAACGCGGCCGTCTTTCTTGCGTCGGACAGTGCCAGCTACGTGACGGGAGCACTGATCACGATGGACGGCGCCTTGACACCGATGGTGGTCTAGCGGGCCGGGTCACCAGTCGGCGCCTGCGCTTTCATTCCGACTTTCGCCCAGATCTTGCGTCCACCGATTTACCATCGAGGCATGACTTTCAGCCTCAAGACGGACCATGAGCAGAGGCTTGCTGCATTGGTGACTGCATCAGACGAATTGATGGCCGCGCTGCGAGTCGTCCGATCGCTCGGACTGCGATCTTGGTGCATTGGCGCCGGGGCCATCCGGTCTCTGGTATGGGACAGCCTTCATGGGTTCGAGCAGCGCTCGACCGTCGAAGACATTGACGTTGTCTACTTCGACGCGCAGGCTGGTCCGGAGCAGGATGCCGAGCTCGAGAACCGGCTTCGTTCGGCCATGCCAGGCTTTCACTGGGAAGTAACGAATCAGGCGGGCGTGCATCGTTGGTTTGCCGCCGCCCTCGGCCAGGTGGTGCCCCCTCTCGCATCCCTGGAAGAAGGCGTTGCAACGTGGCCGGAATATGCGACCTGCGTCGGTGTCTACATGAACGAGGACGACTCGTTGGGCGTCGTCGCACCACATGGGCTCGATGACCTGTTCGAGCTGCGTGTCCGGCACAACCCGCTCCGGGCGAGCGTCGCGACCTACCGGCAGCGGGTTGCGGAGAAACGGTTTGGTGAGCGGTGGTCTCGGCTTTCGATCAACACAGCCTCGGGCCAGAATGCGGCCTGATCCAGACTCTCGATTGCACCTTCGATGGCCCACAAACCCGCGACGTTTCCGGACTTCATCGAGACCGCTCGGCTGAAGCTTCGCCCACCAGATGTTGCCGATGCACAGGCGATGTTCGCCTCATACACCCAGGATGCAGATGTAGCTCGGTACATGGTCTGGCGGCCGCATTCCTTCCTGGAGACCACACGCGAATTCATCGCCGGCTGCGTCGCTCAGTGGGACGCCGGCACGGCCCTTCCATACGTCGTCACCCTGAAGTCGAACGGCCAACTCATCGGCATGCTCGACGCACGTCTTCACGGCCATGTCGTCAACATCGGCTACGTGCTCGCACGCAACCAATGGGGTCAAGGCCTGATGGTCGAGGCCATACGGGCGTTTACTGCCCGCGCCCTTGGTGCGCCCGGGATTTTCCGCGTCGAAGCGACCTGCGACGTTGACAACCGCTCCTCCGCTCGGGCGCTGGAGAAAAGCGGCTTCCTGTTGGAGGGCCGGCTTGCCCGCCACACGATTCATCCGAACATCTCCGATGAACCACGCGACTGTTTTATCTACGCAGCGTGCCGGCGGTAGTGATCCAGCTTGCTGTCATTGGGAACATGCGCGGATGGTTATGTCGTTCTCCCACAATCTCATTGGATGTGGAGGATGAATCTGGCGACAATCGCGCCGCTTTGTCCTGCCCCACAGAAAGTTTCCCAAGTGCAATTTACCCTTCGCTCAGTGCGCCTCTCGATGGCTGTTGCCACCGCGGTATTCATGTCGGTCGCCCAGGGCGGCCAGATCGTTGTGGGCCAAGTGGGGCCGATATCGGGTCTTGAGGCGGGCCAGGGGCGCGCCTATGCCGCTGGCATGCAACTGCTTTTCGACACCGTCAACAAGGCGGGAGGTGTGAATGGCAACACTTTCATCCTGGCAACTCGAGACGACGGCGGCCGGCCAGAAGACACAGTCAACGTGACCAGGCGACTCATTGCCGAGGAGAGGCCGCTCGTGCTGGCCGGCTATTTCGGGAATCAGAACATCACCAGCCTCATGAATTCCGGTGTCCTCGAAAAAGAGAAGATTGCGCTGGTGGGATACCGCGCTGCCGACCTCCGCGCCAGTACGCCGTACTTGTACAACATCCGCGCTGGTCTGCACGACGAGATCGACAAGATCACGGAACACCTTGCCACGATAGGGATCAAGCGCTTGGGGCTGTTGTATGAAGACGGCCCGGACGCCGCAGGAGTCATTGCGGCATCAGACGAAGCGGCAGCAAAGGCACACGTGGCCATCATCGCCAAGGCCCCCTATCCGCCAGGCACCGCCCGCGTCGCTCAAGCAGTCGAAGTGTTCGCCAAAGCATCGCCGCAGGCAATCATCATGGTGTCGAATGGCGCTCCCGCAGCCGCGTTCATCGAGCAATACCGCGCGAGCGGCGGGTCTGCGCAACTGTTCGCAAGCTCCGCTGCCGATATCGAGCAATTGTCCAAGCGACTTGGCAAGGAGCAGATGCAGGGTGTGGCAATTGCCCAGGTGACGCCCAGCCCCTATCGGATTTCGAGCCGACTCGCGAAAGAGCTCAACGACGCGGCCGAACGCGCTGGCAAGCTGGATGTGCCCGTGAGTTTCGCCATGATGGAGGGCTTCATCGCGGCAAAGGTGATTGTGGAGGCGGTCCGTCGCCAGAACGCAAAGGTCACCCGTGAAGCCATTCCCGCGACGCTCGAGAGCATTGGCAACTATGACGCGGGCGGCTATGTCGTCGCCTTCAGGCCGGGGATGCATGTCGGCTCGAGGTTCGTCGAACTTTCGATCGTCAGCAGCGCGGGCAGAATCAGGCAATAGCGCCAGCACATGCCCGAGCCCTGAAAGCGGACGCATCAATCCAGATGCGCGCCGACTTTCTTGATGACTTCGGCGAACCTGGACGATTCGGCGGAAATATGCTGGGCGAATTCCGAGGGCGTTGCGGAGAAGGGTTCGTAGCCGAAAGCAGCGAACTTGTCCCGAACGTCCTGCTCGCGCAGCGCCTTGTCGACATCCCGGCGAATCTTTTCCAGCACTGCCGGGGACACGCCGCGCGGCGCGGCGAAGGCGGTCCAGCCGCTGACTTCGAACCCGGCAGGCCCGCCTGCTTCCGCAACTGTCGGCACGTCCTTGTACGCCGCGAGCCTGCGGGGAGCCGCGATCGCAAGAAGCTTAAGCTTGCCGGCCCGATAGAGTGCTCCCGCCGTGGCGCTGGTCCCCAAGGCGAAGGTCAGTTCCCCGTTGGCAACGCCGCTGTAAAGCTGGCTCGTTTCCTTGTAGACGACGTGCTGCATTTCGGTGCCCGTCACCGTCTCGAAGAGTGCCGACCCCAGGTGTGCAGGATTGCCGACCGACCATGAGCCATAGCTCAGCCTGCCGGGGTTCGCCTTGGCATCGGCGATCAGGTCGGCCACGTTGCGGTACTTGCTGTTGGCAGAAGTGGTGATGAAGAAATAGGTCTTGAACAGCGGAGCGATGAGTTCGAAATCCTTGTTGCCGTCGAAGGGCAGCTTCTTGAAGAGATACGGGTACGCCGTCAGGTGCACGTTCTCCAGATGGATCAAGTCATGCCCATCGGTGGCGCCGCGCTTGAAGGCGTTGATGGCGATGAACCCATTGCCGCCCGGCTTGTTCTCGACCGTGACCGGTTGGCCCCAGGCGCGTGCGAGCTTGTCCGCGACGAGACGCGCCACTCCGTCGGGCCCGCTGCCAACGGGGAATGGGCTGATCAAGCGCACGGGCCGTGTGGGAAATTGCGCCTCCAGCGCGAAAGCCGCCGCCCCCGGGAGAAAGCAGGCAGCTGCGAGCAGCGCGGTCCGGCGGTTGAAGATGGTGGGCGTTTTCACTCGGTTTTCTCCTGGTCGTTGTCGTGGGGAGATCGCCTCAGGCCAGCGTGATGGCCCTGGCGATCAAGCTGGCGCAGCGTTCGAATGCCGCGGCTGGCTGACGGCCATTCGGGCCGTCACCGACGCCACGCGCTCGCCGAACAAGCGCGCCGTCTCCAGGTCGCCCGGCGCCATCTCGCCGGCGCCCGCGTCGGAAGGCGACTGCGCGATGGCGCCGCTGAAGGAGACAAGGTAGTTCACGTCATTGCGCTTCGCGTCCTTGGTGTTGCTGGGCATCAGCCCCTGGCTGACCCAGATCATCCCGTGCTGCATGGCCATCGTGAACAGCGCGGTGAGCGTCGACTGCTTGTCGCCGTTCACGCCGGCGCTGTTGGTGAAGCCGGCGGCAATCTTGTCCTTCCATTCCTGCGCATACCAGTACTTGGACGAGGCATCGGCGAATTTCTTGAACTGCCAGCTGACGCTGCCCATGTAGGTGGGCGTGCCGAAGACGATGGCATCGGCCGCCTTGAGCTGCTCCCAGCCGCCGGCGGGGAGGTTGCCCTCTGCGTCGATGGCAATGAGCTCCGCGCCAGCCCCTTGCGCCACCGCCTGTGCCATGCGCTGGGTGTGGCCGTAGCCGGAGTGGAAGACGACTGCAATGGTGGTCATGCAAAATTCCTTTGGTTTTCGTTGGGTTGGGGATGTCGGGCGGGGGTCTCGTAGGAACCGAGGTCCTTGGCGACGAGCCGGTTTCTCAGTTCGCCCAGGCCGGTCGCGCGGACGACGACCAGATCGCCCTCCTTGAGGTACACCGGCGGTGTTCGTGCGTTGCCGATCCCGCTGGGGGTGCCCGTGAGGAGCACGTCGCCCGGCTTCAGGGTCATTCCAAACGAGAGTTCACTCACCAGCTCGGCGATGCCGAATGCCATTTGCGATGCACTCGCCTGCTGCATGACTGCGCCGTTCAGTTCGCACTCGAGCGTGACGTTCGCCAGTTCGACGTCGTCTCGCAGCGTGAGCCACGGGCCGAGGGGCATGGTGCCGTCGATGCTCTTGCCTTTGAGCCACTGGCCGCCGTGCCGGCGTTGCAGGTCGCGCTGGGAAACATCGTTGGCAAGGCAATAGCCGAACACGTGCGCCATCGCGTGCTCGCGAGGGATGCTGCGCCCCTCCTTGCTGATGACAAGCGCAATCTCGGCCTCGTAGTCCCACTTCCCCGAAATGACGGGGTCGAACGCGATGTCGTCGTGCGGCCCGATCAGGACATCCGGTCCCTTGGTGAAAAAGGTCGGGGCTTCGGGTTTGGGGACGTCCTGCCCTTCGCGCTTGCCCTCGCTCTCGTAGAAGTGGTCCCAGTAGTTCCAGCCCGTGCACAGCACGTCGCGGCGCAAACGGCGGATCGGAGACAGAAGCCGCAGCTCCGAGAGCGCGGTGCCCTCGGATTGCGGAGACTCGCAGAACCTGCGCAATGCAGCAATTGCACTGTCGCATGCGTCGATCACGCGTTGCATGTCACCAAACTCGCGCGGAGCTATCACGACGTTGCCGTCCGTGCGCAGGCAGGCGAGGCGCTCCTCGCCGGTGCGCAGTTCAACAGTTCCTAGTTTCAAGAATTTTCCTCAGAGTTTGAGCCGGCTGTCCCAGGGCGACTCGCCGCCCCAGTTGATGCACACGCTCTGCCGACGCATGTAGCCTTTCCAGGCATCGGACCCGGCCGTTCGACCGCCGCCCGTCTCCTTTTCGCCGCCGAACGCCGCACCGATGTCGGCGCCGGTCGTTCCCATGTTGACCTTGGCGATACCGCAATCGCTGCCCGCGGCCGAGAGGAACAGCTCTATGTTGCCCAGGTTCGTGCTGTGGATGCCGGACGCCAGGCCCTGGGGCACGCCGTTGTGGATGTCGATGGCCTCCTCGATGGCGTCGTACGCCACCACGTACACGATGGGCGCAAACGTTTCGTGTTGAACGCACGGCCACTCCGGACGAACCTGCGTGATGAGCGTGGGCTCCACGTAGTGGCCGGGGCGGTCGATGCGCCGGCCGCCGAAAACGACCTGGCCGCCCAATGCAGCGGCCTCGCGCACTGCGCTTTCGAAGTGGCCCACGGCTGCCTTGTCCACGAGCGGCCCGACCACGACGCCGGGCTCACGCGGGTCGCCGATCCGGATCTGCGCAAAGGACTGCTTCAACAGCTCGACGAGCTCGCCTTCGACGGAGCGATGCACGATCACCCGGCGCGTGCTGGTACAGCGCTGCCCGGTCGTGCCCACGGCGCCGAAGGTGATGCTGCGCGCCGCCAGCTTGAGGTCTGCCGTTTCGTCCACGATGCAGCCGTTGTTGCCCGAGCACTCCAGCATGTAGCGCCGCCCGAGCGTGCGGCCCACGACGCTCGCCACCTTGCGGCCCACCGTGGTGGACCCGGTGAACGAGACCAGTGCGACACGCGCGTCGGCCACGAGCAATTCGGCGAGCTCGTTGCTCTGTGGAATGAAGAGCGTGAACACGCCTTCGAAACCCATTTCCTCCATGGCGATGTTGCTCAGGTGCTGAAGCGCCAGGGCCGTGAGCGGCACCTTCGGACTCGGCTTCCAGACCACCGTGTTGCCACCGATCGCGGCCAGGAAGCCGTTCTGGGCCCAAACGGCCGCGGGGAAGTTGTAGGCCGAGATGACGCCCACCACGCCCAGCGGAAGCCACTGGTCGTACATGCGGTGCTTTGCGCGCTGCGACTGCTGCGTGAAACCGTACAGCATGCGCGACTGGCCCGCGGCGAAGGTCGCCATGTCGACCAGCTCTTTCACCTCCGACCGAGCCTCCATCAGCGACTTGCCCGTGTCGAGCGCGACGATGGCCGCCAGGCCTTCGAGGTGTTCGGTTGCGAGCTGTCCGATGCGTAGCACCAGTTCACCGCGCCGAGGTGCCGGCACCATGCGCCAGGACTGCTGCGTGGCGACTGCCGCGGCCATTACCTTCTCGTAGTCGACGGCATTCGCACCGGCAACGCGGGCGGTCACCGTTTCGTCGGCTGGATTGACCGCATCGATGAGTGCGCGGTCTTCGGTTGTGCTCCAACCCTGGGGGCCGGAGCAGGCGCCGGCATGAATCGGCTGGATGCCGAATTGGCGCAGCACTTCTTGCGTGTCAAACATTTGCGTGAGTTCCTCAGGTTTTGGAAAGGAAGCCGGAGATGGACTGGTCCGTGTGGAACACCGGCTTCTCGTAGTAGTGGGGGCCGTCGTAGATCTCGATCAGCACGCTGCGCTCGTGCGCGACAGTGGGGCCATGCGGATGGTCCTTCGGGTTCATGTAGAACGAACCTGGCGTCAACCGAAGCTGGCTGTCCGTGTACTCGTAGTCGCCTTCCAGGCAGTACATGAACTGGTTGGACGCATGCGAGTGCTTCACGGGGATGCGGCCGCCCTTCTGGTACTCCAGCAAGGCGATGCTGGCCCCGGTGCCCGCGTTCTTCCAAAGAAAGTACTGGCGAAATCCGTACTCGGAAAACTCGATCCACTTGGCCGGATCGAGCTCCTGCGTCCGGATCAGAAGTTCAAGGGTTTTCATCATGGCTTCGTTGGGCGGATTCATTGCAGGACCTCCAGTGAGGGACGCCCGGCCGCGACCCAGCCGTCGTATTCCTTGCGGCTTTCCGGGGTCGCCGGAAACAACCCGAAGATCGGACGCCCGCGCGAGATGTGCAGTGCCGCAAAGCGCTCGTAGTCGACCGCCTCCAGTGCTTCCTGGGCGATCTCGTCAACCAGGTGCTGCGGAATCACCACCACGCCCTCGGCATCGCCCACCAGCACATCGCCCGGGTACACCGCCACGTCCGCGCAGCCCACCGGCCCATTGAGTTCGACCGGGTGCATGGCAATGGGCGTGGCCGGCGGTGCGGCTTGCCGCTGGTAGGCCGGCAGGTTCGTGGCGCGGATGCCGGGCGTGTCCCGGAAGCCGCCATCGGTGACCACGCCTGCCACGCCACGCTGGCGCATGCGCAGCGCCATCAGGTCGCCCGCGGCAGCCGAGCGCACGCATCCGCCCGTATCGATCACCAGCACGTGGCCGGGTGGGCACTCCTCCACGGCGCGGCGGTGCAAGTTATCGTCACGGCTGTAGTTGGCCATGGTGTCGATGTCCTCGCGCGCCGGCATGAAGCGCAGCGTGTAGGCCGGGCCCACCATCGACTCCTGCATTCCGGAAACCGGATGAAGCCCCAGCAGGTAGGCGTTGCGGAACCCGCGCCTGAGCAGCGAGTTGGCGATGTTCGCAGTCCCCACCTGCGACAGCTTCTCGCGTGTGGATGGCGACAGCCCGGGTACGCCTTCGCTGTGGATCGGTTGTTCCCTGAAGTTCATGATGGCCTCCCTCCATGTCCCAGCACAGCGACCGCTTCGATCTCCACCAGGATCGCGGCCTGCGCCAACGCGCTGACCTCCACCAATGTGGCGACCGGAAACGCACCCTCGAAGAATTCGCGGCGGGCGCGCCAGACCTGGTCGCGATTTGCGATCTGCGTGACGTAGATGTTGAGCTTCACCACGTCGCGCATCGTGCCGCCCGCGGCGGTGACCAGATGCTGGATCCGCTCGAAGATCAGGCGAGCCTGGTGGTACTCGTCACCGCCGGCCGGCTGCAGGTTGCGATCGCGGGCCGTGAGGCCTGCGACGTACACCGTGTCGCCCACCTTGAGGCAGTTGGACCAGGTGCCCGGCGCCGGTTCGGTGACTTCGGGGCTGCTGATGCGTTGTATCGTCATTGGCTTTGTTTCAGTCAAGAAAAGAAGTCGAGAGGCGGTTTCGCCCCCCATTGGGTGGTCTCGTCCGCCGTGCCGGCGAAGACGCTGGCGCGGTGCAGGTGATTCACCACGTCCCCGTCGGTGTAGTGCTCGATCCGGAAGCCGAAGGGATCGCGCCAGTAGTCGAAGATCTGGCTTCCGAGCAGGTGCCTGCCGACGCCGCAGTCCAAGGCGTAGCCTCGCTCCAGCAGGAAGTCGTGCGCGCTCATCACCGCATCCAGCCCGTCCATCTCGAACGAGCAGTGGTGCACGCCGACCACCGGCGCCTGCAGCACGAGCATGCAATGGTGGTCCACCCACGCTTCCCCCGCATCCACCCGCAGGAAGCTGCCGATGGTGCGCGTCGGCTCGCCGGGCACGGCCAGGTAGTCCGAGGCGATGAGCCCGAAGCGTTCGCGCAGCCAGGCCACCGACGCTTCGTGATCGCTGACATGCAGTACGAAATGGCCCAGGCGCCGCACCGGCTGGGTCTGACGTGCCACCCGCACCGGCACGTTCTTGCGCGGCTTGGCTGCGGCGGCATTGAAGTCGTCCACTCGCGGAAGATGCAGCATCTGCGCGGGCACGGCGCCGTGCAAAGCGTCGATCTCGAAACCGTCGGGCATGCGCATGCGCACGCGCTCGCCACCGCCGGGAAGTTCGGACGCCTGCTCAACTTCACTCGAGCCCGGCAAGCGCGCCAGCGCAGCGAGGTCGGCGCGCGACGCCACCTGCAGTCCGGCGCCGAGAAAGCGAGGTTCGCTGCCCAATACGGCCTCGTAGACGAACGGCGCGGTGCCGCTCCCGCGCATCAGCAGGCGCTTGCCGTCGCAAGGCACGGCCGGATGCATGCCAAAGTCGAGCAGGAAGGTTTCCAGTCGCGACAGGTCCGGCGTCTGGTAGCGCACGTAGGCCAGGTCGATCGCTTTCATTGGAGTGCCTCCTCTTGCGCGTCGGCCTCGGCAGGCGCATGTCCCAGAATGGTGGCTGCCAGGTCCCCGCGCGCACGCGCGGCCTTTGCGCTGCCTGACCAGACCAGCCGCCCGGAGTCCAGGACGTACACGCGATCCGAAAACGCGAGTGCCTTGGACAGGTTCTGCTCGACCAGCAGCACCGCCAGCCCCTGCTGCTTGAGCTGGTGAAGGGCCGCATAGCAGATGTCCACATTCTTCGGCATCAAGCCCAGCGACAACTCGTCGATGAGAATGAGATCCGGCTGCGCCATCAGCGCGCGGCCGATCGCCACCATCTGCTGCTCGCCACCCGAGAGCGTGCCTCCCATCGATCCGAATCGTTCCCGGAGCCGGGGGAATATGTCCAGCACGCGCTGCATATTGTGTTCAGCCACGCGGCCGGGCTGCGAATAGCCTCCCACCAGCAGGTTCTCCCGCACGGTCATGTCGCCGAACAGCTTGCGGCCCTCGGGCGAGATGGCAATGCCGGCACGCACCCGCGCCTGGGGCGCCTGGGCGGTGATGTCTCGGCCACCGAAACGTACATTGCCGCTGGTTGCGCGCACATGGCCGGCGATGCATTGCAACGTGGAAGTCTTGCCGGCGCCGTTCGGCCCGATCAGCGAGACAATCTCTCCCCTCTTCACCGTCAAAGAGAGTCCATGCAAGACCACGGCGGCGCCATAGCCGCAACTCAAGCGTTCGATCTCAAGCATGGACTGCTCCTTCGCCGAGGTAAGCCTCGACCACGTGCGGGTTCGCCATAACCTCGGTGGCGCGGCCATCGGCGATCTTGCGGCCGTTGTCCAGCACGACGATGCGCGGACAGATCCGCATCACCTCGGTGAGGTTGTGTTCGATCAGGAGGATCGTGGCCCCCAAAGCATTCAGCCGCTGGATCAGGTCGGCCAACTGCACCGCCTCGTCGTGCCCGAGGCCCGCCAGCGGTTCGTCCAGCAGCAGCAACTGAGGCCTCGTCGCCAGGGCGCGGGCAACCTCCAGGCGCTTGAGCACCCCGAGCGGCTGAGTCGACGGCATGCTGTCCGCCAGAGCCGCGATGCCGACCATCTCCAGGCAGCGCAGCGCCGCCGCACGCAGGCCCTTGCGATCCAGCGTGGCGACGGCCCGCCATGGTGTGAGCGTGATTTCAGCACCGGCGGCCAGCACCACGTTGTCCAGCAGAGTCATGTTGCGGAATGGGCGCACGATCTGGTGCGACATCGCCATTCCGAGCCGCGCGCGCGCGGCCGCGGCCAGCCGGCTGATCGACCGGCCGCCGAATCGGATCTCGCCCGATGCGGGTGCGACCGCTCCGGAAATAAGCCGAAGCAGGGTGGTCTTGCCGGCCCCATTAGGTCCGAGCAACCCCACCAGCTCCCCCGTGGCGAGTTCGAACGAGACACCGTTCACCGCAACGACTCCGCCGAAGCGCACGCCCAGGTCACGCACCTGCAACAGCTTCGCGCTCATGCGATCTCCTTCGCCCGCAGCAGGCGCAGTTGCTGCATCAGCCAGGGAAACAATCCTTGGGGGGCGATCCGCATGATGGCGAACAGCAGCAGCCCGAACACCAGAAGCTTGTAGTCGTTCACGAAGCGGAACCACTCGGGCGCAAGGGTCAGCAGCGCCGCGGCGAGCACGCTGCCCCACAGCGAACCCATGCCGCCGATCACCACCATGGCGAGGATCATCACGGAGACGGGGAATCCGAATGCCTCGGTGCCCACGTTGCCCAGGTGATACGCGTACAGGCAACCGGCCAGACCTGCCAACGCCGTGCCGATCGTGAACGCCGCCAGCTTGTAGAGCGGCGTGTCGATTCCAAGGCTGCGCGCAGCCGGCTCGTCGGCGCTGACAGCCTCGAAGACATATCCCAGCCAGCTGCGCTTCACGACCCAGCAGACCAGCCCTGTCAATGCCGCACAGGCAACCACGACGACCGGGTAGGCGGTACCAAGGCCGGTTGCAGGTATTTGCGAGATGCCAAGCTCTCCCCCGAGGGCATCGGTCGTGCGTACCGCGCCGACAAACAGGAAGCCCGCCGCCATGGTCGCGATCGCAAGGAAATCGTCCCGCACCCGCAGGCTGCAGAAGCCGACCACCAGACCCACGACACCGGCCAGCAGCAAGGCAGCGGACAAGGCGACGGGCATTCCGAAGCCGGCTTTGGCGAGCAGCGCCGTCGCATACGCGCCAACACCGAAGAACGCTGCATGTCCCAGGCTCACCTGCCCGCACAAGCCCGTGATGAGGTTGAGGCTCAGCGCCAGGATCACGTGGATGGCCACCAGGGTCAGGAGTGACGTTTCATAAGCGCCCATTGAGTCGCTCCTTTCTGTTTCATAAGCTGCACCAGCCGGCGGCGCCATTGGCCGCCGGAGAAGAGGCCTTGCGGCTTGACCAGCAGCACTGCGAGCATTGCGGCGAACGCCACGCTGTCGCGGTCCAGCACATTGGCGAGGTAGGTCGAACCAAACGCTTCCACCAGGCCCAGCAGCAGCGACGCCGTGAGCGTGCCGGCCATGTTGCCCAACCCCCCGAGGACGATGATTGCGAGGGCCTTGTAGGTCGGCACTGCGCCCATCGAGGGCTCCACCAGGTTGTTGAGCACACCCACCATCACGCCGGCGGCCGCGGCGAAGGCGGAGCCGATCGCGAAATTGAGATAGCGGACCTGACGCAAGCTGATTCCGCACGATGCCGCCATGCGCGGCTCGCTGACGCTGGCGCGCCAGGCCATGCCAACCCGTGTGTGTGCGGCAAAGACTGCAAGTCCCGCCAGAAGAATCACGGCCATGGCCACGGCGCCCAATTCGGCGTACTTGATCTGCATGCCGGCGAACACCACGGCGCCCTGCAGCGGCGGCACGCGGTAGGACAAGCCATAGTCGCCGAAGACCAGCCGCAGGAATTCCTCGATGGCGAGAAACATGCCCACGGAAGCGATCAGGGGCACATACGGCGGCTGCTCAAGGATCGGTTCGTAGCAGAACCGGTACATCAGCATTCCGCACGCGGCCACGGCCACCATGCTCAGAAGCATGCCCAATGCGAAGCTGCCCGTGGCGTTGGTGATGACCAGGCCCAGGTAGCCGCCGAGCGTGAACAGGCCCGCGTGCGCAATGTGCAGCACCCGCAGCAACCCGAACACCATGGCCAGGCCGATCGCGACCAGCGCGTAGATCGCGCCGTTGATCAGGCCCTGGGTAGTGAGATTCAGAATAAGGTTCATGGAAAGCGCACTTCTTGCTTGAAGATGGATCAAGTAGAGGCCAGGGCCTCAAGCGCGAAGAACCGGGCAGCCCCGATGGCGCGAGTAAGACTCGCGTGCATTCAGGGATGTCACATCGAATCCCGCCCTGGTGCGGAATGCCTCGGCACGCTGCGCGATCTCGGCTGCCGGGATGACATCGTCGATGTCGCCGAACCCATTGGGAGCACGCTCCTGCACGAGGTCCATGATGATCTCGTGCGACAGGTTGCGGTTGGACAGGCAGATGTCGCGCATCGGCGGCAGTCGCTCCGCTTCATATTCCTGCAGGGCGAACTCAGGTCGATCTGGATGATCGGCCAAATGCTTGGCGAGCACGCGACCGTCCACCACGGCCTGGGAGCCGGCCTGCGATCCGACCGGGTGCATCGGATGAGCCGCATCCCCCAGCAAGGTGACGCGTCCGAATGACCAGCGTTCGACAGGATCGCGATCGACTTTCGGAAACTCGAAAATGCCGTCGGCCGCTTGAATGAGGGCGGGCACGTCGAGCCAGTCGAACTTCCAATCCGCGAAGGCGTGCGCGAACTTGGCCTTGTCGATCCTGCGGTTCCACTCCTCGCGCGGCGGGCCATCGCCGGACTGCCCCAGCTCGAAGATGAAGTTGCCAAGGACCCGGCCATCGGGCAATGTACGGATCGGGTAGGCCACCAGCTTCTGGTTGCGGTGGCCGATCATGGTCATCGTGTTGCCGCCCAGCCAGGCGTCCACGGCCACGGCCGTGCGCCACATCAACTGGCCACCGAATCGCAACCCCTGCTGGGGATAGAAGTGCTTGCGCACGGTCGAATGCAGGCCATCTGCGGCCACCAGGATGCTGCCCTTCACGGAGGGCAGCCGCTGCCGGGTCTCGCTGTCGACGAAGTGCAGCGTGACGCCATCCTTGTCCTGTTCGAACTCCGTCAAGGTGTGATTGGTGACGATGTTCTGCTCACCAATGCGCTCCCTCGCGGCCTTGAGCAAGAGCACTTGCAAATCGCCTCTGTGCACTGCGCACTGGGGCCAGCGGTAACCGGAAGCGCTGCCGCGCGATTCGCTCCAGATTCGCTTGCCATGCACGCTGTAGAAACCCAGGTTCTCGATGCCGACGGAAATCGCCATCAACGCATCACCCAAGCCCAGTTCGGTGAGTTCACGCACGGCATTGGGCTGCAGGTGGATACCGAGACCCATCGCCTCGATGCGGGGCGCTGCTTCATAAACTTTTACGGGAATTCCTGCATCGTGCAGGCTGAGTGCCGTACTCAGTCCACCGATACCTGCCCCAACAACAATCACTTCCATATCTGCTCCTTCAGGAATCCGGATCACCGGACTTCCACAATCGTTTCGACTTCCATCGCCGTGTTGCTCGGGTTGGCGCTCACGCCCTCCAGGACGCGCGGATGCTTTCCGGCCTCACCGAACACCGCGGTGTAGAGCGTCGAGCAGCCTTCCGCGATCGGAGTGAGGTCGGAGAATCCAGGCTCCACGGCAATGTTGAAACGCACGTAGGCGATCCGCTTGACCCGATCCAGGTCCCCGAGCACGTGCTTCATTCGGGCGATCTGGCGCACGCATGCGCGGCGCGCGAGCATGGGCGCGTCCTGCACCGAAATCTTGGCCGGAATGGATCCCTTGACCCATTGGCCGTTCGCATCCTGCGGAGCGGCGGACGAGAGAAACAGCAGGTTGCCGACCACGGCGCCGTGCAGCCAGGGACCACTGTCGGGCGCCAGGTTCGGCAGCTTGCCTTCGGGGTAGCCCATGGCGGTCAGTTCGGCCTTGAGCCTGGACTCGACCGTGCTTGGGCTTTGAGCCGATGCAGCTGCGGCTGCCAGCATCAGTGTGACCAGCACGAAGGCCGGTCGGATCTTGGAACGGATTGCGGTTTTCATCATGTCTCCTGGATTGACTCAACTGTCGTGACACTTTCCCAGCGGGCCCTCAGACGTCGCCGAAGTTTTCCTTCGCCAGCAACACCGAGGCGCTGAAGCCGCCATCGACGTTGATGTTGGCCGCGTTCCACCAGGCGGCGTAGTCGTGCTGCAGCAGGACCAGTGCCTTGGCCACGTCTTCGGCGCGGCCGGCGTCGCCGGTTCGTTCGGCGTCCTTCTTCAGCAGGGCCTCGCCGTGTGCCTGCACGAACTCGGCATGCATCGGCGTGTAGGTCAGTCCCGGGCTCAAGGCATTGAGGCGGCGCCCCGTGCCGATCCATTCGAGCGCCGTCTTCATGGTCCAGATGATCAGCGCCTCCTTGGACCACGCATAAGAAATCGGGCTCTCTTGAGGATTCGCCTTGAGCCACTGCAGGCCCTCTTCGAAACTCTTGGTCTCGACCAGCGGCGTGAAACGGTCCAGGTGTTGCTCCCAGCGCACCGCCGTGCTGGAGGCGACGTTGAAGACGGCCGACTGGGCCTTGAGCCTGGGCACCATCGCAAGCGTGAGGTGGCGCGTGCCGAGGAAGTTGACGCGGAACTGCATGTCGGTCGAAGCGAGTGACGACACCCCCGCGACGTTGATCAGCGCGTCATAGCCGTCACCTGCCGCCGCAACGGCGCGATCGATCAGCGCGGGATCGCTCAGATCCAGGTGATGAAAGGCTGCGAGTGGCAACGGCTTGCTCAACTCGGCGCGATCGGCGCCCACGACTTCGGCGCCGGCTCGAATCAACAGCTCGGCGGTGGCGTGACCGATTCCTGATGCCACGCCAGTGACGAAGAATTTCTTGCCGGAAAGATTTAGATCCATGTGTTTCTCACGTAGTGCATGTCAATGAAGATCCAGCGGCTGCTTGAAGCGCCGCGCGCACTTCGTGCCGCTGGACCAGTTTTTCTCGCGCTTTACCGGAGCGCGCTCCCGTTTGTTTTTCGAACGCGTCCAGCCTGAACCACGCCTGGAAGTCCAGGAAGTCGACGCCGCGACGGCGAAGCAGGTCGGCAATGTCGTCGCCGGCCGCCGGCTCACCCAGCGCGCCGGCTTCAAGGTCGGCCAACAACGTCGCCACGGTTTCCATGCTGTCGTTGCGGTTGGTACCGATGACGCCGGTCGGACCGCGTTTGATCCAACCGGTGCAGTAGAGGCCCGGCTGCGGCACGCCGGCCTCGTCGACGATCCTGCCGCTCACATGGCGCACGGTCGCTGCGCGCGCGTCGAAAGGAATGTTTGCCGGTGCAACGCCCTTGTAGCCAACGCTGGCAAACACGGCATGGCAGGGCATGAGGAGAAACTCGCCCGTGCCGCGCGATCCCTGCTGGAAAGCGGATCCGGCCAAGGTCGTACGTTCCAGCACCAGCGCTGTGACTTCTTCATCCCCGTTCAGCCTGACGGGTGCCAGGCAGAACCTGAATTCGATGCACCGCTGGTTGGGAGATACGACATCGGCAGCCGTATCTGCGAACTTGCGCAGAAGCGCCACGTTCCTGCGTGCCTCGTCCCCGGCCGGACTCTCCAGCTCGAATCGACTGGCCTCGTTGAATGTCAACTCGTCGTCCCGCACCAATGCGGTCACGCCTGCAAGCTGCTCGAACTCGGCCAGTTCCTTGTTGGTGAACTTGGCCTGCGCCGGTCCGCGCCGTCCGACCACGCACACCTTGCGCACCTTGCTGTTGCGAAGCGCTTCCAGCGCGTGGCTGGCGATCTCGGTAGCAGCCAACTCGTCCACCGGCTTGAGCAGGATGCGTGCGACGTCCAGTGCCACGTTCCCATGGCCGACCACGACTGCCGTTTCTCCCGACAAGTCGAACTGGAGGTGACGGAAGTCGGGATGGCCGTTGTACCAGGCGACGAAGTCCGCGGCGTTGTAGCTGCCCGGCTTGTCATCGCCAGGCACGCCGAGCCTTCTGCTGGCCTGGGCGCCGGTGGCGAGCACGACTGCGTGATATCGCTGCGTGAGGTCTTCGAGCTGGATGTCCCGCCCCAATTCCACCTGGCCGAACCATCGCAGGCCCGGCTTGCCCGCAACCATGTCGAAGACCTTGGTCACTGACTTCAGCTTCTCGTGGTCGGGGGCCACTCCATAGCGCACCAGGCCATAGGGCGCGTGCAGGCGTTCGAACATGTCGATGGCCACGCCGGGCACCTTCTTCTGTACGGCTTCTGCAGCGTAGAAGCCCGAAGGTCCGCTACCGATGATCGCGATGCGCATGTGGTTCATCCCCGCGTAGGAAGGCGGCTCAACTGCCATAGCCCAGGGCCTGCTGCCGGCTGAGCGCCGTCGGCAGTGGCTCGAGCTTTTCGGAGATGTTTGGCAGGCCAGCGGCGCGCTCGGCGTTCACGCCTTTCCAGTGCTCGAACTCTGCCGGCAGGTCTCGCGCTTCGTAGATGGCATGGACCGGACACACCGGGATGCAGGCACCGCAATCGATGCATTCCACCGGGTTCACGTAAACCATCGTGCCGTCGGTATGGAAGCAGGCCACAGGGCAGACGGTCACGCAGTCGGTGAACCGGCAGCCATCGCATTTTTCCGTGACGATGACAGTCATGATCAGAACTCCACTATGTTGAAATCCGACTTCTTGTCGCCGCAGTGCGGGCACTGCCAGTCCGCCGGGATGTCCTCCCAGCGCGTTCCCGCGGCGAGCCCTTCCTCGGGCAAACCATCGCTCTCGTGGTACACCCAACCACAGCTCAAACAGATATAGCTCTTGAAGTTCATGTTCTTTCCAGTCAAGGGGTGAGGTCGATCAGCGCAGACGGCGGCGCATGAACTGCGCTGCATTGCTCAGGGCTTCGTCCGCTTCGGGCAGCTGCCCGGCAAAGATGGGCCAGACGTGTGGCATGTCTTTCCAGACTTCGAGTTCGACATCGACGCCGAGCTTTTCGAGCCTGTGCGCGAGAACCGCGGCATCGTCATGCCAAATTTCGGTACTGCCGCAGGTGATGAAGCAGGCCGGCATGCCTCTCAGGTCCGCGCCCAAGGGCGACGCGAGCGGATGGGCCCAGCTCTCCTCCCCCATGTACTGCGCGACCCACGTATCGACGATGTTGACGTGCACGAACTCGTCGAACTGCGCATTCGTGCGAAACGATGGCAGCGAAGAAGTCAGGTCGAGCCACGGCGAGAAACCGACGATGCCCCGCGGCTTGGGCAGGCCTGCTTCCCGCGCTCTCAGCAACGCGCCGAAGGCCAGGTTGACGCCGCAAGAGTCGCCGCCGATGAACAGACTGCCGGGATCGACTCCCTCCACCTCGATGAGGTATCTGTATGCGGCCAAGGCGTCGTCCGCCGCGGCCGGAAATCTGTGTTCCGGGGCCAGGCGGTAGTCAGGCACGAATACCTTGGCGTTTGCGTGGCGCGCCAATGGAACCGTGATGGTCCGGGCCGTTTGCGGGTTTCCAAGGAAATAGGCACCGCCGTGGAGGAACAGCAGATTGCAATCGGGCTTCGTCCCCGAGATGCTGACCACTTCGGCCGCTACGCCGTCCATGTCGACCGAACCGAAAACGTCGCTCTCGCGCCGCACGTACTGGCTGTAGCCCTCCTCCATCATGCCGATGATGGCCAGCCTGCGTTCCTGCACCGACACCGCGTCGGGGCGCTCGCAGCTCGCGCGAAAGCCGCGAGCGTTCTCACGCACCGCTTGCGACTGCGGACTCGATCGTTCGATGCTCGTGTATTTCACGGCTCAGGCCCTCACCGCATCCGCTTCGATCAGGACAGGCACGGAATCGAATCCGTGCTCGTTGCCCGTTCCCCCGAGGTGGGGCTTCACCGGGCGATCGGGGTCCAGCTGAATGGAAGCGATCGTCTCGAAAAAGTGCGTCATGGCCTTGGACAACTCGCGTCGGGCGAGGACGGCGCCGATGCAGGTGTGAACCCCGCGGCTGAATGACAGATGCTCACTCACGTTCGGCCGGTCGATGTTGAACTCCTCGGGGTTCTCGAAGACGTCTTCGTCCATGTTGCCGCTGCCGGTGCACAGCTTCACGATGGAACCCTTGGGAATCGTCACGCCACGGATCGTGATGTCTTCGGCTGCGATGCGAGGATTCGACTGCAGCACGGGCCGGTAGCGCAGGGTCTCGTCGATGAAGGCGGGGATGCGCGAGCGATCGTCCTTGATGCGCCTGAACAGGGCCGGGTCCTGCGCCAGGATGCCGATCGCGCTGCTCAGGGTGAAGGTGGTCGTTTCATGACCACCCGTGAACAGCATGTTCATGAAGTCGGCCACGTTGCGCACGGACAATTTGCCGCCCGGTGCCGCGTTCTGGGCGAGCAGCGAGCCGATGTTGTCTTCCGGATGGGCGATGTAGTCGCGCACCACACCTTCGAGGAAGGCAACAAGGTCCGCCTGGCCTTTGTGGTCTTCCGGCTTGCCTGGCAAACCGAAGGCCTGGCCCATGGCCCTGAGCGAGCAGCCGATCCAGTAGTCGATCTGTTGCGGATCGATCTTGATCCCGAGCATGTGGTTGACCACCGCCGCCGGGAACAGCTGGCAGTACGTGGCCGCGTCGCCACCCCGGCCGTCCAGCAGGTACTGGAAGGTCTCGCGGTTGATGCGGTCGATGGCCGCATCGATCAGATCGATGCCCTTCTTCGACAGATGCGACTGCACGCTGCTGCGGATCGTGGTGTGCTCGGGCGGATCCTTGAACATCAGCCAGCCAACGGTGTCCGTGACCGCGGCGGAAAACCGCTTGTGGTCCAGCGCCGCCGCCTTGATGTCTTCGTACTTCGTGATCATGTAGACGACATTGCCGTTCGGCAGATCCACCCGGTGTACGGGGTCGTTCTCGCGGCACCAGCGATAGTGTTCGTACGGAAAGACCTGGTAGGTCTGCGTTCCGAAGTCCCAGGCCAGGTCGTCGTGGGCCACTTTGCGTGTACGGGCGTGATAGGTCATTTGCGTTTCACCTTCATTGACGCACCAACGGGTGCGATGGTCTCTTCCGGGGGATTCACTGCTCAGGAGGCGCCAGCAGCCCGGCGTCGTCGATGACGCCGAAGCGTTGCCACTTGCCGTTGCGGACGATCGACAGCGGAAAATTCTTTCTAACTTCGCGCAACTTGTTGAAGCTGACTCGACCCATCACGGTCATGACTTCGGCGGTCTCCAGCGCCGCGCGGATCCTGGCGGGCTCCTCCGACTTCGCGCTGCGCAAGGCAGCCAGCAGGACGGTTGTCGCGGCATGCGTCGTTGCGGCCACTGCCGCTGCGGGCGTCCCGGTCGCTGCCTTGTAGCGGTTGAGGAAGTCCACGATCCCCGGATCCTGCGAACCCCAGTCGATGACGTTGGTGATCACCGTGCCTTCGGCTGCAGGTCCCGCGATGTCGATGAACTGCTGTGGACTGAGCGATTCCGCACCTATGATGTCGGCCGTCACACCGGCGCTGCGCAATTGCGCCACCAGCGGGCCTCCTGTGAAATAGAACCCGGTGGCATAGATCGCTTGCGGGTTGTCTGCCTTGATGGATGCGATCAGCGGCCCGAACTGGCGATCGGTCGGCGCGTATTCGTACTCCTTCACGATCTCCAGCCCAAAGCGTGGCGCCGCTTCCTTGAAGCCGGCGACCAGCGCCTTGCCGAAGTCCGTCTTCACCGTGAGCAGCACGACGCGCTTCTTGTGCAGCAGCTCGCCCATCGCCTTGGCGGCGGCGCGGCCCTGCACTTCGCCCACGCTGGTGACGCGGAACATGTAGTTCCCGCCCCGCGTGATTTCGGGCGCCGAGGACACCGCGACCACGTAGGGCAGCTGCGCCTTCTGGAAAACCGGCGCGGCGGCGCGCGCCGGCGCGGAATAGGCTGCGGAGATCACCGCGCGCACGCCCTCGCCGATCAGGCGGTTGGCAACCTGCGCCGCGTGTTCAGGCTTGCCCTGATCGTCCTCTACGACGAGTTCGAGCTTCCTGCCTCCAATGCCGCCTTGCGCGTTGCTCTGCTCGATCGCCACCCGGGCCGCTGCGAGGGCGGCATTGCCGTCGGCAGCGGCGGGGCCGGTAAGGCCGGCGTGGAAGCCGATCTTGATGGGGGCCTGCGCCCAGGCGCCAGAGACCAGGCTGGCGGCAAGCACCAGGCCGGCGGCCCAGAGCGGCGACTGATTCAACATGTTTTCGTGCTCCTTCAGAACGTATGGACGGGCTGGCGATCTGTGTACTTTTGGGGGCCTTTTTGCTTTCCCCTGGAGCCGAATGATGGGCGAGCCGGGTCACCATGACAATTAGAAAAATAAGTGCCAGATATAATGTTTTTGGTAAAACGCGGGGCACAAATCCGGGATCACCCCTAGGACTGAGATGATCCGGTCCTTGCCGCTTTCGCGGGAATGCACATAAGGAGAACCCGATGGCAAAGCTGGATTGGTACATTCGCGCCGGATTGAAGCTGCGCCACCTTCAGGTACTCGTGGCCCTCGACGACCTTCGTCATCAAGGCAAGGTCGCCGCCGCCATGAACGTGACGCAGCCGGCGCTGTCCCGCACACTGACGGATCTGCAGGCCGCCATGGGCCATGCGCTGTTCGAGCGCACCGGTCGCGGACTTCGGCCGACGCCCTACGGTGAATGCCTGATCCGGCATGCCCGCAAAGTTCTGCAAGACCTGTCGGAGGCCGGCGAGGAACTGCACGCGCTGGCCACGGGAACGTCCCGCAAGATCCGCGTAGGCGTGCTGCCGGCCTCCGCCGGCTGGCTGCTTCCCAAGGCGCTGATGCTGTTCAAGCATGCCTCTCCCAAGTCTTCGATCATGGTCCGCGAGGCCACCATGGACGTCCTGCTGGGAGAACTGCGACTTGGGCATCTTGATCTCATCGTCGGCACGCTGCCATCCCAGTTGGCCGCAACGAACCTCGAGGAAAAGCCGTTGTTCGAGGATGCGACCATGCTGGTCGCGCGGAACGGCCACCCCCTGGCGCGCGGTGAATTCAAACCGAGTTGGCGCCAACTGGTGGAATGTCCGTGGGTGCTGCCGCCGCATGACTCGCTGCTGCGCCAGCCCCTGCTCATGGCATTCGAGGTGAACGGCGTCGAACCACCCATCAGCTTCATCGAGACGCTTTCGCTGAATGTCACGCTTGCCTACTTGCAGGGCAGCGACGCGATCGCGACCCTGCCCGCTTCACTTGTCCGCAAATATGCGGAGCTAGGCACGCTGGCCCCACTGCGCACCGAGATGCCGCGCCTGGTTCGCCCGGTAGGGCTGTTGTGGTTGCGCGGACACTCGCCCTACACCGGGGATTCGGCCTTCGCCGAGTGCGTGGAGCAGGCTGCGCGAGAACTTCTCATCGACGCATGAGCCGTTCGGAAGGTTCGCGTCGCAGCGAAAGCTGTCATCAGTCAGGCGTGAAAAGGACCGTACCGTGCGCCCATGCTGCATGTGCATTCGCTGCTTGTCCTCCTTGGCAATGCCAAGCAAGCCGAAGCTCAGGGAGCGAGGTGCGTGTAGTAGATCTTGCTCACCACAGTCCACTTGCCATCGACCTTCAACAGATTGAAGAAGTCGGTGAAGCAAAAACCGGAGACGTCGTTAGTGTCGATGCGAGCACTGGCGGCGGTGCCGACAATGTCGACGTTGACGATCGCACCTTGAGCTTCGGGCGACGGGCGAAAGGCACTGTCGATGCCGTCGAACAGATTCTGGATGGCTCCACCTGTCAGCTTGCCGTCCGCGTCAACGCCAAAGATGGTCGCCTGGTCGCTGAAGGCGGGCTTCATGATGCTGCTCTTGGCCTGTTTGCAGCCATCGTTGTACTTGTTCAGCACTTCGATAATGGCCTTGTACTCCTGGACGTAGGTAGGTTTGTTCATGGTTTCACTTCCGATTGAGGTTGGGGAATTCATGGATCGCGGACACAGCGCCGCAACCCGGCTCAGGTGCCGCTCATTTCTCGCGGGCAATCTCCAGTGGCAGACGGATGCGGTTCTCCTCCGAATCTAGAGCAGAAGCTCCACCGCTTGGTCGATATTTAGTCGCGGTCAGCACCGAAAAATTTCTCGCTCGCTTTTCTCCCGCATGGACCCGAACTCTGGCTGCAATCGAAAAAATCTGTGTGCCGCTCGGCATGCTTCTTGGATTTCTATTGATCGAATTTTCTGTTGCTCAGCAATGAAATAAATCACTTTCAAGCATTGAAAGCTGAACCTAAAGTTGCGCCTACTGCAACTATCCCGATGGGGAAACTTTCATGTCCACCGCAACTACTCGTATCCCGTTTCACCTGGCGTTTCCCGTTCGCGATATTGCTGAAGCTCGCGCGTTCTACGGCGAACTACTCGGGTGCCCAGAAGGTCGCAGTGCGCCGGAATGGGTCGACTTCGATTTCTACGGCCATCAAATCGTGGCTCACTTGGCACCGGACGAATGTGGCCACCGTCAGAGCAGTTCCGTCGACGGGCACGACGTGCCGGTACGTCATTTCGGCGCGATCGTGCCGATGGATCAGTGGCAGCTCATGGCCGACAAGCTGGTGGCACGCCAGACCAAGTTCGTCATCGAACCGTACATTCGCTTCAAGGGAGAGCCCGGCGAGCAGGCAACGATGTTCTTCCTTGACCCCTCGGGCAATGCCATCGAGATGAAGTCCTTCGCTGACCTCAGTTCGTTGTTCGCACGCTGAGAGACCGCCATGATCAAGAGCAACACGCGATTCGTGGGATTCGCTGCCATGCTGGCCGTTGTCTGTGCGTCCGCCTCGGCCCAGTCCGAAACATTGGGCAAGATCAAGGAGTCGGGCGCCATCACGATGGGCGTCCGCGATGCCTCGGGCGCCATGTCATTCACGCTGGGCCCCGGAAAGTACACGGGCTTTCATGTGGAGATCTGTGAGCGAGTCATCGCCGACATCAAGAAGGCGGCGCAACTCGACAAGATCGATGTGAAATACCAACTCGTGACGCCGCAAAATCGAATCCCCCTCGTCCAGAACGGCACGGTGGACATCGAGTGTGGAACAACGACCAACAATGCCGCGCGGCAGAAGGACGTCGCATTCGCGCCCACCTTGTATGTCGAGGGCATCCGGATCGCTGTCAAGACGAACTCGGGCATCGCATCCTCCGCACAGCTGGTTGGCAAGACAGTCGCCGCCACCACCGGCAGTACTTCCGTGCAAGCGCTGCGAAAGCTCGGACGCGACGGCGTGACTGGCGTCTCCGAGGTGCTGTCCAAGGACAACAGCGAGGGCTTCCTGCTTCTTGAAGGCGGCCGCGCCGAGGGATTTGTCGCCGATGGCCAGATCCTGGCAACGCTGATCTCCAAGAGCAAGGAGCCCGAGAAGTACAAACTCCTGGATCAGGTTCTCAGTGTGGAACCCATTGCAATCATGTTCCGCAAGGGTGATCCGGCATTCAAGAAGATCGTCGACGACAGCATTCTGGCGCTCGCCAAGAGCGGTGAAGTCTCGCGCATCTACGACAAGTGGTTCATGCAGCCGATCCCTCCAAGTGGCTCAAAGGTGGGGCTGCCGGCAAACGCGATGACCAAGGCCGCTTGGGCCGCTCCATCGGACAAGCCGCTGGAGGCTTACGAGGTGCGCTGATGCGAACCGTCGCACCCAGGCCACGCCTTGCTTGCTGCATGTCTCTGCGAAGAGCACTGAACCACCTCGTGGCCCTCTGCGATGAACGATCCGGCGCGAGCTTGGCCGGTAACGCGCTCCAGAGTCCTCGCTACGACGTGCGAGGCCGGCTCGGCTTGCCCGCGCGGTGACGCTTCGGCAGGAGCGAGCTGCTCGGCTGCGCGTCGGCTGCTTCACGCAGATGCTGGGCAAAATGCGCCACGATCGGTGGACTGGCCCGTGGCTTGCGTTGAAGCAGGCCAATCTCCCGGTAGAACGTGAACTCCCCGAGGGAAACGACACGCACTCCCGAAGGCAGAGGAAGGTGAGCCTCGACCAGCGGGACAAGCGCAACCCCCAGCCCCTTGGAAGCAAGGTGGATCAATCCCGGGATCTCATCGATCTCGATCGCATCATTGACCGAAATGCCTTCGCGGCGAAGAAATCCCTCGACCATTCGCCCGCCGAACGAGGCTCTGTCATAACGGAGGAACGGTTGCTCCTGGATGAGTGTGCGCCAGTCCCTCGTCTGGGGTGAAGCCTTGGGTACGACAAGCACATAAGGCTCGTGTATCAGCGCTTGCCACGTCAGATCGGGAGGCATGCCAAACGGGGGGCGGATGATCACTGCCGCATCGATCTTGCCGGCGTCTAGCTCATCCATCAGGCGCATCGACACGCCCGGCGACACATGGACGCGTACCAAGGGAAAGGCTTTGCGAAGCTTCTCAAGCGCACGTGCCAGCAACGTGGGTTGCGCCGAGGCAATCGAACCTATCCGCAGCAATCCTCTGGTGGCATTGTCCTCGGGTAGCTCTCCAAGCTTTGCAAAGAGCGCACAAATCTCTTCTACCCGCGGCAAGGTCGTCTGACCCGCGACGTTCAAGGTGGCAGAGCGCCCTGTTCGATCGAACAGTTCGAATCCCAGCGCCTCTTCGAGCCGCTTGATCTGGCTGCTCACGGCGGACTGGGTGAGGCCAATGCGGTCTCCAGCAGCGGCAAAGGTGCCGTGCTTGCACACCGCGATGAAGGTCTTGAGTTCACTGATCACCGGCTGAGCATCTCAAATATCGATGGCCGGGTCAATCAAACATCGAGCATGTCGTTCAAAACCAAAGGTCGTCCCAGTGTTTGTGGCGCTGCAGCAATCAGTGATTTCAGAGCTTTTCATTCATCGAATTTATTGATGTTGAGCACGTATTTATATTGCTTTTCTTTGACATTCAGCGTTCATAAACTTCGCGGCATCGGCAAGCAATAGGCCGAGAACACCATGAAGACATGCGATAGCGCATGAGAAAACTTCGGCAAGCGAGCGCGAGTTTCCTTCGATCTTCTTGATGTGCACCGGGGCGGCGCACCATGAGACCTTGCAGATCACATGTGCGCCGAGCACCGTTTCGAACCAACGAAACAGGAGCCAGAGCATGAAGAGAATCTTGATCGCCAATCGAGGCGAAATCGCTTGCCGCATCATCCGGGCAGCGCGTGATCTGAATATCGAAACCATCGCAATCTATTCAGATGTCGATGCTGGTGCCCTGCACTGCGAGATGGCGGACTTCGCCGTCCGCGTCGGACCGGGGCCTGCGAGCGAAAGCTACCTGAATGTCGATGCGGTTCTCCAGGCCGGCCTGCAGCACGAGGCTCAAGGGGTGCATCCGGGCTATGGCTTTCTCTCCGAGAACACTGCCTTCGCAAGGGCTGCGGAACGCCATGGGATCCGATGGATCGGGCCCACGCCGGAATCCATCGAAGACATGGGCGACAAGCACCGGGCGCGAAGCATCGCCCACGAGTGTGGTGTGCCGGTTTTGCCAGGCAGTCGTGCGTTTCTTCCAGGCGAGCATGCGGAGCAGTTAGAGCTTGAGGCTGCGCGCGTTGGCTACCCCTTGCTGGTCAAGGCGGCGGGCGGGGGCGGGGGCATTGGCATGAAGCGAGTGGACGCGCCTGCTGCCTTGGCATCGGCTGTTTCGTCAACTCAGTCGCAAGCACTGAAAGCCTTCAACGACGCCTCGATCTATCTGGAGCGTTTCGTGCCTCGCGCTCGGCACATCGAGGTACAGGTTTTCGGCTATGGCGACGGCACCGCGATCCATCTCTTCGAGCGCGATTGCTCCGTACAGCGACGGTTTCAGAAGATCGTGGAAGAGAGCCCCGCACCAGGGTTGGCGCCTGACGTGCTCGAGCAAATGCTCGCCTGCGCCGTCTCGCTGACGGCGGGTCAGCGTTACCGCGGAGCGGGAACTGTCGAGTTCATCTTGGACGCAGACAGCGAGGCCTTCTACTTCCTTGAGATGAATACGCGCATCCAGGTTGAGCACGGTGTCACCGAAGCGATTACTGGTCGGGACTTGGTGCGCGATCAGATCCTGCTGGCTGCGGGAATCCTGGAGCACACACCGCAAGCGGCGATTCACCGACAAGGCGCCGCGATCGAGTGCCGGGTGTATGCCGAGAATCCATTGAAGAACTTCCTTCCATCGCCTGGCCTGCTTGAGCGATTTGTCCTGCCTTCAGGAATCGATGGCCTGCGTGTAGACACTGGGGTGCGTGAGGGAGACTCGATCAGTCCCTTCTACGACCCGATGATCGCAAAGCTCATCGCTTCGGCGTCCACGCGTGCTGAAGCACTGCAACGCATGGATGCGGCACTGCGCTCCATCGAAATTGCAGGCATACGCCAGAACACGGCGTTTCTGCAGCAAGTCATCCGCCATCCCACCTTCCAGGCCGGCGCAGTCGACACGAATTTCGTCGACCGCGAAAAGCAAGCACTGCTGGCCAACTTGAGTGAACTCGCGAGCGATGCCGGTTCGCTGAAGGCCGCGGCATGACCCGCCTCGAAGCGCTCGCCGAAAAAGAGCCGCGGTGGCGAATGGCGTCTTCCGGCGACAACTGTCTGGTGCTGGAGACCCCATCGGTTGCTCGCGGTGCCAGCAGCCGCTGGCTCGCTGTGGCTGCGACCGCATTGCGCAAGGCCCGAATCCCAGGAGTGACGGACATCGTGTCTGCGATGACGACCGTTGGAATTCACTACCGGCCAGAGTCGATCCAGTGTCTGGCGACGATCAGAGAAACGCCCTACCAAGCCGTTGCACGCCAAGTCTCGGAGCTGCTTCAGGGCTTCAGAACCAGCAATTCTGTTTCCACACGCCTTGTCGAAATCCCCGTCTGCTATGGCGGCGAGCACGGTCCCGATCTTGAGTCGGTGGCCGAAACATGCGGGCTGTCGTCTCGGGCACTGATCGAGCTGCACGCCGGCGCGGACGTGGAGGTCCAGATGATCGGTTTTGCGCCGGGCCATCCCTACATCGGCACCTTCGACGAAAGATTGGCACCGCCAAGGCGCGCGCAGCCCCGAACGGCCGTGCCAATCGGTTCCATCGGACTGGCGAATCGCCAGAGCGTGATCTATCCATTCATCCTCCCCGGCGGGTGGAACCTGATCGGCCGAACCCCGCTGATGCTTTTTGACCTGGCTCGCGATCCGGTGTGCTTGCTGGAAGCAGGCGACCGCATCCGTTTCGTGCCCATCTCGGCGGGCCAGTTTGAAGCCATGAGGGGGAAGTGATGACGATCGAAGTCCTCAAGCCCGGTGCTCTGTCGACCTTTCAAGATCTGGGGCGCTTCGGCTACCAGCATCAAGGCATTCCGGTCTCTGGCGTCATGGATGAACGCTCGCATCGGCTGGCGTGCATGCTGGTCGGGAATGCGCCCTCTCAAGCCACCCTGGAAGTCACGCTGCTTGGCCCCACGCTGAAGTTCGAGGCGCCGACCGTGGTCGCGGTGTGCGGTGCGGACCTGGGGGCCACGCTGGGTGGAGATGCACTTCCGCTCGACGCGCCAGTCGCTGTGGCCGCGGGCGATGTGCTCTCCTTCGGCAAGCGAGCAAGGGGCCTGCGCGCATACGTCGCGGTAGCGGGCGGCTACGCACTCCAGCCGGTCATGGGAAGCACGAGCACGTACGTTCGCGGCGGCTTCGGCGGCGCGCAAGGCCGGTCTCTTCAAAAGGGAGATCGCATCGCGCTTCTCAATGTGCCAACAAAGGCTTCGTCGCTCGACGCAAGCGGCCTCGTGTTTCCGAAAGAAGTGAAGCGCCCACCGGGAGCGCCACTCCGGATCGTTCCAGGCAGGGAGTGGAAGGCCTTCGAGCCCCAGGCGGACCGTGCAATGACCGAGCAGGGCTTCCGTGTCAGTTCGCGTTCTGATCGCATGGGCTACCGGCTGGAATGCGAACCCCTGCGTTTGTTGCAATCCCTGGAGTTGCAATCCGAGGCCGTGAGCTTCGGGACCGTTCAAGTGCCGCCGGATGGACTCCCCATCGTCCTGATGGCGGATCGCCAGACCACGGGCGGATACCCTCGCATCGCGAATGTCGCGACCGTGGATCTTCCCAGCCTCGCCCAGCTCATGGCCGGCGAGCAGGTGCGTTTCGAGTGGATCTCGCTGGACGAAGCACAACAGCTCGCGGTTGCGCAGGGCGATATCTTCCGGGCGATGGAGGCGGGTCATGGCGTCCATTGACTTCAACAGCGACGTGGGCGAGAGCTACGGGGTCTACCGGCTTGGCGATGACGCAGCGGTGCTGGACCATGTGACCTCCGCCAACGTGGCCTGCGGCATGCACGCCGGAGACCCGCAGACAATCGCCGCGACCGTCGGGCTCGCGATGGCCCGCGGCGTCTCGATCGGCGCGCATCCCGGGTTCGCCGATCTTCAGGGATTCGGGCGTCGACCAATGCAAGTGGGGCGGGATGAGTTGCGCCACCTGATGCTCTACCAAATCGGCGCGCTGCAAGCCTTTTGCAAGGCAGCGGGAACTCGCTTGGCTCACGTCAAGACGCACGGCGCGCTCTACAACATGGCGGCACGCGATCCGGTGATGGCGCGCGCGATTGCCGACGCCGTGCGCGCCGTCGATCCGCAACTGGTTTTCTACGGCCTCGCAGGGTCAGAACTTGTGCGCAACGCTCGAGAGGCGGGACTCGTCGTGGCAGAAGAAGTATTTGCGGACCGGAGCTACCAGGACGATGGCACCTTGACTCCGCGCTCGCACCCGCGAGCCATGATCACTGACATCGAGCAATCCGTGGCGCAAGTGTTGCGCATGGTCCGCTCCGGCGTGGTGAGGTCGATCAACGGCGTGGATGTTCCCGTCCAGCCAGACACGCTGTGCATTCATGGCGACCAACCCGATGCGGCGAATTTCGCGCGCGCAATCCGCCAGGCACTCGAAGCGGAGGGCGTGTCCATTCGCCCTCTGGGCCAAAGCTCAACCGCCCTTCGACCGATTTCCCCTCTCACCCCTGGAGCCCACGCATGAGCCAAGAAATCGAGATTCGCACAGACACCGCAGGCGCGCTCTTGAAGATCGTTGCCGTACCGAACGCACTGCTGTCTGCGGGGGATGACATCGCAATCATGGAGTCCATGAAGATGGAGATTCCGCTGCAAGCGCCGGCAGCTGGATTTGTCGCCGAGTTCTTCTTCGAAGAGGGGGCGTTGCTTGAAGAAGACGCCGTCCTCGCGCGCTTCGTCGTCAGTTGACGCTGTCTCGGCAGCGCATTTCATCTGGCCCTGCCCGCTAGCAACACCTCAGTTGTCTTGACCCAATTCGAAACGGGCGACGCATCGTCCGGGACGAGCCGCGGCCTTCTCGGAGGCTATTTGATTCCTTCCCACATGCTGGAGAAAAAATGAACACTTCTCAAACGATGGACTCGACCGATCGGTCGGGCGCATGGCCGGCGCATTCCTTCTCCAGTAATGCGGCTGCCCCTCTTGCTCGAGCGACTGCGCGCAAGGCTGCCCTTGCCGCTTCGGTAGGAACAGCCATCGAGTACTACGAATTCGGTGTCTATGGCTACATGGCCGCAACCATCGGCCCCCTGTTTTTCCCGAGCACCGATGCGACGGCATCGCTTCTGGCCATTCTTGCCGTATTCGGAAGCGCGTTCCTGATGCGACCCATTGGCGGCATTGTTCTGGGACGACTGGGTGACCGTATCGGCAGACGCGGCATCTTGCTCGTCACGGTGATCGGCATGGGCATTGCCACGGCAGCCATCGGTCTCTTGCCTGTGGCCTCGACCGCCGGTATCGCCGCGCCTATCCTGCTGCTGGCGATTCGCCTCGTGCAGGGCTTTTTCGCGGGAGGCGAAGTCACGGGCGCTGCTGCGTATGTGGCCGAGTCGGCGCCTCCCGGAAAGCGGGGCTTCTACGGCGCCTTCACGCCGGTGGGCGTTGCAGTGGGCGGCGCGCTGGCGGCCTCTGCGTGCGGCCTGACCTCCGCCTTGTTGAGCACCGATCAAATGCAGCAATGGGGTTGGAGAATCCCGTTCCTGCTTGCGATACCCATGGTGATCGTGTCGACCGCCGTCCGGCGTCGGGTCGAGGAATCTGCAGCATTCCAGGAATTTCAGGCACACAACGAACCGACCAAGGCTCCTCTGCGCGAAGTTCTGACGCAGCACACTTCCAAGGTGCTGAAAGTGACGGCGCTGGCGTTCGGCCAGAACGTCGGTTACTGGGTGGGCCTGGTGTTCATGAACATCTATCTCACCACCTATCTGAAGTACGACAAGACGACCGTCTACTGGATCATGGCCGCGGTCGGCGTGACCATGGCCATCCTCATGCCGTTCTGGGGCGGTCTCTCGGACCGTTGGGGGCGTCGTCGTGTCCTGGGCATTGGCTTTCTGGGGTACATGCTTCTCGTGTGGCCCATGATGATCCTCATGGATCAGCAAAGCATCGGCTTGGCGGCGCTGGCCATGTTCATCATTGCGTTGCCTCTGCCTATCGTGCAATCGGTCGGTTATCCGACCTATGCGGAGCAATTTCCGACTCGCATTCGATACACCGGTATGGCATTCAGCTTCAATATCGGCGCGATCCTCGGAGGGGGTGTGACGCCGTATGTGGCCACAAGCTTGATTGCGTCCACTGGCAACTTGAAATCCCCCGCCCTACTGCTGATAGCCGCGGCGATTTTCAGCTTGCTTGCATTGCTGACCGTACGGGAAACCTCAAAGGATCGGCTCGCATAGGGGCGGTAGCCTCAATCACGCAACAGCTCATCCATCAGTTCACGCATGAAGACCAGCGCCGGTGCCTCCGTACGATGGCGCAAGGTCACCAGGCCGAAACGCGCTATGCCGGTTGATGCAGGCTTCATCTTCAGCTCGACCAGATCGGGCGCTGCAGCGCGAATCGCCAGCAGCACGGCGTCGCTTCGGCGCACGACGTCCACCAGGCTTGAAAGCTCCTCGCACTGCAACGTCACGAACTGGGCCGGGTGCGCGTCGGGTCCGTAGGCTTCGATGAAGGTGCGTGCCACCTCGTCGCTCAGCGGCGTTGAAGCTATCGGGTAGCGCTGCAGCGCGTCGAAGGTCACGCCGCCGCGAAGCTTCGCAAGCGGATGGCCGCGGCGACACATGAAGCTGCCGCGCATTTCATGCAGTGCGCTCACCGCCAGGTCTGGCGCGGGCTTCAGCGAGCGCACATCGACCACGAGCGCGTCGAGCGTGCGTGCCCGAAGCGCCTGCGTCAACAGCTCGGTGCTGCCGCGCGACACCACAGCGCGCATCTTCGGATGGTGGGTCGCCATGCGCATCAGAAAAGGCGTCATCAGCATTGCGCCGGGGCCCGAGCCCATGCCGACGTGGATCGATCCACCCTCCCCTTCGCTCATCTGACGGCCGCTGTCGCGCAGCTCGTCCGCGTCGAATATCAGCTGGCGGGCGCGATTCAGCACCTCCCGCCCGAAAACGGTGAGTTCATTGCGGCGCCCGACGCGGTCGAAAAGGGGCGTGCCCAGTTCGTCCTCGAGCGCGCGGATGCTGCGGCTCAACGCCGGCTGGGTAAGGTGCAGCGCCTGGGAAGACTTGCTGAAAGAACCGCTCTGAGCCAGCGAGATCAGGTGCCGCAATTGAACCAATGTCATTGTCGATCGCAGGAGGAATGATGTTCTGAACTCATGCTAATACAAACAACAATGCATTGGACGTTCGCAATTGCGACTTCTACGATTCGCCTCCACCGGTATTCACGCCGGCACAACTGGAGTCCCGATGAAGCTGCTGTCCCGACGTTCGAGCGCTTTTCTTTTTGCCGGCCTGCTGCTGTCGACGGCCACGGCGTACGCACAGACCTATCCGGCGAAGCCCGTCAGCCTGATGGTCCCATACCCGGCCGGCGGCCCTTCCGACGCCGCGGCCCGCATCTTCACCGTTCCTCTCGGCGCGGCGCTAGGGCAGCAGGTCGTTGTGGAAAACCTCGGTGGCGTCAGCGGCGCGATGGCCGCGCAGAAAGTGCTGGCGGCACCGGCGAATGGCTACTACATCTTTCAGGGCTCGCCCAACGAGGTGATCCTTTCGCCGCTGGCCAATGCGGCGGTCAAGCTCAAGACCGAGGACTTCCGCCTCGTGCATCCGGTCTCCGAAGCGGTGATGGTGTTCGTCACGCGCAAGGACTTGCCCGTCAACAGCGTTGACGAGCTGATCGCGCTGGCCCGCAAATCCAGTGGTGCGCCGCTCACCTATGGCAGCGTAGGCATCGGGTCGCTCTACCACCTCATCCTCGAAAATGTGCAGCAGCAAGCGGGCATCAAGCTGGTGCATGCGCCCTACAAGGGCAACGCGCCGCTGCTGCAGGACATCGGGGGCGGCCAGCTGGACTTCGCCGTTCTGGTCTACAGCGCCGCCATGGGCGCGATGGCCGATCAGGGCAGGCTCAAGGTGATCGGCCAGCTCGGCGCGCAGCGCTCCGAGCTGCTGAAGAACGTGCCGACGGTCAGTGAAGGCAAGGAGCTGAAGAACTTCTCCTACAAGATCTGGAGTGGCTTCATGGTGCCAAAGAACACGCCGGAAGACGTGGTGCAGCGGCTGCACAAGGCGATTGGCGCGACGCTGAAGGACCCCGAGGTGCGTTCGCAATTGGCGGCCCAGACGCAGCTAACCTCGGCACCGATGACGCTCGCTGAGTCGTCGAGGTTCTTTGAAGAAGAAACGGCGCGCTACCGCGCGATCGCCAAGTCGATCAACCTGCAGCCGCAGTGAGCTGAGTCCATGCATACGCTACTGGAACAACTGCATGCCCAGGCCGACGATTTCATTCGCTTGCGGCGCGACATCCACCGCCACCCGGAACTGGCCTTCGACGAGCACCGCACGTCAAAGCTCGTGGCCGACAAGTTGCAACAGTGGGGCTACCAGGTCGAGCGCGGGCTCGGCGGCACGGGCGTTGTCGGCCGGCTTGTACGCGGCGGCGGCACGCGCCGGATCGGCCTGCGCGCCGACATGGACGCCTTGCCGATCGGCGAAGCCACTGGCCTGACCTATGCGAGCAGCCACGCCGGCGTGATGCATGCGTGTGGCCACGATGGCCACACTGCGATGCTGCTGGCCGCTGCATACCATCTCGCCAAACGCGGGCATTTTGAAGGAACGCTGAATCTGATTTTCCAGCCGGCCGAAGAAGGCGGTGGCGGCGCACTGCGGATGATGGAGGACGGCCTGTTCGACAGATACCCTTGCGATGCGATCTTCGCAATGCACAACTTGCCTGGCTTGGCGCAGGGCCGGCTGGCCTTGCGCGATGGTCCGACGATGGCCTCGTCGGACTACGCCACGGTCACGCTCACCGGCATCGGCGGCCACGGCGCCATGCCCCATCGCGCCGTGGATCCCATCGTGGCGGCGGCCAGCGTCGTGATGGCCTTGCAGACTGTCGTGTCGCGCAACATCGATCCATTGCAGATGGCGGTGGTCACGGTCGGCGCCATTCATGCCGGCACGGCCAACAACGTCATCCCGCAGTGCGCCGTGCTCGAAATCAGCGTGCGCGCACTCGACCGCGAAGTGCGCAACAAACTCGAAGAGCGCATCAAGTCGCTCGTTGCAGCGCAGGCCGAGAGCTTTGGTGTCGACGCCCGGATCGACTGGCGGCCCGGCTATGCTGTACTGGTCAACACGCCCGACGAAACCGCGCTGGCGCGCGAAGTAGCGCTCGAACTGCTCGGTAACGACCGGGTCACGTTGCAGGGACCGGCAGTGCCCGCCAGCGAAGACTTTGCCTTCATGCTCGAGCGCGTGCCCGGCAGCTACGTACAGATCGGCAACGGTGAAGGCGACAGCCACGGCGCCTGCATGGTGCACAACCCCGGATACGACTTCAACGATAACAACGTGGCCATCGGCTCGGCCTTCTGGGTGCTGCTGGTCGAGCGCTTTCTGCGTTTTTCTGCATGAAGCCGGGAGACAGGAGCAATGGGATGGACGCTCCCATCCGTAACGGCATCTGGTGCAGATCTCTCGACTAGTTGGGAGAGGCCGAGCGCGACTTGATGATCGGTAAGCTCGATCGAGGGGTCTCGACTGCGAGATTTCGACCGACACGCCAGGGTGCGCGTTGGCATGGTGGCGCAGCAGCGCCAGGATGCGGCGCGCATCGCCATACGGGGACCGGCCTGCCGCCGTCATCTCCAGGTGCCGCGTGTCGCGTTCCAGCAGCGGCACCTGCAACTCCCTCTCCATCTCGCGCACTTGCCGGCTCATGGCCGCAAGAGTGCACGTGATCCTCGCTCGCTTGCGGTATGGTTCGCGGCCAACCCGCATTATTAGAACGAGTCGGCCGCACGACACATCGGGCGGCGCTTGAAGGAACGCTGATGCCCAGCTCGAATCTCGAAGGAATCTTGAACGAACTCCGCGCACGGGAGCCCATCTTTCATCGACGGGAGTTCGGGACCAGTCGTGAAGATCTTCTTCGAATGACGGCTGACGATTTTTGGGAGATTGGCGCGAGTGGCAAGATTTACGATCGTGAGTTCGTTATCTCCGAACTTCTGGAGCGCTACAAGTCGCCAGAGCACGGCGACTTAACGTGCAGGGATTTCTCGATCCGTCAAATTGCCGAGGATCTCTATCAACTCAATTGCGTCTTGCTGCAGCCCGAGCGCTTGACGCGCCGAACGACCCTTTGGCGCAAAGCGAGCGCGGGCTGGATGATCGTATTCCACCAAGGGACCGTCATAGCCTGACCCGGTTTTTTCCTCGTCGCTGTTCAGGCCGTGCTTCAGCCCCATTCCCTTCCCGAAGCAAGCCTGCAAGCGCGCTGACTTTGGATTGAGGCGAGTTGCGAACCCTGGCCGCATGCCTTCCTTCACTGGTGGAGCGCGCCGAGCCCGAACGAGGTCAGGGCTTTGAGACGGCTTGTTCCTCCACAGCCACGGTGAGCCCAGCCGAGCGATGCACGGGCTTGCATCGCTCGGCGATCTGCCTCAGCACATCGATCCCCATCTGCAGGGTGTGCAATGCGCTGAGACCAATCATCCGTTCATGCCTTGGCGTGAGCGGTAGGCTGTCAATCAGCGCGATGAATTCGCGACGATGATGCTGGTCAAGTACCTCATGGCGTGCAATTGCGCGAAAAGCTGAGGGTGCAAAGCCCGTGACCGCAGCGAGGTGATTCGCGAAACCGATCGGGGGGTGATTGCACTCCAGTGCGGCGATATGGCCAAGCAGCGAGACGGGGTGATAGTGGTGCAACCAGTAGTACTGCGCACCAACCATCGAAGCGATCACGGGCGAAGGAATTGCATGTATCACGTCCTGGTCCGGGTCGCCGGTGGCGGCAAGGTCTTCGCGCAGCCATTCGTCATGACCCTTCTCCTCCAACGCATGGCTCGCGTAGTACCCGGCCAGTCGCTCGCACAGCGGATCGGATGCGCGAAGTCGGGCCTGTGCCTCCGCTGCAGTCATGAGCGGCACCGCTGAGCGAACCACCATGTGCATGGTCCGAAGGTAGATCGGATAGGCCACGCTGGCACGCTCTGGCATCCACAAGCAGTGGGCATAGTGCTGCATTGTTGGCATGGCTTGGGCGATCTTGCGTAGAAGGCGCTCACTGGGCTTACCCTGTGCTGCGCAATGGCCGCCGTCCTGTGCGGGAATGAACTCTTCTGCATGCATGGCTCATCTCCTTCTCGAAGTTTTTGATGACCGGGCTTTCAAGTCGTGTGTTCTACTGGTCCGGGGTCCGGCACGAGCCGGTCTATCAGAGTCATCAGGCGATCGGGCTCGCTGCGGTCGGGCATGCGCTCGAAGACTTTCCAGCAGAGTTCGCAATTGCTGCTGAAGCGCTCGCGGGCAAGCGCCTTGAGCTTGGGGTGCTGTACGACGACACCCAAGCCCGCAGTACCAATCGCGTGCAAAAGCGGGTCGGCCGCAAAATCCTCCACTGCTGCGTCGATGGCACTGGCATCGGAGCAATGCTGACGAAGCCGCTTCGGACCCTGACCCATGATCACACCCTCATTGCAGCAGCCGGTGACCACGCCGTCGTAGCGCAGCATCGGCGAACGCGCAAGGGCGCAGGGGCCGAAAGATTCACCCCGAGACCAGGCAATCCGCGCGAACATACCCTGGCCACGACCGTTGTCGAGTGGCTGCACCAGGTTCAATTCGGCCTGCGATTGCCAATCGTTTCCCAGCGCGCGGGCCAGCAAAGATCGGGCTCGCGCCTCACCGTCACCGTACGCAACAACCTGTACGACCAGCGACGAACCCGCACCCACGATCGTTCTTGCGGCACGTACGAACTGTTCGTCACCGACGCCCGTGGCGTGGAAAGCATCGGTACTCAAATAGATGCAGGCGCACTCGCGCAGAACCTCCTCGATCCAAATTGGCACGGCCCTCGTCTGCGCCCACACACCGCTGGTGAAGACCACGAGCTGCTTTCCTGCAGCACGCAACCGCTCGGTCGCCATGCGCAGACCTTTGCGCTCGACAAAGGGTTCGCCACCGGAAATTCCGATGATCTCGATACCAATCCGTGCGCCGAGCCAGTCGAGGATCTGGTCGAACAGTACAAAATCCCGGATCGTCGGACTGTCGGGCCGCGAATCGACCGAACAGTGGTCACAGTTCACTGGGCAGCGATCGGTGATGAACAACAGCATGGAGCGGCTGCGTTGGTGACGCACAGCCTCGATCTGCGCATGCGTGAGCTTGCGGCGTGGCGATGGGTTGGTGATCGCGGTCATCACGTGGCTCCGAGCAGCGCGAGGTCGGCATAGCGCGCAACGCCGTTGCGGCGGGCGAACGCGAGGGCACCACCTTGTCGAATCAGCTCACCGGCTGCCGCTTCAAGCACTCGCGTAGATTGCTTCTGCATCGAAATCGCGATGCTGGCCCGCACGCGTTCCTCCACCAGCGCGTCACCACTCATCGCCATGCAAGCGCGACATCCCGCAGCACACCCGCTCGGGTGCATCTCGGCACGCGCGGCCAAGTAGTCCGGGCCATAGAGCCGGATCGCGCGCATCATGCTCGACTCGAGCGTGCGCTCGCGTATCTGCGCCCAGGTGTGCGTCGACGCATGGCCAAGCACCAAGTGCCCAGGCATCCGATCCATTGCATCGTCGTTGCCGCAGGCCACGATGCGGCCATCGAAGCCCATCACCGGCCAAGCAGCCATGGTGCAGGGCTGGGCTTCGACACGCGCGGGGCGCTTCGTCATGACCATCGGTGTCCAAGCTCGCGCACGGCCAAAGCTCGCGACCTGGTTCACGAGCATCGGTATGCGTGTGCCGAAGTGGCGCCGGACTGCAGCGATACGCGTAGTGAGGTAGGGATCGTCCGCATCGCGGCCAACGAGGTGGATGCTCAAGTCCTTGCCACCATCGAGCAATGTACGCAGAACGCGCCTGACGTTCGGCCAGGGCACCTCGGCCTCGTGAAAGGCATCCAGGCTCACGGAGAAATGATCGACGGCGTCGATGGCAACCCGAATGGGCGCCGGTATCTTCATCCCGTCGTGAGTACGCGCGAAAAAGAGGCCGGAGAGTACCGAGCTTGTCGTCCCGCAGCGGCGCGCACTCTTCGCGAGCGCGCTTACCAGCCTGGGACGCAGCAGCGCTTCGCCGCCCGACATCGCCAGGATGACTGGGCGGTTCTCGTACGAAAAACTCGCGACAAAGCGCACGAACAGCTGTTCGGGATGCTGCTCACTGGTCATCGAGGATTGCGTGGAACAGTGTGCGCAATGCAGCGGGCACCGACGAGTCAGCCCCATGGAAATTCCCGCGGCCGGGACGCTGCGCCAGTTCAGGATTTCAGCGAGATGCATCATGTACTCCTTCTTGCGTTGCCTGCAGGTGATGACGCGGCGTGCCCAACGCGCAATGTGCGGCGCGCGGCGACGTAAGCTGAAAACGGGCGGCGACTTCAAGCCGCCGCCCCCCAGCCGTGCCCGTGCGGCTCAGGCGTGGGCGCAGGCGCAGACGACGCCTACCAGACGAAGCCGCCCACCGTATCGGCAGCCTTCTTCAGTGCGTCGGTCAGGCCACTGTTGAGCTTGGACTTGATGTCCGCAAGGACCGCAAGTTCGTCGTCGTCGAGTAGAGCGACCTGCGACTTCAGTTCGTCGTTGAGCGCCTCTACCTGGACGGCCGAATTGCGCAGTCGCACCGCCCTAGCTGAAGAAATCGCCTTGTTATCTGAGACCATGATTGAACTCCGTCAAGATGCCCCGGCGTGCGGAGCGTGGGTTGAACATCGAACTCTCCCGCCCTTGAAGCAGCGAATCACAGGACGCCGGCTGCCATGCAGACTCACCATCTCACTGGCAATTGAAGGCTAGCTCCCGACTGCAGCTTGTTCAATGAAGCAATCGGACTATCCCTATGTGTGCGAAAGCATGAAACGACCCGCGTGCGATGCCTGACCGGGTGTTGCGCGGGTAGCGAATAAATGAAGCTTTGGAACTACACCCGGCAAGTGCCATGCGACGCGTGCGGCACCCTCGAAAAGGTAGCTTCATGAGCCTGAGACAAACCTGCTCGATTCAGTGCGGGCGCGAGGCGCTTGTGCCAATGCGTGAGTGCTTTGGCACTATCGGCAAAGAGGCCGTCTTTTTGATTCGCTCCGCTCCACGTTGCGCATCAAACGTCACTGCGCGCCACATAGCACCTCCCCGTTTGCCATAGGTCAGAGGACGAATGGGGTCCGCACGAACGGCTCATCGAATTCGCTCACGGATCCAGGTGGCGCACTCGGTCGCGGCACTCAAGAGATGCGACTCGCAGGAACTCTTTCAATCAAGCGGCGAAGAAGGCCTCAACCCTCAACGTAGAAGTAGCGATCTGCGGCCCGCCCGGTTCTGCTCCCAGAGGAAGATCGAGCACACGATCCTGTAGCCAGGTGGGAGAAACTTCTGAGTGAGCTGAACTGGAGGCCTCTTCGACCATCCCCAGAACGAGCGCGGGAATGATGCGGGTCATCACGCCTTTCTCGATTCGCCGTAGGCGTTTTGGTCATGCGATTCCGGCATCGGCCCCACATAGCGCCCGCGCGGGCGGATGACTTGCGCCACGCCCAGTTGCTCCAGACTGTGCGCCAACAGCCCGACGCTGCGCGCGGTTGCGAACAGGCCGAAGGCCGCGTCGGCCGGAAGCCGGTGATGAGCGACCAGGGCGGCCAGGGCGACGTCGATGTTCGGCTGCAAGCCGGTCAGCTTCGTCACCTTGGCGATGAAGCGCGAGATGACCTTGGGCGGCTCGAACAAGGCGAGCAATGCGGCCGCACGCGGATCGCCGTCGGGGTAGAGGTGATGGCCGAATCCGGCTGGCGACAAGCCGTTCGACAGGTAGTGGGCCAGCACCTGGTCCTCGCCCAGTCGTTCCACTTCGCTGAACAGCGCCCGGACGCGACCTGAGGCGTCCCCATGCAACGGGCCGGAGAGCGTGGTCAATCCGGCCAGGAGGCATGCCGGCAAAGAGGCACCGGTCGAAGCGGCAATGCGCGCGACAAAGGCTGAGCTGGTCAGCTCGTGATCGGCCAGCAGCACCAGGGCCGTTCGCAGCAACTCAGCCACCTTGGCAGGTTGCTTCCACCCTTTCGCAAGGCGCAGATGCAGCGGTTCGGCGCCCGGCCAGGCGCCGAATGCGTTGGCCAACTGGCCCACCAGATTCTGACCCTCGGCATGCAGCACCCGGGTCAGACGTCCTCCGGTGGAATGTCCGGCAGCCGCCAGGCTGGCCAAAGCGGCGAAAGCCGCGTCTCGCCCAGGCTTTCCGGAGCGCGCCGACTTCAAGCAGGAGAAATCGACAGCGCGCTCGGCACCCCACAACAGTTGAGCCGCGTCTTCCAGCGTGGCCGTCCGGGCCATGCGCACGGCGTCCCGCCCCCGGTAGTACGGCCGTCCGCGAGAGAACGCACAAAGGGCCGTCGGAATACTGGGCTCCGACCCGAACAGCGTATTCGCGGCCAGCGTCTCGTGCTTGCGGCCGGCCTGTTTGCGCTTGGCCAACACGGCCACGTCCTCGGCGCGGTACAGCCTGCGCCGCGTATCGGCCGGATCCGGCGCGACTTCCAGCTTGCCGCGGCTCACGTACGCATAGAGCGTCTGAGGTTGCACACCCAAAAGGTTGCACGCCTCGCTCATCGAAATCCAGGAAGCCATGGCCGCGCCGATAGAAGAGTCAATTTA
>Ga0075364_10000029_pt1 | contig 50718 bp, 51 predicted proteins | sample EndMetdeltDD1764_FD_71517 | JGI IMG/M metagenome (GOLD analysis project Ga0075364, IMG submission 71517) | Populus endosphere microbial communities from Tennessee, USA - Endosphere MetaG P. deltoides DD176-4 | ecosystem: Host-associated > Plants > Roots > Endosphere | place: USA: Tennessee... | reverse complement strand
GCCTGGATCGGCGTGGGCGTTTCAATGCCGAGCGCGGTCAGCGTGGCGACGATCTGCTTGGAGACACCAAGAGATTCAAAATTCGTCAAAGCGAATACCTTTCGGGGCGCCAGAAACGTGTCTGCCGGCACGGCACCATGCCATGTCGGCTGCTTCTGGCGTCAAGAACCCCGCGTGAAGTGGGAACTTGTGTGTTGGAAATTGCTCTCCAGCGCTTGAACCCTCGGGTTAAGGGCGATCTATCAGTGCGCCTTGTTCCTTCTTCGCGAATGCATAATTCGTCGCGGGGCCAGCTCACGCGGCGGCCGGAAGGTGAAAGCTGGCCGCCATTTGGTTGTTTTTCGAGGAAAAGTCAAGAGCGGCGGCGCGAAACCACCTGAATGGCAGGGATTTTATCTGCGTGGCGAAATGCCGAATGCGCGTAATGATTGTCGGATCGCGTCTGGATGGACAACCCATTGTTAACCATCACCGTGATGATATCCCGCGATCTGATGACATATCGAATCACGCGTTGCAGGTATGCGCGCGGTCAGCGAGGGCGGGTTGACGAGCGATAGCGAGCTTTTGGGCGTAGCCTGTGAGCGGATCAATGATCTGCGCACGCCAGCCTTCATCAAGGACAGCGCTCTGCGTTATGTCGCGGTCAACGATGCCTATGCGTCGCTTTTCGGTTTTTCGCGTCAGGATTTCAAGGGTAAGCGCACATTCGATCTTGCCGAACGTATCGATACGTTCGATTGCGAGGAAAAGGAGCGTCGCACGCTTGTTTTCGGCAGCGACGAGACCGCGCTGCTGCTGGACGAACGTGGCATCACCCGCCACAAGATCCATATCGAACGGTTCTTGACCGAAGACGACCGCGCTTATGTTTACGGCGTGCTTGAAGACATGGGCGATGCCAAGGTGGTGGATATCGCGCAACGCCTGCGAACGCCGGATAGCAGACCTGCCGCAGATATCGGGCAAGGCGCGCGTCTTCTCGCTGAGGATAGTCATTCGGAATTGCAGGAACTGCTGCTCAGCGATGCGCTCGATCTCCTCGACATCGGTGTCGGTATTTACGGCGGCGATGAAAAGACGCTGATCTACTGCAACGACCGTTTCGTTCGTTTCTACAAGCCGCTTGGCATCGACATTGCCGTCGGCATGACCCTCCTTGAAATATCCAGTGCGATCTACGACCGCGCGCAGGATGAGATGTTGCGTGAACATCCGGATCGTGACGCCTGGATTGCGGCGCGTGTTGCGCGTTTCAATCAACGCCATAGCGATATCATCGAACATCTGCCCGGTGAGCGATGGCTGCGCAGCGTCAACAAGCGCCTCGATAATGGTCTTGTGATTGCCTTGCGCATCGACGTCACCAATTTCAAGGAGCAGGAAGCTCTGCTGCAGGACAAGGCCAAGCAGAGCGAGCTCTTTCGTGCGGTGCTGGAAGACCTGCCGGTGCCGGTGTTTCTGCGCGACGCAGAACGGCGCCTGACCTTCGCCAACGACGCCTATGAGGAAATGCTGGGCGGCAAACGCGCGGATTTTCTCGGCAAGACGGAGGCGGAAATGTTTCCCTCCGCTGGCCAGCGTTTTGTCGACGAAAATACCCGTGTTCTGCGCGATGGCACGCCGATAGACAAAATCGAGGAAGTGACCTTTCCGGATGGCGATGTCATCCCCGTCATCACCCGTCTTCGCCGGATCACGTCGCCGGATGGCGAGCGCCACCTCGTTTGTTCGCGTACCGACATCACGATGGTCAAACAGGCGCAGGACAAGGCGGAAAAGATGCATCGGGATCTGCAGACGATCCTCGACGCCATGCCTGTGGGGATCGGCATCCTCGATACCGATCTGTGTTTCGAATACGCCAACTCCGCCTTTTACGGGTTCTGGGATGCCGGTGAGCAATTCGAGCTGAAGGGCCGACCCTACCGCGATTTCCTCAAGGTCAATTATGACCACGGTATCTATGCCAGTGACCCGCGTTCGTTCGAGGATATCTATTCAGAGCGTATCCGCCGTCTGACCGAGGGCCATGACGAAGTGCCGATCGAGGTGAAGAGCCGCGACGGCCGCACCATCGTCATCGCCGGCACACCGCTGACCGGCGGCAAGATGCTTTTGAGCTATATGGATGTCTCGGCCCTGCGCAAACGCGACGAGGAGGTGCTTGAAGCGCGCGCCGCGCTGGAATTGCAAGGCGCGCTGATGCGCGATGCCACCAGCGCCATGAGCCAGGGCCTGCTTATCCTGCATGGCGGCTTTATCGTTTTTTCCAATGATGCGCTTGCCGCAATGCTGGACCTGCCGGACGATCTTGCTGCCATTGGTTCTGCATGGCGCGACATTTTCCGTTTCTGTCAGAAGCGCGGCGATCTCGGAAGCCAAGAACAGGCGCTGGATGCACTGCGTTCCTGGGAAACCAGCGTCGAGTTCGGCAAGCCGGTTGCCCTGACTTTCCTCATCGAAGGCCGGAAATGGGTGCAGGTCGAGGCCAAGATGACCGGCGACGATCACTGGCTTCTCGTCTTTACCGACATTACGGAGTTGAAGCAGCGTGAGCAGGATCTGACCCGCCTGTTGCAGCGTGCGGAAGCCGCCGACCGCGCCAAATCCGAATTCCTTGCCAATATGAGCCACGAAATCCGCACGCCGATGAACGGTGTTCTCGGCATGGCAGAGCTTCTGTCTAAATCGCAACTCGATCCGCGTCAGAAGACGTTTATCGATATCATCGTCAAATCCGGCAATGCGCTGCTCACCATCATCAATGACATCCTCGATTTCTCGAAGATCGATGCCGGTCAGATGAAGTTGCGCAAGGCGCCGTTCGATCCTGTCGAGGCGATCGAGGATGTGGCGACGCTTCTGTCATCCTCCGCTGCCGATAAGGATATCGAGCTTCTGGTGCGCGGCGACGTGACCGTGCGCCATACGGTGATGGGCGATGCCGGACGTTTTCGCCAGATCGTCACCAATCTTGTCGGCAATGCGGTGAAATTCACCGAAAAGGGCCATGTCTTCATCGAACTTTCGGCGACACCTGCCGCCGACAAGCAGCTGATGCTGGCGATCCGTATCGAGGATACCGGCATCGGTATTCCGGAAGACAAGCTACGCACCGTTTTCGAAAAATTCTCTCAGGTGGATACATCCTCGACGCGCCGTCATGAGGGCACCGGTCTTGGCCTTGCCATCACCGCCGGTCTCGTCAATCTGTTCGGCGGCTCGATCGGTGTCGAGAGCAGGGTGGGGCGCGGCTCCGTCTTTACCGTCAGCATGCCGTTCGAGGTTGTCAGCGAACGCAATAATGCACCGGCGCTGCCGCTTGCCACCGAAGGCGCCAAAATCCTCGTCATCGACGACAATGCCGTCAACCGCCGCATTCTGACCGAACAGCTCGGCATGTGGGGTTTCGATACTGTGGCTGCCGATGGCGGGCCTGAAGGATTGGCAGTGCTTGCAGAGGCGTCGCGTCTGGGTGTCGCGATCGATGCCGTCGTGCTCGATTATCACATGCCGGAAATGAACGGCATGGAAGTGGCCGCCCATATCCGTGGAGATGCCCGTTTCGCCGATATCGCCATCGTGTTTCTGACCTCAATGGATGTGGCGGCAGACGACAGCGCCTTTGCCGCGATGAACATTCAGGCGCATCTGATGAAGCCGGCGCGCGCCAATCTTTTGCGCAGTACGATTGTCGATGTGGTGCGCAGCGTTCGCACCCGCCGCCATGTTGCCGGGGATGCGGTGTTCCAGCTCAAGCCCGTTCCCACGCCGTTGCATTTGCGGCCGGTCGCCGTTGCTGCGCCTGTCGCTCCGGCCTTGCCGGTCGAGCAGAAAGTCGTTCCATCGCTGCATGTGCTGGTGGCGGAAGACAATGACGTCAACCAGATCGTTTTCACCCAGATCCTGCAATCCACCGGCCTCAACTTCCTGATCGTCAAGAACGGGGCGGAAGCTGTCGATGCATGGCGCGAGCGTGAGCCGGCCATCATTCTCATGGATGTTTCCATGCCCGTCATGAACGGTCATCAGGCAACACGGAAAATCCGCGAGATCGAAGCCGGTCAGGGCGGGCATGTACCGATTATCGGCGTGACGGCGCATGCCTTGGAAAGCGACCGCGATCTATGCCTTGCGGCAGGCATGGATGATTATCTGTCGAAGCCGATCAGCCCGGAAGCGCTGGAGCAGAAGATCAATGCCTGGCTGGGCAGCGGCGTTGCTGGTGGCGTTGCCGCGCGATAACTAAAGCCTGACCCAGATCTTTCGCAGTGGTGCGCCGAGGCAGCGGGCGATTTCGCGATCCTGCTCCTCTGTCGGATCGCCCATATTGGGATTGACAGCTTCAAGGATAAAACGCCCGAAGGCGGATGGCCAGACATAATCAAGATCGTTGAGTGAGGTATGCGCTCCGCAACAAGGTGCCGTGATGTCAAGATTTTGGAAATTTCCGGCAAACGCGGTGTTCATGGGTTCGTCCCACCACGGCTCGGCATCCGCGCCACACGCATTGCATTTTATGCCCGACCAGTTTTCGCCCGGATCGTAAAAAACGACATTCTCCTCAAATGTCGCTTCCACCATGTCTGCTTGTGGTGCCATCGATTTCAATAGGGATACCGCTTTTTCGGCATCGGCTGTTGTCGGCTGCCAGAAAGGGTTTTCCGGAACGTAGCGGAGAATACTGTCGGACATCGATGGCTCCTTTGACGAGGTTCCGTGATGATGGAGGGAGCGGCGTTCGGCAGTTTAGCCTTTCGTGCCGCACAACATTTCGCGTTTGCCGGCAAAGCCCGGCCGGCGCTCCACGTTGAAACCTGAAGCCTGAAGGTTGCGGCGAACGAAGCCGGCTGCGGCATAGGTGGCAAACGAGCCACCCGCCACGGTTTTGTCGAACACCGCTGCCATCAGTTCCGGCGACCACATGTCTGGATTACGCGAGGGCGCAAAACCGTCGAGAAACCAGGCGTCGAATGCCGTTTCGTGACGGGTGACGTTTTCCTGCGCAGGGCCGCAGACGACGGTCAGTTTTGTCTGCTCATCGAGCTGCAATTCGACACGGCCTGACGGATTGTCCGGCCAGAGTGCCGTCAATGCCGCGCGTTCGGCATCCAGTTCCGGCCAGTGCGATAATGCCCGGTCGATGGAGGCGCGGTCCATCGGATAAAGCTCGAATGAGGTAAAATGCAAAGCTGCGCCGGAATGCCGCGCCTCCTTCCACTGTCGCCATGTCTCGCAGAAATTCAGACCCGTGCCGAAGCCGAGTTCCGCAATCGCAAAGGTTCCGGCACTTTCCCAACGCGCAGGCAGGCCATTGCCGGCGAGGAAGACGTGGCTGCATTCCAGCCGGCCGTCCGTCTGACAATAAAAGTGGTCGCCAAATTGCGGCGAATAGGGCATGTCGCCATCACGCCAGTCGAGCGGCTGTGCTTGCGAAATCTGATTGGGATCTGTCATGGAGAAAGCCGATAATCCGGCCGCGTCGTCCGGTCAATCGTCCACGGACCTGTTGATCATCGGTGGCGGTGTCATGGGGCTCTGGGCCGCCGTGAAAGCAGAGCGGCTTGGCATCCATACGATCCTTGTCGAAGCGGGCGGTTTGGGGCAGGGCGCAAGCTACGGTCTGGTGGGAGCCTTGATGGCGCATCTGCCGGACAAGTGGACCGACAAAAAACAGTTTCAGTTCGATGCGCTTGTGACGCTTGAGGACGAGGTTGCGCGGCTGGAGGCCGAGACCGGCGTTTCCTGCGGATACCGCCGGTGCGGCCGCCTGATACCGTTGCCCAAGCCGCATCTTGTCGAGATTGCCCGCCGTCATTCGCAGGATGCCGAAAGCCGGTGGCTGGCGGGGACACGGAAATTCCATTGGGATGTTCTGGAAAAGACCCCGCATCCCGAATGGCTGGACGCTTCGATTGGTGAGGCCGGCGTCGTGCATGACACGCTGGCCGGGCGGGCCTCGCCCCGCCGTTTCGGTGCAGCGCTGGTGGCGGCACTGAAACAGGCGAAACATGTGCGCATCATCGAGAACAATGGCGTTGCCCGACTGGACGGCCAACAGGCCATCCTTACCGATGGCAGCCGTGTCACCTTCGGCCATGCAATCGTTGCCAACGGGCACAAGGCGTTTCCGCTGCTGGAAAGCCTTGGAGCCCCCATGTCGAGGCCGCTGGGCATGCCGGTCAAGGGGCAATCGGCGCTTCTGAAGGCCGATGTCGATATCGATCTGCCGGTGATTTTTCTCAAGGGGCTTTATGTCGTGCCGCATGAAGGCGGTACCGTTGCCATCGGCAGCACAAGCGAGGAAGAGTTCGATGATCCGTTCTCGACCGACGAAAAGCTCGAGGTGCTGATCGAACGGGCGCGGGAGATGTCACCTATGCTAGGCGATGCGCCGGTGGTCGAGCGCTGGTCGGGCTTGCGGCCAAAGGCGATCGATCGCGATCCTATGGTCGGGCGGCATCCTGATCATCCGCATATTCTGGCACTGGCGGGCGGTTTCAAGGTCAGCTTCGGTGTGGCGCACAAGCTGGCCGATGCGGTGCTGGACGAGCTTGCCGGCAGGCCGATGGACGTGCCTCGAAGCTTTTTATTAGAAAATCATATCACAGTCGCGCGAGCGGCCGTCTAACCCGCGAATCGTCGTCATCCTGTTACGCAAATCACCTAACCCGGTTTACGGGGATGTTTGAGCAATGCGTGAAGAACAACCGCAATCAGGATGATGACGCATGCGCTATTCCATAAATTTTACGCCGCCGGCGCACGATCCGCTGACGCTTGCCGCTGCGCAATGGCTGGGCCGGCATGCCTTTTCCGGCGCCGCCTTCGACCATCCGGCGCTGCGTAGTCTGACCCTGCATGACATCGCCTTTAACACGGCCTTGCCGCGCCGCGCGGGTTTCCATGGTTGTTTGCGACCCACATTTCGTCTTGTTCCCGGCGTGAGCGAACAGGAATTGCTGCGCGACCTGATGCGGTTTGCCGGCAAACAGCGGCCGTTCACGCTGCCGCAGCTGGAAGTGGTGCGTATCGGTACCCAGTTCGCGCTGGCTCCCGTCATTCCGTCACAATCGATGCACCTGCTGGCCGGTGCCGTTGTCACCGAATTCGAGCGTTTTCGTCTGCCAATGCCGGATGACGAGATGGAGCGCGCCGATCCCGGCAATCTTTCGGCCGGGCAGTTCGCCAATATGTTACGCTGGGGCGACCCTTATCTGATGGACGAGTTCCGTTTCCACATGATGTTGACCGGACCGCTGGCGACGGCAGATCTCGGCCGCTTCGAAACGGCGCTGCGCAGCTATTTTTCACCCGTTTTGTCCGAACCGGTCGAGGTGACGAACCTTGCCCTGTTCGTGGAGGAGGAGCCGGGCGCACCGCTGACGGTGCATTCGCTTCATCCGCTTGGGCGCGTTTCGGCCCGCCGTACAGCCTGATCTTCGTTTCACAACAAGAGATCGCATCTCGACATTTGCGCTGGACGGCTGTTACCGTCCGAAAAAAAAACGCATCGAGGGGATGCCATGTTGTTGCCGATCGAAAGTCCGCGCGATTTTTCAGGATATGGGCGCAATCCGCCGGATCCGAAATGGCCGGGCGGGGCGAATGTCGCCGTGCAGTTCGTGATCAATTACGAGGAAGGCGGCGAAAGCTGCATTCTCGATCAGGACAAGGCATCGGAAAACCTGTTGTCCGAGATTGTCGGGGCAGCCCCTTGGCCGGGTCAGCGCAATCTCAACATGGAATCCATCTACGAATACGGCTCGCGCGCCGGGTTCTGGCGGTTGTGGCGGCTATTCACCGAACTCAAGGTGCAGACCACGGTTTATGGCGTGACACTGGCCATGGCGCGCAACCCGGAAGCGGTTGCGGCCATGAAGGAAGCCAGTTGGGAAATTGCCAGCCACGGTTATCGCTGGTTGGAATACAAGGATTTTCCGGAGAGCGACGAGCGCGCGCATATTCATGAGGCGGTGCGCCTGCACACCGAAGTGACGGGCGAACGCCCCTATGGGATGTATCAGGGTAAGCCCTCCGGCAACACCTTGAAACTGGTGATGGAGGAGGGCGGTTTCCTCTATTCATCCGACAGTTACGCCGACGACCTGCCCTATTGGGTGAAGGGTTCCGACGGCAAACCCTTTCTCATCATCCCCTACACGCTGGAAACCAACGATATGCGGTTTGCGACGCCGCAGGGCTTCAATTCCGGTGACCAGTTTTTCACTTATCTGAAAGACGCATTCGACACGCTTTATCGCGAGGGGCAGGAAGGCGCGCCAAAAATGATGTCTGTGGGGCTTCATTGCCGGCTTGTCGGGCGTCCGGGCCGTATCGCGGCACTTAGGCGCTTCATCGAATATGTGCTCGGCCACGAGAAGGTGTGGATACCGCAGCGCGTCGAGATCGCGCGGCATTGGCATCAACACCACCAGCCGGCAGGTGCAGCATGACCGCGCGCGCCGATTTCATCCAGCAATTCGGCGGTGTTTTCGAACATTCGCCCTTTATCGCCGAACGTGCCTATGATGCCGGTTTCGTGACGGTGCCGCTCACAGCCAAAGGTCTGCATGACGGCATGGTACTGGAATTCCGCAATGCCAGCCGCGAGGAACGGCTTGGTGTTTTGCGGGCTCATCCCGATCTGGCAGGCAAGCTGGCGATTGCCGGTGGACTGACTGAGGAGAGCGCCAGGGAGCAGGCAGGTGCGGGGCTGGACCGGTTGAGCCCGGAAGAGCATGCACGTTTCAGCGAGCTCAATGACGCCTATACGCAAAAGTTCGGCTTTCCTTTCATCATCGCCGTCAAGGGACTGGACCGGCACGATATTCTTGAAGCGTTTGAAGGCCGGATCGGCAACGATTTTGACGAGGAATTCGATACGGCAGCGGGGCAGGTGGAGCGCATTGCCTTGCTGCGTTTGCAGGCACTGCTGCCAGGAGGATGACCGACTTTCCTGAAACTGCATCTGCTCCTATATTGGCTACGACCGGAGTATCGCCGTCATGAGACCGTCGGAAGTGCTTGAAAAGAATCGGCATGCCATCCGCGAAGCGACAAAACGCTTTAACGCGGCAAACCCGCGTGTCTTCGGTTCGGTGGCAAGGGGAGAAGATCACTCGGGCAGCGACATCGATATACTTGTCGATACGTTGCCGGGCACGACCCTGCTGGACCTCGGCGGGCTGCAGGATGCGCTGGAAACCCTGCTTGAGACGAAGGTCGATCTGGTGACCTCCAAAGGTGTTCGCAGCGCCATGCGTGAACGTATTCTCACCGAGGCAATGCCCATATGACGGCTGACAGGCTGCGTGAGTATCTTGAAAGAATGCATGCCGCAGCCGAGCAGGCCACCACCTTCATGTCGGGGATGCCTGAAGAGCGTTTTCTGGAGGATACCCGCACACAGATGGCGGTCGGAATGGCCTTTGTGCTCATCGGCGAAGCTGCCGCAAAAATCATGGCGGTTTACCCCAATTTTCCCGTTGAACACCCTCAAATTCCCTGGTCCAAAATAAAGGGCATGCGCAACATCGTGGTGCACGACTATTATGAGGTCGAGCTGCCGGTGATCTGGAGAACGGTGCAGAACGAGTTGCCGGCGTTGATTGCCGATCTCCAATCGCTGCACAGCTGGCGGGCACAAGGTGAGTGAAGGCGAGGCATATTTATTGACTGAAACACTTGCAATCCAGCCGCTGACCAAGGACGCTTTCGCCCGTTATGGCGATGTCATCGAGGCTGATCCTTCCCGTATGCGGTTGATCAACAACGGCACGACCGAGCGGTTCCACGGACTGGCCGAACCTGTCGTGATCGGTCAACCGGAGCGGTTGATCTTCAATATCTTTCGCGGACAAGCGAGGCGGTTTCCTTATGTGATCGACATGATGGAGCGCCATCCATTCGGCAGCCAGAGTTTTGTGCCTTTGTCGGGCCGTCCGTTTCTCATTGCTGTATCCGATGATGAAGATGGTCAGCCGGGGCCGCCGCTGGTTTTTCTGGCGGGAGCGCATCAGGGCGTGAACTATTTCCCCAACACATGGCATCACCCGCTGATGGCACTGGGTGACGTCAGTGATTTTCTCGTCGTTGACCGAGACAATACGGCCGAAAACCTGCAGGAGTTTACGTTCGAAACCGCCTACCGCATTGAGGAGCCAAGCCTATGACCGGTCTCACGACGCATGTGCTCGATACTGCCAGCGGTAAGCCTGCCGAAGGGTTGGTGATCGATCTCTATCGTCTCGAGGGTGAGCGCCGCGAAAAACTGAAAACGGTGACGACGAATGCAGACGGCCGTGTCGATGGTGGGCCGATCCTGATCGGCGATGCCTTTGTCGCAGGAACGTATGAGCTCGTCTTCCATGCCGGCGATTATCTGCGCCGCTGCGGTGTGGTGTTGGCAGAACCGGCTTTTCTCGATGACATTCCGATCCGCTTCGGCATCGCCGACGTCGATGGGCATTACCACGTGCCCCTGCTTCTTTCGCCTTACGGTTATTCGACCTATCGGGGGAGCTGATGCGCCTTGCCGCGCAAAATGGCAGGCTGGATTGGGCAAGTGCACTCGCATCAGGGCCGGTCGCCTGAGTCCATCCAAAAGACGGCGATATCGAGCATCTTGGCGCACGTTCGTTGCGCATAACCTGCCAAAAAGGCTTGAAAATTGCGCCCTGATGGCGCAAGTGCCGGGTGACCGACGCCGCCAAATCCTTCCTATGGCGTCATACCGCATCTAACAGACCGGAAATGTCATGTCCCCGACAGCCCCTCATGCCGCGCCGCGCCGTCTCACCGGCCAGGATTTTCGTACGCTTGGCCTTGCTGCCCTCGGCGGTGCTCTGGAATTCTACGATTTCATCATTTTCGTGTTTTTCGCGGCGGTTATCGGCAAGCTGTTTTTCCCGGCCGACATGCCGGAATGGCTGCGTCTGATCCAGACTTTCGGCATTTTTGCTGCCGGTTATCTGGTGCGCCCGCTGGGCGGCATCGTGCTGGCCCATTTTGGCGACATGTTCGGCCGCAAGAAGGTTTTCGCCTTTTCTATCCTGCTGATGGCGCTGTCGACGCTCGGCATGGCGATCATGCCGACCTATGCCACGATCGGCGTTCTGGCTCCGATCCTGCTTGTCGTCATGCGTATCCTTCAGGGGGCTGCCATCGGTGGTGAAGTTCCCGGCGCCTGGACTTTCGTGGCCGAACATGTGCCGTTGCGTCGCGTCGGTTTTGCCTGCGGTTTCCTTACCTCCGGTCTTTCGCTCGGTATTCTGCTTGGCTCGTCCATTGCCACCGTCATCAATACGGTCTTCACGCCTGAAACGATCGAAGCCGGTGCATGGCGTATTCCGTTCTTCCTCGGCGGCATTTTTGGCCTTCTGTCGGTCTGGATGCGCCGCTGGTTGCAGGAAACCCCGATCTTTAACGAGATGAAGGCCAGCCGTGCGCTTGCGCCCGAATTGCCGTTGAAATCCGTTCTGCGTGATCACAAGGGAGGCGTCATCATTTCCATGCTGCTGACATGGCTTCTGTCTGCCGCCATCGTCGTGACGACGCTGATGACCGCAACGCTGTTGCAGAAAATCTACGGCTACACGGCGCAGCAGTCGCTTGCCGCCACCAGCTTCGGCACCCTGTTCCTGATTTTCGCGACTTCGGCTGCCGGTGCCATCATCGACCGGGTCGGTTCGGGAAGTTTCTTCATCGTCGGCGGCATCTTCTTCGGCGCGGCAACCTGGGCTTTCTACAGCTATGCTGGCACCTCGCTGACAGTCATGTTTGCACTTTACGCCGTTATGGGCCTTGCGGTCGGTATCGTTGGCGGCGTGCCTTATGTCATGGTTCGCGTGTTCCCGGCGCGCGTCCGGTTCACCGGTCTGTCTTTTTCCTACAACGTCGCTTACGCCATTTTTGGTGGTCTGACGCCGATTGCGGTGACCTCGATGCTGGCCGTCAATCCGATGTCGCATGCCTATTATCTTCTGTTCATCGCCGTACTGGCGGTCGCTATCGGCATTTATCTCAGCCTGCGCGGCGAGACGCTGGAAGCACCGGCCGGTATCGAAGAACTGACGGAACGCATGGCTCGCAGCTGATCTGCGCCATGACGGCAAGAGGGGCGGCTTACGCCCCTCGAAGAGGCATTTCGGTCTGCCCCGTTAAATTTGATCGGTATTCACGATCTTTTGCGATCGATTTACCGCGCGACATGGGTATAGCCAAACCCTGTTGGATTTAAGGGGATTACTGTTGACGAATATCATCCTGACGCGGCGCTCGCTCGTGCTTGGTGGCGTGGGCGCAGCCACGGCAGCGCTTGCCGGCTGCACCACAACGGCTTCTGAACCAGAGGTCGTCGCGGTTCCTGCCGTGGATAACTCGATCTATGCAACCATGTATGCCGCTGTGCCGGACGAACAGTTCCCGCTGCCGGCCATTCCCTACAAAAGGATCAACAAGCGCTTCTATCGGCAGATGGTCGCCAATCCGACCGGCGAACGTCCCGGCACAATCGTGGTCGATACTGCCAATTTCTTTCTTTATCTGACCTATGAAGATGGTCAAGCCATGCGTTATGGCGTCGGTCTCGGCCGGCAGGGTTTTGAATGGTCCGGGCGCGGCGTGATTCAGTACAAGCGTCCATGGCCGCGCTGGACGCCGCCTGACGAAATGGTGGCGCGCCAGCCTGAACTCCAACCATACAGCATCGCCAATGGCGGCATGGATCCGGGGCTGAACAATCCGCTTGGCGCACGCGCGCTCTATATCTTCCAGAACGGTGAGGACACGATCTATCGTATCCACGGCTCGCCGGAATGGTGGACCATGGGCAAGGCCGTTTCCTCCGGATGCGTGCGCATGCTCAACCAGGATATCATCGACCTTTATAACCGGGTTCCGCCCAAGGCACCGCTTGTCGTGATGAGCCTGCCGCCGTCGATGGGCGCTTAACGCCGGCAATGGGGACGCGCCTGCGCGTGCCCCCAATTTCCGCAGAGTATGGAACCATGCCGCGTTTCCGGCGTTTGTTGTCGCTGCCAGTCACGACAGAGAAGGAACGCGTTTTGGCCCGAGATATTCATTCCACCGTCGAATCCCTGCAGGAACAGCTTTCGCAGTTGCGCTCCGTGCTGCAACAGCAGGCTCGCGAAAAGGCGTCGGAAGCCTCTTCCTACATTTCTCCGCGCGCCAACCGCCTGTCGAGGGAATTGCGCAATGAAGGTTTTGGCCTTGCCGAAGCCGCAAAGCGTCATCCGACAGCGGCAACCGGTGCGGTATTCGGTGCATTGGCGCTTGGTGCCGTTCTCGGCCTGTTTCTCTCAGGCGCGGTGCGCGACCGGGATTGATCGTCCCGTACGATAAGACGTGAAAACGCCCGCAGTGATCGCCGTTGAAGGCGTTATCACCGCGGGCGTCACTCGTTTTAGAACGGGCTGGATGCAATCACGTTGGAATTGACATCCTGAATGTCTCGTTTACCGCACAGAGCCATGGTGATGTCCATCTCCTTGCGGATGATTTCGAGCGCCGTGGTGACGCCTTCCTGACCCATGGCACCGAGGCCGTAAAGGAAGGGGCGGCCGATATAGGTGCCCTTGGCGCCCAGCGCCACGGCCTTCAGCACATCCTGTCCCGAACGAATGCCGCCATCCAGATGAACTTCCATGCGATCGCCGACGGCCGCCACCAGTTTCGGCAGCATGCTGATGGAAGAGGGGGCACCGTCGAGCTGACGACCACCATGGTTGGAAACGATGATGGCATCGGCCCCGGTATCGGCAGCAGCGCGTGCATCCTCCTCGTCAAGAATGCCCTTGATGATCAGCTTGCCGCCCCACAGGTCCTTGATCCAGCGGATATCGTCCCATGACAGGCGCGGGTCGAACTGTTCGGCGGTCCAGGCGCTCAGTGATGAAAGGTCCGAGACGTTGGAGGCGTGGCCGACAATGTTGCCGAAACCACGGCGTTTCGTCTGCAGCATGTCCAGGCACCAGAATGGCTTTGTCGCCAGTTGAAGCGCGCTGCTCAGGGTCCATTTCGGCGGAGCGGACAGGCCGTTGCGCAAGTCCTTGTGACGCTGGCCAAGAATTTGCAGGTCGGCGGTGACGACCAGCGCGGAGCAGCCTGCTGCCTTGGCACGACCGATCAACCGCTCGATGAAACCGCGATCCTTCATGACATAAAGCTGGAACCAGAAAGGTTTCGTGGTCACCGATTTGACGTCTTCGATCGAGCAGATGCTCATGGTCGACAGGGTGAAAGGCACGCCAGCCTGCTCCGCCGCCTTGGCCGCCAGCATTTCGCCATCGGCGTGCTGCATGCCGGTCAGGCCCGTTGGCGCCAATGCGACCGGCATGGAGACCGGCTGGCCCACCATTGTCGAGGCGAGCGAACGGTTGGTCATGTCGACCAGCACGCGCTGGCGCAGCTTTATCTTGGAATAATCCTCTTCGTTGGCACGGTAGGTGCCTTCGGTCCATGCGCCGCTATCGGCATAATCGAAGAACATCTTTGGCACCCGGCGTCGGGCCATTGTCTTCAGATCGGCGATGGTAAGCGGCTTGGACATGACGGGTAATTCCTCCTGAAATCAATGTCAAAGAGGTATCATATCTCGGCGGTGCTACCAGTAGAATGTTGGCAATTTTTGCCCGGTGACAGGTTTATTCGGTCTGCCTGACCTGCCGGCCAAGCAGTCATAGGGATATTGTCCTGCGCATGAAAAAACGGGCGACCGATGGCCGCCCGTTCGTTTGTCTGGTGAAGGGTAGTCTCAGAAATCTTCCCAGTTGGTTTGCTGTGCAACTGCGGCTGCGGAGCCGCCACCGAAGACACCGGCAAGCCGTTTACCAAGTGCGCGTGCAGGTGACGCTGCTGGGCGCGAATGGGCCGATGCGGGCTGCGGGACAGAAACCGCCGGTGCCGTCATCGGCGCGGGTGCTAAGGTGCGGCCCGACGAGGCCTCGTTGTTGACATTGAAGCGCGCCAGAAGATGGTTCAGTGCGGCTGCTTCCTGAGCCAGACGGTGGCTGGCGGCGGTGGATTCTTCAACCATGGCCGCGTTCTGCTGCGTTCCCTGGTCCATCGTGTTGACGGCCAGGTTGATCTCCTGAAGCCCGACAGACTGTTCGCGGGAGGATTCAACGATCGCATTGACGTGCCGGTTGATGTCCTGCACCTCGGCGACGATCACCTTCAGCGCCGCGCCGGTTTCACCAACGAGATTGACGCCTGAGCGGACATGCTCGCCGGACGTGGTGATCAACGCCTTGATCTCCTTGGCGGCGTTGGCGGAACGTTGCGCCAGCTCGCGAACTTCCTGCGCTACGACGGCAAAACCCTTGCCTGCGTCGCCGGCACGTGCGGCTTCCACACCGGCATTCAGCGCAAGAAGATTGGTCTGGAAGGCGATGTCGTCGATGACACCGATAATGCTGGTGATCTCGGCTGAGGAATGTTCGATCTCATGCATCGCGGTAACGGCGTTTTCAACGATCTCGCCAGAACGCTCGGCTCCTTCACGCGTCTTGGCGACAAGTTTGCCGACCTCTTCCGCACGCCGGCTGGCATCCTTCACCGTCGTCGTGATCTCTTCGAGTGCTGCGGCGGTTTCCTCGACGGAGGCTGCCTGCTGCTCGGTGCGCTTGGCAAGCTGATCCGCGGAATTCCTGATTTCGTTTGCACCGGCGTCGATACCACGGGCATTGTCGCCGACGGCGGAAAGTGCGTCATTCAGGTTGGCGGCCGAACTGTTGAAGTTGCTGCGCAGCGCGTCGAGCTGGCCGACAAAGGTGTTTTCGATACGATAGGCGACGTCGCCGTTTGCGAGACGATCGAGAGCGGTCGCCAGCTGGTCGACGGCGAACTGAGTATCGGCTGCCTCACGCGCTTTCTGGGCTTCGCGTTCCATCCGCTCACGTTCGGAGAGCGAACGATTGCTCTCGGCTTCCTGCTCCAGACGGATGCGTTCGGCGGCATTGTCGCGGAAAACAGCGACGGCTTCTGCCATCTGGCCGACTTCATCCTTGCGTTCCGTGCCCGGGATTTCGGCTTCGATCTCGCCGCCGGCAAGAGACGTCATTCTGGCACGCAACTTTTCGATTGGGGTTGTGATGCCTTTCGATGCGACGAGAAGAGCGATGACGATCATCGCCGCAAAAAGAACACCCAAGGCGATCAGCGATGTGGTTATCGTCTCGGTGGTTTCCCGCGAGATGGTGTCGCTTTGTGCGAGAACCGCTTTGGCATTGGCGACGTTCCAGTCGCGCATGTCATCACGGAACTTGATGATCTGCGGGTCGATCTTGCTCAGGATGACCTGGGCTTCGGAGATCTGATTGCTGGCAACGAGAGCCGTGGCGCGATCCGTTTCGGCAAAAATCGCTCGAATGCGGTCTTCGAAACCGTCAAGCGTTGCGCTCTGTTCCGGCAGAAGCTTCTTGGCGACCTCAAGCCGCTCGATGGCTCCCGATTTGCGACCTTCGTAATCTTTTCTGATTGCGGGCAATTCAGGAGCATAGGCCGGGTAGGAAAGCAGCTGGTAGGCGCTGTAGGACGCCGACATAACCGACGTTGTAGCTCGCGACACCTCAACCGCAGCGGCATTATCCGCTGCGATGAAACGGTTGTATTTGGTGTCTGAGTCTTTGTAATTGCTTGAAACAAATCCGATGCCGCCAACGCCGATCAGGCAAAGCGGCAGGATAAGGAGAAGGATTTTCGTTCTGATTTTTGTGCTGGAAAGGAATTGCATCGCCAGGCCTCCAAGATGCCTTTTTCGATCATCAAAAATTGAGAAAAATCATTTAATTTCAGGCATTAACCTGGATGCCGCTTCATGGGCCTGACAGCGACCATAAGAGTCCGATATTTAATCGTGTATTAATTTAAGGCTTACTTTGGCGCGAAATTCCCTCAAAATGCACGGGAACTGCAGTCTGTCAATTTTACGCAGTTTCACACTCAAAAATGAGGGCGAACGGAAACAGATCGGCCAGCATGGCTGAGCGATCTGTTTCAATGATCAAAGATGTCATCACCTGGCTGGTCGTATGTTTTAGTCAGTCTTTGGTTTTGAAGCTCGACCGGCCACATAGGTTTCCACCACGGTGCGATCATCGCCCAATGTCTGCAGCAGGAACAGTTCTTCCGGCAGGCTGCTGACGGTTTCCATACGCAGCTTCATTGCGGGCGTCGCGGCGGCGTTCAGCACGACAAGATCGGCAACTGAGCCGACGTCCAGCGTGCCAATATCCGCCTCCATCGAGAGCGCCTCGGCATTGCCGCGGGTCATCAGATAAAAGCTCTCCAGCGGATTGAGGCGCTCGCCGAGCAATTGCTGGATCTTGTAGGCCTCATCCATCGTTTTCAGCATGGAGTAGCTGGAGCCGCCGCCGATATCGGTGGCGACAGAGACGCGAACAGGCTTTTCCCGTCGCATCAGCGTTTTCATCGGGAAGAGACCGGAGCCGAGAAAGAGGTTGGAGGTCGGGCAGTGCACGGCGATGCTGCCGGTATCCGAAAGTGCATCCATCTCGCGTTCGGAAAGATGGATCGCGTGGCCGAGCAGTGTCTTTTTGCCGAGCAGTCCGTAGCGGGCGTAAATGTCGGTGTAGTCGGTCGCCTCGGGATAAAGCTCGCAGGTGTATTGGATCTCGTCGTGATTTTCCGACAGATGCGTCTGGATGAAGAGATCGGGAAACTCTTCCGCAAGAGCCTGAGCCGCCTTCATCTGCCCCGGTGTGGAGGTGATGGCGAAACGCGGCGTGATGGCCACATGGTTGCGGCCCTTGCCGTGCCATTGTTCGATGACGGCGCGGGTTTCATCATAGCCCATTTCCGGTGTGTCGAGCAGGCCCTGCGGCGCATTGCGGTCCATCATCACCTTGCCGCCGATCATGCACATATTGCGCTTCATCGCTTCGGCAAAAAAAGCGTCGGCTGACGCTTTGTGGACCGAGCAATAGGCCGCAGCGGTTGTCGTGCCCTGACGCAGGAACTCGTCGTAGAAATGTGTGGCGATGCGGGCGGCATGCTCGCTTTCGACAAAACGGCATTCCTCGTGAAAGGTGTAGGTGTTGAGCCATTCCAGCAGGTTTGCGGCATAGGAGGCGATCACCTGCATCTGTGGGAAATGCACATGCGTGTCGATAAAACCCGGAAGGATCAGATGCGGACGGTGGTCGATCTCGATGGCTTCGTCCGGGGCTTCGGCCTTCACTGTCGCATAATCGCCGATGGCGGTGATTCTACCGTTATCGCCGACCAGCAAGCCGCCGTCATGCTCATAAAGATAGCTGTCGCTATCAGTGAGCGAGAGAGGCGCGCGGTGAAAGGACAGGAGGCGTCCGCGGATCAGTGTGCTGGTCATCTGTAACTCTGTTCAGGGTGCCACGCTGCTTTCATACCAGGCGACCAGCAATTTCCGCTCCTCGGGCGTGAGGTCGGTGACATTACCGGGAGGCATGGCGTGGCTTCGTCCTGCCTGGATGTATATCTCGCGGGCATGGGCGGCAACCTCGGCATCGGTTTCCAGCTTCACCGATTTCGGTGTGAACGTGATGCCGTCCCATACCGGCTCTGCCGCATGGCACATGGAACAGCGGCTGGTGACGATGTCTCGCGCGGCTTCGAAATGGACATTCGAGGCGAAACGCTGTTGCACCGGAGACATGCTCGTTTCGGTTTCGCCGGTCAGGATTTTGGGCACGGTCGAAAGCCACATGATGACGATAAATATCAGCACCGTCACCAGCCATGTCCATGTCGGCCTGCCTTTGCGGGCATGCGTGGTATTGAACCAGTGCCGGATGGTGACGCCCATCAGGAAGACCAATGCTGCGATCACCCAGTTGAACTGGGTGCCAAAAGCCAGCGGATAATGGTTGGACAGCATGAAGAAGATGACGGGCAGCGTCAGGTAGTTGTTGTGCAACGAACGCTGCTTGGCGATCCTGCCGTATTTAGCGTCCGGTGTGCGCCCGGCGATCAGATTGGCGACGACGATTTTCTGGTTCGGGATGATGATGAAGAAGACATTGGCCGACATGATCGTGGCGGTAAATGCGCCCAGATGCAGGAAGGCGGCGCGGCCGGTAAAAATCTGCGTATAGCCCCACGCCATCGCCACCAGCACGACATAGAGCAGGATCATCAGGCCCCATGTGTTATTGCCGAGTTTCGACTTGCAAAGCTGGTCGTAAAAGATCCAGCCGACAGAGAGCGATACAAGCGAGAGACAGATTGCCTGCCATGGCTCCAGTTCCATCACCGTCCGGTCGATCAGAAACAGGTCTGCGCCACCGTAATAGACGACACAGAGCAGCAGAAAACCGGACAACCAGGTGAAATAGCTTTCGTATTTGAACCAGGTCAGATGCTCGGGCATCTGTGACGGTGCCACCAGATATTTCTGGATGTGGTAGAAGCCGCCGCCGTGAACCTGCCATTCCTCGCCGTAAGCGCCGACAGGCAGATGTGGCCGTTTGACGAGGCCGAGATCAAGAGCAATGAAATAGAAGGACGAGCCGATCCATGCGATCGCGGTAACGACGTGCAGCCAGCGCACGGCAAAGCTCAGCCATTCCCAGGCTATGGCATATTCGTACATTCGGGTTCCCCGGTTTTTATTTCCTTTTTCAACACACTGCGAAAAAAAACGGGGTGAGGGAAGCGGATAATCAATGACACTATGTCGCTCTGCACAAACTTGGTCATACCCGGAACCGTTGCATAACACGGGCGTTTTAGTTTCTGCGCAAATATGAATTGTGCATCGCAAGATTTGCCAGTTAGTCGGCTAATCCGACTCAGCTAATATTATCCATGCAAGGCAGCCGGTGTGGTTGAGTATTGCGGTTCACCGGTGGTGCGTTCATCAACGGAGAATGAGCTTATGCGCAGTATTCTGACGAGTGTGGTGATTGCATATGCATCCGGAGCGATGGCCCATGAGGCGCATACCGGCTGGAAATACGAAAGTTATTGCTGCAACGGAGATAATCATACTGGCGATTGCCAGATGATACCGACAAAGAACGTCAAGATCATCAAGGGTGGTTATGAAGTCATTCTTGGGCCGGGCGATCACCGGATGATCACGCGCAACCATGACTTCACGCTGAAGCAGAGTGAGGCGAGGCGTTCGAAGGATTCCGAATACCATGTCTGCCTCTATCCCAACGAGGATACGCTGCGCTGTTTTTATGCGCCGGACATGAGTTATTGAGAACTGAGGATCAGTCCCTGAAAGTCGGCATCATCTTGCGCATGAATTCGCGAAAGGCGCAGATCTTTGGCGAATTGCGTCTCGCCTCGGGATAGGCGAGCCAATAATCGCTGCCATCCGATGCGGTAATGTCGAATGGCTGGATCAGGCGGCCGAGTGTTACGTCGTCTTTGTAAAAATCCGGGCGCAGGATCGCCACGCCCTGACCGGCAATGGCGGCCGCGGCATGGAAGGATTGCGCGCCGAACTGGCTGGACGGTCCGTTCTTGAAATCGACATCTGGCAGCCCTGCCGCCGCAAACCAGACCGGCCACCACACGTCATCGGGATCGATGATCCGCAGTTTCAGGAGATCAGCCGGTTCCTTTATGCCACCGATCGAGGCGGCCAATACCGGGCTGAGCATGGGCGTAAAATCGCTGGTCATCAGGAAATGAGTCTTGAGGCCTGGCCAAATGCCTTTGCCGGAGCGGATCGCCACATCGCCTTCTGTGCGCGAAAAATCGATGACAGTCTGCGAGGTTTCCAGCCGTACGGCAATGCCGGGATTTTCCAGCTGAAACGTGCCGATATGGTGGGCGAGCCAGTGTGAGGCGAAGGTTGCCGTCGTGTGGATGGTGAGTGTGCCCTCCGACTGATCACGCATGCCGCCAATCGCATCGCTGATCGCCTGAAACGCCTCGGAAATTTTTGGCGCCAGTTTTTCGCCCGCTTCCGTCAGCGTTACCTGACGGGGCCGGCGCAAAAATAGCGGCTCACTGAGCGTCTCTTCCAGCAGTTTGATCTGATAGCTGACAGCGGTTTGCGTCATGCCGAGTTCATCGCCGGCCTTGGTGAAACTCATCAGGCGCGCGGCGGCTTCGAACACGCGCAGCGCATTCAGCGGGAATTGTCGTGACAGGTCCATGGATAAGCTCTGTTGATCCATGCAGCCGGTAATTCGATTGGATTTCGGCTGCTTTCGGGCGCACCTTATCTTCACAAACATCAAATGCAAGCGGGGTAACCCGCAGGGCGTCGTGAACGAAGACCTTAGGTTTTTCGGAGGGATTATGCGCGCCCGGACTTGAGGAGAGACACCATGTTTTCTATTCCGCGGCAGCCGCTGATCCGGTTCTGGCCGGATGTCGATATCCTTCGTTTTCTGTCCCCGGCGCGCACGCGTCACGGGCTCCCTCTCGATCTTGAGGACATGCCGGAAAACCTGCAACGTGACATAGGCCTTGCCGACGGCCGCGACCGTCGCGGCGAACGGCCTGAGGAGGAGGGGGCTTTTCGGGCTGCCCGGCTTATCTATTCGCAGCGGCCGCTATAGGCGTCAGCCATGCGAGACCTGCCGTTCTGATGCCATCTGTTGTCGTTTCGCATAAACGGTCAGCAGTTCGGCGGCCACCAGCGCGGCAATTACTTCAGGGCGTTTGTCGCGCACGGTGCTGCCGCCGATCGGCAGGGTCAGGCGGGTCATGAGAACCTTGTCTTCTCCCTCGCGCTCCAGCCAATGCGCAAAGGTTGCGCGTTTGGTGGCTGAGCCGATCATGCCGACATAGGCAAGATCGGTGCGGGCAAGCGCTGTGCGTGCGATCAGGAAATCCAGTGCGTGATCGTGGGTCAGGATGAGTGCCGCGCTGCCTGCCGGCATTTTTGCAACCTCTGCTTCCGGCAGGGCTGATAGTCTCGTGTGTATTTCGGGCGGCATGCTACGCAATTCTTCCGAACGGGTTTCTACGACAGTCAATGTAAAAGGTAATGGGGAAAGGGCGTTTACAAGCGCGCGTCCAACATGACCGGCGCCGAACAAGATAATGTTCGGCAGCGCCTCCCGCTCACTTTGCAGCCGTTGCTGCAGGTAAGCGATCATTGGCAGTGTCATCGCGTGAAAACTCAATCGTGTCCGGCCGCCGCAGCATTGTCCGATTTCCGGCCCGAGTGGAATATCCATGTCATCGCGTCCGCCACCTCGCAGAATGGCGCGGGCATTGTCGATGGCCATATATTCCAGCTGACCGCCGCCAATCGTGCCCCAGATCGTCGCGTTCGATACCAGCATGAAGGCGCCAGCCTCACGCGGCGTCGAGCCCTTCGCCTCCGTCACTTCGACGAGAACGCAGGTCGGGTACGCAGCAAGAAAATCGAGGCTGGAAATCATCTGCATGGCGCAACTCTAGCATTGAGTAGATGCATCCACACTACGCAAATTTCCGTATAGGTTGTCAGTTTTTGGCGCGTTATACTTGTGTTTTTGATTGTTTGGCCCGGAATGCGGGTTAGAAATTTATCAGTATTTCAACGTTAGAGCTTGCGCATCATCAAATATGGCGCCGCGTTATTATGCGGCTGCGAAGGTTACGACCTGACACTATGGCAAAAAAAGAATCGATCGCATCGTTGATCCCGGCGTCTCAGGACATCTATCGAAAGATCGTCTTTGAAATTGCCGACGGTATTATCGGCATCGACAGCCATGGCACAATCCGTTTGTGCAATCCGGCGGCCGAAGCGATGTTCGGCTGGAAACCCGGCGAATTGCTGGACAAGCCGCTGGAAGTATTGCTGCCCGACAGGCTGCACGCGTTTCACCACACGCTCGTTTCCGGTTTCGAACACGGCAAGGCTGATGCTCGTTACATGGGCCAACGTGACGCCAATACCGTCGGTCGCCGTGCGGATGGTTCGGAAATCCATCTCGGCATCACCATTTTGCGCACCTCTGCTGCCGGTGAACCTATGATGATCGCGGTCGTTCGAGATGTCAGCGACCATGTGCGCTATCAGAACGATCTCAAGCGGCTGGCGGAAACCGACAGCCTGAGCGGGCTTCATAATCGCCGTGCCTTTCGTGAGCGGGTGGCGCGCAATCTTTTCCAGGGAGCGAGCGAGCAGGTGTCGCTGGCGATGTTCGATCTCGATGGCTTCAAGAGCGTTAACGATCGTTTTGGCCATGATGCGGGCGATGAGGTTATCGTACGTTTTTCCGAAGTCCTGCGCAGTGCCGTGCGGGCAGACGATGTCGTCGGACGGTGGGGTGGCGAGGAGTTTATCCTGTTTTTGCCCGGTCCGGCGGATATGGCGAAGGCTGTCGTTGAGCGCATACGCAAGCGCTTCACGGCGATCGATTTCCATTGGGAAGGGCATCCTTCGGTCAATCTTACCGTGAGCGCCGGTGTCGTTGCAACGTCATCGGGTGAGGCACGGCTGGACGCAATGGTCGCTTGTGCCGACAAGGGGCTTTATGAGGCAAAACGCGGCGGTCGTGATCGGCTGGTCATGGCGGAGATGCACGAGGAAGCTCTGGCCTCCTGAACACGACCGGGAGCTTGGCCTTCAAATCGACGGTGACATGTCGCGAATGGCATGGCGCAGCGTGACGGCATCGGGTATGGCATCATGCCACTTCAACGCGTGATCCTGCCGCCCATGAAACCCCGCGACCTCGCTATCTACATTTTTCTCGCTCTTGCCTGGGGGCTGTCCTTCCTTGTCATCGTCAAGGTCGTTGATGCATTCGGCTTTGTTGGAGCAACCGCAATCCGTTCCTTCATCGCCTGCGGCACGCTGTTCGTTATCGCCAAACTCACGCGTCGTCGGCTGGATTTCGGCGATGGCTGGCAGCCGTTTCTGGTGGTTGGCGCAACCACGGTGGCGGGCCAGCTTCTCGGTCTTTCCTATGCGACACCGCTGATCGGCACGGCCATGGCCGCCATTCTGGTCGCTTCCATTCCGCTGTTCTCGATGGTGATCAGCCAGATCTGGGGGCTGGAACAGATGAAGCCGAGCGGTGTGCTGGGGCTTGTTCTCGGCACTGCCGGTATCATGTTGCTGGTCGGCTTTCCGGCGGTGCCGGTCACCAATGAATTCATCTTCGGTTGTGCGGCGGCGCTTGCAGCCTGCTTTTCCGCCGCCTTCGGCAGCAATTATGCCAGCCACAAGCTGAAACATACCGGATCATGGGAAGTCACCATCGGCTCCTTCCTGTTCGGCGGCATGATTTCCGCGCCATTTATGATGGCTTTGTCGGTGCCGGGTGTGCCGAGTGCGCTGGACATCCTCTATCTGCTGATCTCTGCCTGTGTGATGAGCGCCACGACTTATGTGCTGTATTTCAAGCTGGTCGGCTCCATCGGCGCGACCAAGGCGATCAGCGTCGAGTTCGGAGTAACGGTGGTGGCGGTGTTCGTCGGCGCCATCCTCCTCAATGAGCCACTTTCGACCATCCAGATTGTTGGCGCAGCGGTGATCATTCTTGGCTGCGCGATGGTACTTGGCCTGTTCCCGTGGCAACGGACCAAAGTGGCAGCAGTGCCACTGCCACATCAGGACGGGGTGCCGTAAACCTCCGATATTTGGTTGTATTTTAAAAATTCAATCAACCCAAAAGAATGGTCTGCTGTGCATGCTGCGGCCATGAGCAATTTTGCACTCTTCACAGCGTTGATTTCTGGTGCGGTTTTCATGGCCGCCGGAGGCTATACATTGCTGCCGAGCAAAATGTTTGATCCGGCCTGCAACATTAAGGGCAATATTTCGATCAATTCCCGAGCCAAAATCTATCATGTCCCGGGTCAGGAATATTACGAGGCTACCAAGATCAGCCCGCAATATGGCGAGCGCTGGTTTTGCTCGGAAGCGGAGGCCAGGGCTGCCGGCTGGCGAAAAGCCGGGCGCTGACTTTTACATCGCCTTCAACCGCTCCACCGCCATCAGCACGCGCTCGGGTGTTGCCGGTGCGTCCAGCTTTGGGCACACCGCGTAATCGGCGATACTGGCCACAGCCATGGAAATTGCTTCCAGAACCGAGATGGCTAGCATGAATGGTGGCTCGCCTACCGCCTTGGAACGCCCGATCGTCGGTTCGGCATTTTCTGCCCATTCCGCCAGCTTGACGTTAAATATACGCGGACGGTCGGAGGCGAGGGGGATCTTGTAGGTGGAGGGAGCATGCGTGCGCAGCCGTCCCTTGTCGTCCCACCACAATTCTTCCGTCGTCAGCCAGCCCATGCCCTGCACGAAAGCGCCTTCCACCTGACCGATATCGATTGCCGGGTTCAGCGACTTGCCGACATCGTGGAGAATATCCGTGCGGTCGACCATGTATTCGCCGGTCAGTGTGTCGATCGACACTTCCGAGACGGCGGCGCCATAGGAGAAATAATAGAAGGGATGACCACGCCCGGCTGCGCGGTCCCAATGGATTTTGGGTGTCTTGTAGAAACCGGCGGCGGAAAGTTGCACGCGGTCGTAATAGGCGGCGCGCACCAGCGTGTCGAAGGGCACGATTTCATCGCCGACCCGCACCCGGTTGGGCAGGAATTCGACCTCTTGCTTCTCCACCTTCCATTGCCGGCAGGCAAAGTCCACCAGCCGCTCCCTGATCTGCCGGGCCGCATCATAGGCTGCCATGCCGTTGAGATCGGAGCCGGATGAGGCGGCGGTGGCGGAGGTGTTGGGCACCTTGCCGGTTGTCGTCGCGGTGATTTTTACCCGCTCGATATCGACGTTGAAGGCATCGGCCACCACCTGCGCGACCTTGGTGTAAAGGCCTTGGCCCATCTCGGTGCCGCCGTGGTTCAGGTGGATGGAGCCATCCTGATAGATGTGCACCAGCGCGCCGGCCTGATTATAGGCGGTCATGGTGAAGGAGATGCCGAATTTCACCGGCGTCAGCGCGATGCCCTTGCGGATCACCGGGCTCGTTTCGTTGAACTCAACGATAGCCTGACGGCGTGCACGGTAATCGCTGGAGGACTCGAGTTCCTCAACGATCCGCAGGATGATGTTGTCCTCCACCTCCTGATGATAGGGCGTGGTGGTGCGACCTGAACCGGGTTGACCATAAAAGTTCAGTTTGCGGATATCGAGCGGGTCCTTGCCGACGGCATAGGCGATCTCCTCGACGATGCGTTCTGCCCCGAGCAGGCCCTGCGGCCCGCCAAACCCACGAAAGGCGGTGTTGGACACGGTGTGGGTCATCAGCGGTTTCGAGGTCAGCCGCACATGCGGATAAAAATAACTGGAATCCGCATGGAACAGGGCACGGTCGGTTACCGGGCCGGAGAGATCGGCGGACCAGCCGCAGCGCGCCGCATAGATGGCGTCCACCGCATGAATGCGCCCATCCTCATCGAAGGCGACATCGTAATCGACGCGGAAGTCATGGCGTTTGCCGGTGACCACCATGTCCTCGTCGCGGTCGGGCCGGAATTTTACGGGGCGTTTCAGCTGTTTGGCGGCCATTGCTGCAAGGCAGGCAAACAGGTTGCCTTGGGTTTCCTTGCCGCCAAAACCGCCACCCATGCGGCGTGTCTTGATTTCGACGGCATGATTGGCGATGCCGAGCACATGCGCCACCATGTGCTGTACCTCGCTCGGATGCTGGGTGGAAGACCAGACCAGCACATCCTCGTCTTCGCCCGGCATGGCAAAGGCGATCTGGCTTTCGAGGTAAAAGTGCTCCTGCCCGCCAATCTCCATCGATCCCTGCACGCGTAGCGGCGGCTTTTCTATCTCGGTTTCCGGCTCGCCGCGCAGCAGCGTCATCGGCTGGGTCACCAGCTTGCCGCCATTTTCCAGCGCACCTTCGATATCGCTCCAGTGGGGAAGATCACGATATTCGATCTTGGCGAGCTTTACCGCGCGCCGTGCCTGATCGCGGGTCTGTGCAATCACGGCGAATATCGGCTGGCCATGAAAACGCACATCCGTCGTCGCCAGCAGCGGTTCGTCGTGTTTGCCGGTGGACGCTATGTCATTGATGCCGGGTACGTCCTTTTCCGTCAGCACGGCGATAACGCCGGGGGCGGAACGGACGGCATCGAGATCGATAGACAGAAGCTCGGCATGGGCGCGGTCCGATAGGCCGAGTGCACCATGAAGGGTGCCAGTAGGTTCGGGAATATCGTCGATATATTCGGCGGTTCCGGTGACATGTTTATGTGCTGAATCATGCTTCAGCGATGTATGCATCGGGCCGTTAATGACGGTTTTGGGAAGGGTGACCGGCTTGTCCATGCTCAAGCCTCCTCCATCTCGAACCGCTGCAATTGCACCGGCGCACCCGCCGTTTCCAGAAAGAAACAGGTCAGCAGGTTCTTCGCCGTCAGGCTGCGATACTGCGCACTCGCCCGCCAGTCGGTCAGCGGCTGGTAATCCTCATCGAAGGCATCGTGCGCTTGTCTGATCGTTCCCCAGCTCCATGGCTGTCCGAGAAGTGCTGCTTCCACGGTTCGGGCGCGTTTCGGTGTGGCGGCCATGCCGCCGAAGGCGATGCGGATTTCGGCGACCAGTCCGTCACTGTCGAGCATCAGGTAAAACGCTCCGCAAAGGGCGGAAATGTCTTCGTCACGGCGTTTTGAGATTTTGTAAACGGAAAAAAACGCATCCTCGTGCGGGTGCGGCACTTGGATTTTTTCGACGAATTCGCCCGATCGCCGGTCCTGTTTGCCGTAAGCAATGAAGAAGTCTTCAAGCAACAGCGTGCGGATGCCCTGGCCGGAGCGTAGTGTGACTTCGGCACCGAGAGCGATCAGCGGTGGAGGCGTGTCGCCGATCGGTGAGCCATTGGCGATATTGCCGCCGAGTGTGCCGGCATTGCGGACCTGTTGGCCGCCGATACGGTCGATCAGATCGCCGAAGGCCGGAATTTCCCTCTGAAGGGTTTCAAGCGCCTGCGCATAGGTGACGCCCGCACCAATGCTGATGCCTGCATCATCGGTTTCGATGGTCTGCAGTTCGGTCAGGTGGTTGATGAAGATGACCGGATCGAGCTTGCGCATCTGTTTGGTCACCCACAAACCGACATCGGTGGCACCGGCAACGATGGTCGCCTGTGGTGCTTCGGCAAGAATGTTCGCCAAAGCCTCAACAGTGCCGGGAATGACGGACAAGGCGCCGTCTTTCTGCACGACAATCGTATCACTCGAAGATTTCAGCGCCCAGAGTTTGGACATGATATCGGCGCGGTCGCGCTCAAGCGGATCGAACAGTGCACTCGGGCGGGTTCTGGATACCTGCTCGGCGGCCTTCACGATAGGCTCGTATCCGGTGCAACGACAGAGATTGCCTTGCAGTGCGCTTTCGATCTCCGAGCGATCCGGGTCTTCGTTCGACAGCCACAGGCCGTAAAGCGACATCACGAAACCGGGCGTGCAGAAACCGCATTGTGAGCCATGACAGTCGACCATGGCCTGCTGCACGGGATGCAGCGCACCGTCCTTTGCCGCCAGATGCTCGACAGTCACCACATGCGTGGCATGAAGCGAGCCGATGAAACGGATACAGGCGTTGATGCTTTCATAAACCAGCCGACCTTCCACAAGCCTGCCGACAAGCACGGTGCATGCGCCGCAATCGCCCTCGGCGCAGCCTTCCTTGGTGCCGGTCATCCGGCGCGACAAGCGCAGGTAATCGAGTAGGGTTTCCGTCGGCGAAAAATCGCCTAAACGAACCTCTTTCGCATTCAGAATGAAGCGTATTGCAGAATTCATGTCGTTCCCCTTGGGTCTCGCGCCATTTGTGGCGTCTGTTTTGAACCCTTGAGTCTCGATCCTATTGCGCCGTCCAGCCGCCGTCGATGGAAATATGCGTTCCGGTAACGGGCATCATTCTTGCAAACTGCAATGGAGGTCCGGCTCTGCCGAGCCGGAAGCCTTATTCGTGCCAGTGATCCCCGACCCATGGGGTCGGAAGGATGAAGTGGCGCAGATGACGGAAAAATTTCTCGCCACCGCGGCTTTGGGAATCAAAGGCAGCTCTCAGATGGCCGAGACGCGTGCGCGTCTTTCCTCTGTAGCCAAAGCGGCCCTCGACCGCGTTCTTCGGGTGAAACCCTCTCGGGAAGAGTACGATGCGTGCTGCCTGCGGTAATGTCGGGGTCAGGAAGTAGTTCAATGGGAAAGGCCAGCGGCAATCCTGCTTGAAATGCAACACGGCGCTACGCGGAAAAAACTTCACGCCGCCCGGTGCATTGCGCGTCACAAAACGCTGTTCGAACCTGTATTCGTCGGCAACACCTTGAGGATCTGCCGTAAATTTTTCGAGCAAAGGCTCAAGCTTGCCAACGGGAAACCGGAAGACCGATGACTGGCCAAGCCGCTCAAATGGAGTTGTCTGGTTGCGTGCCATGACGACATCATCGGCATTGCCCACTTCGAAAAAAGGATCGAGCGATCCGACAACGATGAGGTCGAGATCAAGAAAAAGAACGGGGCCTTTGAGCGATCCGAGCTGAGTGTTCCAGAGCCGTGATTTGCCCCATATGCCGAGCGTACGTTCAGGCAGTTTTTTCACACTGAGCGGCGGAAGATCTTCGCACAGGATTTCGCTGTTCAGTCCAGTGAAGTCGTCTGTAAAGCAGGTGAAGGTGAAGGGAGGGGTAATGTTACGTTTCACCATCGCATAAAGGCGGTTGATGAATGGCTGCCCGTACCTGGTTCCCCAATTGATGCAGACGATTTGTTTGACGCCCGAAGTGGCGGCCAGAACGCTGTTTGTCATTTAAATAAGAACTCTTTAATGTAATGATGAGCTCGAAATCATAGTGAGCAGATCAATGCGCTATCCTTCGATTAGATAGGAGTCAAATCAGGGGATTTCTATGGCGGCGTATGGCATGCATCGCAAAGTATCTATGATTTCAAAAATGCGGATTTGCGGTGACGATTCGACACAGCAAGCGATCACCGAATTGGAAAACATCAGAAATTTTTAGTCGATTCGATAATTGTTACAGCTAATGCGCGTTATTTGCGTGGGTGGGGATTGCCAAATCTCTTGAATAAACGGTTCTGCATCCGCGACCGCTAAACTTGTAACGATCATCTTCAGCGGCCCTCAAGCTGGCGATTCTATGGTGTTCTCATTGGAGGAACGCCCATGAAAGAGGCCGATGACATGAAACATGCAGCAACAGCGGACGGTTTTAAACGCGAGACCGCCTATAACAGCAAAATGTCGATTTTCTCGTTGCTCGTCACGGTGCTGTTCGTGATGTTCCCGCGGCTGCCGATGCGTTGGCTGCCGCCGGTTCCGCAGCCGGCACCCGATGCGCCGCCGCATCAGCATTCCGGGCATGGCGAGCCACCGCGCATCGCCGCAGAGTAAGATATCGATCTCGATGACGGAGCCTGTCTATTGACGGTTGACAGGCTTCCTTTGCTTCTGCTCAAACCAAGCCAGTCATTTCGGGCTTGAGGAGGAGCGATATGGCGGCTGCCAAAGGTTATGTTCTGGCAATCGATCAGGGTACGACATCGACCAGAGCGATCGTTTTCAATGAAAACATGAAGATCGCCGGTTTCGCTCAGGAAGAATTTCCGCAGATTTTCCCAAAATCCGGCTGGGTCGAACACGATCCGGAGGATATCTGGTCGAGCGTTCTTTCCACGATCCGCAAGGCAATCAAGGCCGCCGGTATTCAGGCCGGTGAGATCGCCGCCATCGGCATCACCAACCAGCGCGAGACCGTTGTCGTCTGGGATCGCGAAACCGGCAAGCCTATTCACAATGCCATCGTCTGGCAGGACCGCCGCACGGCCCGCGACTGCGAAAGGTTGAAAGCCAGAGGGCTGGAGAAGAAATTCGTTCGCCGCACGGGCCTCATCCTCGATCCATATTTCTCCGGCACAAAGCTGTCCTGGCTGCTTTCGAATGTAAAAGGCGCACGGGCGAAGGCTGAAAAAGGCGAGCTCTGCTTCGGAACGGTCGACACGTTTCTGATCTGGCGCCTGACCGGCGGGAAAAGTTTTGTCACCGACGCTACCAATGCTTCGCGTACGCTGATCTACAACATTGCTGACAATTGCTGGGATGAGGCGCTTCTCGATATCCTGAATATTCCCGCCGTCATGCTGCCGGAGGTTAAGGATTGCGCTGCCGATTTCGGTGTCACCGACAAGGCGATTTTTGGCGCTGAAGTCCCGATCCTCGGTGTCGCCGGCGATCAGCATGCGGCAGTGATCGGTCAGGCCTGTTTCGAGCCGGGCATGGTCAAGTCGACCTATGGCACCGGTTGTTTTGCTGTGCTGAACACCGGCACGAAAATGGTGCGCTCGAAGAACCGTCTGTTGACGACCATCGCCTACCGGCTGGACGGCAAGACGGTTTATGCGCTGGAAGGTTCGATCTTCATTGCCGGGGCCGCCGTGCAATGGCTTCGCGATGGGCTTGGCATGGTCGAAAAGGCCTCGCAAACCGGCGAACTTGCGGCCAAGGCCGATCCGCAACAGGCTGTCTATCTGGTTCCTGCCTTCACCGGGCTTGGTGCCCCTCATTGGGATGCCGAGGCGCGTGGGGCGATGTATGGCATGACGCGCAATACCGGGCCCGCCGAATTTGCTGCCGCCGCCCTTGAGGCGGTCTGCTTCCAGACCCGCGACCTGCTTGATGCCATGCACAAGGATTGGCGCGAGGCATCCGGTGAGGACACCGTTCTGCGTGTCGATGGTGGCATGGTTGCGTCAGACTGGACGATGCAGCGGCTGGCCGATCTTATCGATGCGCCGGTCGACAGGCCAACCATTCTGGAAACGACAGCACTCGGTGCCGCCTGGCTGGCGGCAAGCCGTGTCGGGCTGTGGCCGGACAGGGAAACCTTTGCAAAAACCTGGGCGCGGGAACGGCGTTTCGAGCCGGAGATGAACGGCAAGGTGCGCAAAGCGCGGCTGAAAGGCTGGAAGGATGCTGTCAGGCGCACGCTCAGTGGCGCCTGACGTGCTGTTTTGTCGTCTGCCTATTTGATCGTTTCGCCCGGATACACGCCCCACAAGGAAGCCTGTTCGACATAACCTTTGAGATTGTGGCCAATTACCGAAACACTGCACCAGTGACCGTCGCATTCATCTATCGACATGCGTACGCGTGCTTCCAGATCGGCAACTGTTCTGGCACGGCTCGATGGGGATCGATGAAGCGATACGCTGGTCTCTATCCACGGACCGATAACAGCGGTGCGGCGGCCCGACAGAAGCGGTGCATACATCCAGCCGGTAATACCGTCATAATCCCGCACCTGTCGCCAGTTGCCGAATTCCTCGGTGATTTCAATGGGCAGGCCCTGCACCTTATAGACCCAGCGGCTGCCGTAATCCGTCGATGGGCCGACACGCATGCGTGAGTTGGCGAATTTCAACGATACGTAACGCGGTACCGGAAACCCGGTCTCGCGCCCTTTTTTCCAGCCGGCGTTGAAGGCCGGTGCTGCCTCGACCGGGTCACTGATGCTGGCCGGTGCAACAAGGGCTGCCGCCAGCGCAACGCCGACAAGAACGGCTGAAAAAACCACGGCGAGTGCGCCGTGGCTATTTTTGCGTTTTCTCGCGGCTCGATGTTTCGGTCGCGGCCGCATCGGCGCGTTCATCACATCAGTTGCAACGGTTGGCTTCGTTCAATGCCGCGGTGACGCCCGAGAGGGAATACGAGTACTGCGTGCTTGTGCCGCGGGCAGATGTGGCGCTGAGGCTCATGCTGCGGCCACCGCGCATGGCAGTCACCATCGCCGGTTCGCGATCCTTGTTGCGCACCCAGGCCGCGTTGTCCTTGGGCTGCATGTCAAAGCTGTTACCGTCGATGTTGACTGTCACATCGGACGTGGAGCGCAGGTCATATCCCATGATGGCCTGGGGCATGATGGTGCCGCTGCCTTGTGGTGCGACGATGAAGAAATTGTCTCCGTGATTAACGGAGGCAGGCTGCGACGAAGTCGGAACGCTGAGTGCGTAGCAATGCTTGCGGCCGCCGCTTTCATACGAATAAACGCCCCATGCCTCGAACTGCTTGACGCGGGCGGGTTGGGCCTGCGCGACAGCAGCGGACAGAAGCGTAATGGAAACAGCAGCGGAAATGGACTTGACGAGCATCGGATGTCCCTGACGAAATGATGTTGGCATAAGGGGTCTGGACAGACCGGCCGGCGAAGCCCGATCAAAAGCGGGCCGGGTTACTCATTAGTTAAAATCTTAGGTTTCTGCTGTTCAAGGAGCCTCACGAAGCCGTGAAGTGGCCGTAAAGCCGCCACTCACCCGCCATAGATTTGTGCGTAAAGCCTTCATTAGGATAATCCGCTAAGGCGGGGACAATAGGCGAAGGCGATTGCATAAACCCTTGCCAAGGGGATAGGGTGCCGCGCCATGGGCTGGGGCCGGTCGGCTGTGTATTTCCTACGCATCCGGAACGCATCGATGGGACGATAATGCGCATGATTTTCGCGGCCCGTAGCCGCTTTCTCTATATATTCGCCGGACTGTTTTTCGCGGTGCTCAGCATGTCTGCCAGCGCTGCCAGAGCGGGCTATGCGCATTTCATTGTCGATGCGAATACCGGTGAGGTCTTTGCGGCTGAAAATGCCGATGTGATCAATCACCCGGCGTCGCTCACCAAAATGATGACCCTCTATCTTGCCTTCGAGGCGATCCGGCAGGGCCGTCTCGGCTGGGAACAGCAGATCGTCATGACGCCGAATGCCGCTGAAAAGATCCCCTTCAAGCTTGGTATCGGTGCCGGAAAACCCTTGACGGTTCGCGAGGCCGTTTATGCGGCGGCGATCCGTTCAGCTAATGATGCGGCACAGGCGATCGGTGATCATCTCGGCGGAAACGAAGAGAATTTTGCGCGGATGATGACGGCCAAGGCGCGTGCTCTTGGCATGAACAGCACCGTGTTTCGCAATGCCTCCGGCCTTCCCGACGATGCGCAGGTGACGACAGCGCGCGATCTCGCAGTGCTGGCAGCCGCGCTGATCCGCGATTATCCGCAGGAATACCGCATCTTTTCCGAGCCCTCGTTCCAATTCCGTGGGCGCAAAATTCGGGGGCATAACAATTTGATGTATCGTTATGCCGGGATGGACGGCGTCAAGACAGGTTATGTCAACGCGTCCGGGTTCAATCTCGTCAGCGCCGTCAATGATAACGGGCGTCGTATCATCGGCGTCGTGCTTGGCGGCAAGACGGCACGCAGCCGCGACAGCCAGATGGAAGCGCTGCTCGATCATGCGCTCGGTCGCGAAACGCTTGTTGCCGGTGCCGCTACAGCCGGGCCAAAAAACGTGCCGACACCATTTCGCGCGCCGGCGACCACCGAGGTTTTGCAGCAGACAGCTTCTGCCGGCAAGCAGGGCGCAAGCCTTCCGGGCGTCGCCCGCTCAGCACCGATGCCGCCGCTTGCCTTGAATGGCGCATCCCGCTCGAAGGCTCAGGAGCAGATTGCTGCCGTGGCACCTGCAACACCAGCAGCTGCCGTCAATGTTTCCAATCTCAGCGGCTGGCGTATTCAGGTTGCGGCAGCAGGAAGCCGTACGGCGGCTTCGCAGCTTTTGACACGGGCGCAGGCCATTCTCGCCGATCAGTTCGGCGTGGTTGCACCTTTCATCAACGAGGCGCGCAGCAATGGCGGTTCAGCCATGTTCCGCGCCCAACTGGTGGGATTTGGTGATCGCAAGGGCGCGATGGATGCCTGCAGTGCGCTCCGGCAGAAATCCGTCGATTGTTTTGTGCTGCGGGGCGCAAGCTGAACCAAGGGGCGGACGGTTTTCCGTTCCGCCCGCATTGTTCGGTCAGCTTTTTACCGGTTCGTTCATGGCCCAGAGTATGCCGAACGGATCGCGTAACTGACCGTAACGATCTCCCCAGAACATCACCTGAAGTTCGGTGACGACGGTAAAACCGGCATCGACGGCGCGTTTCCACCAGAAATCGATGTCCTCGACAGGCAGCATGACGGTGAAGGCCTGCGGTTTTTCCAGCGGATAACCATAATCTGGATAGGGATCGCTCAGCATCAGCGAGGAGCCGTTGATGTAGAGGTGAACATGCATGGTGCGGCCCTGATCATCCGGCGGATGCGAGCCGGCAAGTTCGGCGCCGAGAGCCTTGCCATACACCTCGGCTGCCTTCAGGGCGCCATCCACCTGCAGATAGGCGACGATGCCGCCCTTCACGGGGGCGGGCTGCTGTTCGACTGCATTCTGTTCGACTGTGGCTTCCATCTCATCCTCCTGTGATCGTTACCCGCGCTGGCGGGATATCTCTAGGACGTAGGGCAGGGCGCGATGCCGACAGCGGTGTGAGAATTTTTTACGGTTTCCACTCCGCAAAATCCTTCATCAGGCCTTCATAGGCATCCATCGGCGGAAACTCTTCGTAAGCGTGTACCGCGCCGGTTTTGGCCCATGGGAATTTTGCCGATGTGTAGGTTTCTGCGAAAGGCGCATACCACGATGAGTCATCCAGCATGGTGGGGCGGACATTGACGAACCACTCCATGCCGGTCATGCGGGAGAACATCCAGCTTTTGCAGTGCGGGCAGTGATAGTGATGTACGTCATCGCCATGTGTGCCGCCGATCACCGGATCGCCAGCCGTCACCTCAAAGCCCTGCGAAGGAATGGCCGCGGAACAGGAGAAGGCGCTGGCGCTCATCTTCTGGCAACCGCTGCAATGGCAGGCCATGGTGATCATCGGCTGTGCCGTGATCTTCAGGCGTGTTTGACCGCAGCGGCAGGAACCCTCGATCGGCAATTTCGGTATCTGCATGGCTATCTCCCTGATTTGTCCTCAAGGAGATAGCGCGCTTTCCCGTCGAAGTCAGGCGGGTCGTTTGGGAATATCCAGTCCGCGCTGAACGGCGGGACGGGCAAGGCCGCGCTCCAGCCATTTCGGCACGTTCTTCAATTCGTCATACTGAACCAGATCGGCGGCACCGTAAAAGCCGATGAGGTTGCGCACCCAGCCGAGCATGGAAATATCGGCAATCGTATATTCGTCGCCCATGATCCAGTCGCGGCCTTCCAGCCGGGTTTCCAGAACGCGGATCAGGCGCGCGCTTTCCTTGGCGTAACGGTCACGCGGGCGCTTGTCCTCGAAATCCTTGCCGGCAAACTTGTGAAAGAAACCGAGCTGCCCGAACATCGGCCCGAGACCGCCCATCTGGAACATCACCCACTGGATGGCTTCGTACCGGCGCGCCGGGTCGACAGGCAGAAACCTGCCGGTCTTCTCAGCGAGATAGATCAGGATCGCGCCGGATTCGAACAGCGCAAGCGGTTCTCCATTCGGTCCATCCGGATCGAGAATGGCCGGGATCTTGCCGTTCGGATTGAGCGCCAGATATTCCGGCCCCCAGGTCTCGTCCGCACCGATATTGATGAAGTGCGGCTCGTAGGGCAGGCCGGTTTCTTCCAGCATGATCGAGACTTTCACGCCGTTCGGTGTGGGTGTCGAATAAAGCTGCAGAATGCCGGGATCCTGCGCTGGCCATTTCTTCGTGATCGGAAAAGCGGAAAGATCGGCCATGGAATTGTCCTCGTGGGTTATGGTGTCGCCTATGACCGCATCTATTTCGTGTCCCGCCGCGCGATGTTCAACAGGTCGTCCGCAAGCCGAACAGGCAAATCCATGCTTTCGTGGAGAAGGCTTATGATGCCGATCCGTTCAGCAGATAGTTTTCGGAAAAAGATGCAGTGCCGCTCGTAGCGGCTGAACCAGACATCGACGTCAAGGGGTTTGGGAACGGCAAGCGATCGTGGCAGTTGTCGCCATAAGGCAGGCGTAGCGGAAAGTTTTTGCAGATGCCTGTGCAGGCCCAGAATATACGCTTCGGCCTGCTGTTCGCCCCATTTTTCTACCGTATCTCGCCAGATGCGATCCTGGGCAATGTCGGCGTTGGGGTAGAACAGATAGCCTGCCATCTCATCGCGTTTTGTTGCGACGGATAACGTCTTGGGCGGAAACCTTGCGGAATTCACTCTCGTCGGCGCGAAGGCCCGGTTCGAGGTGTTGCTTGAGCCAATCCCAGGCGTCGTTGCCGTTTTGAATATCCTGCCGGATCAGTGAGCGGATATATTCGCTGGCATTGTCATAAAGACCGTTTTCGCCGGTCTGCTGGCGAATGTGGTCCTGCAAACGGCCTGTGACGCGCACGTGAATGCTTTCGGAACCCATTTTGCCCTCTTCATCTTCGTCACAAGTGTCGCAGATATTGCCAATAAATGCGACGACTGATGAGCGTTCGTGCGAAAAAAAAACGCCGCAAGACAGGGATCTTGCGGCGTCAGCATGGGCTGGAGTTGGTATTGCCTGTTACGGGTAAGGCGGTCCGTGACGCAATTGGTGTGACCCGCGCGAAGCCGCGCGGAAAAATCAGAGTTGCGGGCGTTTTGTCGGGACCGGAATGTTGATGACAGTTCCGGTGAAAATCTGGTCGCCCGGTTGAGCGTGGTCTGCCGAGGCAAGTTTCTGAGGCATCGGCTCAGGTGCCGGATCGGAAACGATGGTGGCGGCTGTCTTTGCTTCTTCTTCGGACAGGCTCTTGTCGAGCAATTCATAAGCGACGCGGGCGCCTTCCTTGGCGCGGTAGCCGAGGGCGGTGAAGGTTTCCGCGCCCTTGACGCAGACATCCGGCTTTTCGGCGCATAGCGACGACACGTAATCATAGGCGCCGGTGGCTGCGGAAATGGCGCTTGCCATTTCGAACGGTTTTGGCCCGTTCGCCTCGTCGCTATGGGCGCTGAAATAGGACAGGGCCACCAGGCCGAGACCGAAATACGCGCTACCCTTGATCAAAAACCACATCTTCTTACCCGTTTCGCCCTGTTGTCGGCTGCCGGTTCTTGCCCGGTTCTGACGCTCACCTTAGGCGTCATCCCCGAATGCCGGCTTATGGCAGAGCCGCGAATTTTCGCAAAATTTGTATCGAATTTTATCTTTTCAAATGCCTGTGCGTATTCGAGACACATTCGATGCTTGTTTGCGTAAAACTTTAGCGGACCCTGTTAAGCATATTTGTGGCGGTCGGCCCCGAAGTCACGGGCATTTCCAGTAAAATCTGTTGCCCAATATATTAACGCGATCCGGAAAATTCAGGCAAATCCGTTGCTTACGCCGCGTTAACCATGTTGGGAAAAGTACCTCTGAAAAGCGTCCGAAAGTCATGTTTGGGCCTCGCCGAGGGGCTTGGGCAGGCCATTTTTATCCTTTCCTTAAGCCGCCGACGCCTATTGTCGGTCTCATGAAAACCGTGAATTTTTGGGTCCGGGCGTGCGTGTATTGAGTAACATCGGCTTGAGGGTGATCGCGACTGTCGATCATACCGCGGTTCGCTGGCTACAGCACCTCGGCGATAGCGAAGGTGCCCGTGACGGCGAAGTCGTCGCTCTGCGTTGCCTTGCGCTCGCGGCGCTGCCTTCCTTTATCCTTGTGCCGCTTCTGCTGGCCGGCTTTATGACGCCTTCATTGGCGCTGCCGCTCGGCGTGGCCATTGTGCTGTCGTTTTTCCTCGCTTTGGCAACGGCGGTCATCGCATTGCCGCGCGCTCGTGCCGAACGTGTCGTCACCGCTGCCGCCGGTATGGATGACATCATGCTCGATGTCTGCCCCGGTCTGGTGCTTTATGCCGATGCGACCGGCCGTATCCAGCGTGCTGGTGGACGTGAGCGCAATCTGATGCCTGCGATGCTGGTCGAGCCGGTTGGTTTGACGCTTGCCGATATCGTTCACGTTTCCGACCGTATTGCCGTTGGTCAGGCTGTCGATGCGCTGCGGCTGGGTGCCGACAGCATGATCGTCGATGCGCGCATCGAACGTCCGGTCGATCCTGAAACCGGTCGTCAGTTCATGCCGTCGCGGTTGGATATGACCGCCGTGCGCAACGATCTCGGCGATCTGTCTGCCGTATTCGTGCAGTTGCAGGATGTGTCGGAAGAGATGAAGCTGCGCGAGGAAATCCGCCTTGGTGCCGCCGAGGTTCAGTCCGCGCATGAGGCGAAGTCGCGTTTCCTTGCTGCCGTCAGTCATGAAATGCGGACACCGCTCAACGCCATTCTCGGCTTTTCCGATGTGTTGCAGGGCGAATATTTCGGCAAGCTGACCAATGATCGCCAGCGCGAATATGTCGGTTTGATCCGCCAGTCGGGCGCGCATCTCCTGTCCGTGGTCAACACCATGCTGGACATGAGCAAGATCGAGGCCGGCCGTTATGAGCTGATGACCGAGCCCTTCATGATCGGTGACGCCGTTGAGGCCTGCCGCGCCATGCTCGACCTTCAGGCACGCGAAAAGGGCGTCATGCTGACGACCCGTGTACAGCGTGGCCTGGGTGAAGTCACGGCGGATCGTCGCGCGCTGCAGCAGGTGCTGATCAATCTCGTCGGCAATGCCATCAAGTTCACCGATGCGCACGGCATCGTCACGGTCGATGCAGCCCTTGCGGGCAATGATCTGGTACTGACGGTTTCCGATACGGGCATTGGCATCGCCGCCGACAAGCTGAACCAGATCGGTCAGCCTTTCGTGCAGGTGCAGGACCACTATACCCGCGCGCATGAAGGCACAGGCCTCGGACTTTCGCTGGTCAAGGGACTGGTGGCGCTGCATGGCGGCAAGTTCACCATGGCCAGCCATCCCGGTGTCGGTACGGTCGTGACGATCGTGCTGCCCGCCGATGGTTCGGGTGTTTTTGACGAAGGGACCGCTGCTTCCATCGATTTCGAATTTCCGCCGCGCCTGACCGTGGCTGTGGAAAAACAGCGTCTCCTTGCTCATGACAATATGGGGCGGTTAGAAACCGACCGGACAGACATTCAGGCACAGGACTTTGCGGATGAACGCGCAGAAGCGAAAATCGCCTGATCGAAAGAAAGGCGCGGCGAAGGCGAAAAACAGCCAGCCCGCTCTTTTCATTCAGGCCATGTATGCGGTGGGCAGCTTTGCAGCGCGTTATCCACGCGTGATCGGCGGCAGCGCCTGCTTTGCCATCATCTTCGGTTTCGTATCGGCGAATGCGCTTTGGTATCAGCCGGGCGGGCATCCGTCGCCCTTCCTGCGCACGCGCGCCATCGAAAACCCGAACGGTATTCCGGGATATCATATGAACCGCCCGCAACCGCCGGCGGATGTCACGACTTTCCGGATCGAGCGGGCTGACGACAACAAGCTGGTGACCGCCACGTCAGCCGGTTCTGCGCCGACTGCCCAGCCCAGCCAGCTTGTCGCCGATATCCAGCGTGAACTGACGCGGCGTGGGCTTTATGACGGCGCTTCGGATGGCGTGATCGGTACCCGCACGGAAGCTGCTATCCTGTTTTTCGAGCAGACTGCCGGTCTGCCTCAGAGTGGCGCGCCGACGCCGGAAATTCTGACGGCCTTGAGAGCGGAACCGCAGGCGCAGCAACCGCTTGTTCAGCAGCAGACGCCCGTGCAGGACGCCCAGCCGCCTGTGCCTCAGCTTGCCAATCGTCCGGTCCCGAAACCTCGGCCGACCGAAAACCTCAAGGGAGAGGATCCGGTTGCCGCCGCCATCCGTGCTGCCGAGAGCGGCGCGACAAGACCTGCTGCCACACCTATAAAAGCAACTCCGGCCTCCGTCAGGCCCGAGCCTGCCGCCATCCGAACCGCAGAGGCGCGGCCGACGATGAGCACCGGCTTGCCGCCTTTGGAACTCGTGCAGCAAATCCAGCGCGGGCTTTCCAATATCGCTTACGCCGATGTGTCGGTGGATGGGGTTGCCGGCTCGCAGACGAAAGCGGCGATCCGTCACTTCGAGCGCCATTATCGCCTGCCGGAGACCGGCGAGCCGAACGAACAGGTGCTCAAGAAGCTGAAATCGATCGGCGCGCTCTGAGCGCGCCTTTTGATGTGGCTTTTGATGGGCTTGGGCGTTCGCTCAGGGACGCTGTTGCGCGAATACGATCATCTGCCAGACGACAGGCCCGAGAAGTTCGTGACGGTGATGGTTCGCGGGCAGGGCGCCGCCCTTGCCGATTGCCGTTTCATCGCCACAGGTCTTGCAGCGGTAAATGCCGCCATTGGCGACAATCTGGCCCGGCTGCCAGTCGCGATCGAAGGCCGGAACATTCGCTTCACGCAGAAACGTCGAATATTTGAACTGTGCCATTTCAGACCCGTTTGCCGGCTTTTCTGACGTTTCGATGTTGCTGCAACCTGCCGGGATGGCTGCAACTTGGCAACTATGCCGGAGTTTATGTTGAGAATTGATGAAGCCGGTTGAGCAGTCTGTTCCGATTTCGCTTTATCGCTCAATGGCTTCCGCTTAGCCCGGTAATGCGATAGAGAACCGCCATGCGTATCCGTTCCGATCTTTTCGTCTCAGCTCTGATCCGTCGCGCCTTTTCGGCGGGCGGTTTTGCTGCCGTTGTCCAGAAGGGCGCCGAGGAAGCGGGGGCGATCTTCATTCGCCAACGGTTTCGCGATGGGCTTGAGACTGTTTATGGGCCGGCACCCCAGACCTTTGCACGCGATGACGACGGAATGAGACGCTTCGAGGCGCGGCTGTTACAAGCGGAGCCATCCGCCGTCGATGCCGTTGTCGCTCGCGAGGCCCGTTTCGATTCCGACCTCTGGGTGGTTGAGCTGGAACTGGACGAGATCGGCGATCTGTTCGAGATCGTCAAACCGGACGGGCTTTAAGCGTTATCCGCGGCCGGCGGCGATGCGGACCTGCACCGATTCCGCCTGTGGCTCTTCTGCTGCCACACCACGACGATCTTCGTAGGTATAGCGATCGGCGCGTCCCCAGGCTTCGACCCGGCGGCCGCACTCATCGGCATCCAGACTGTCCCACAAGTGCTCGGACTGCGGCACGCTGCCCTGCATCTCATCGAGATGACGGTATAGCCGTTCGAGGATCAGCAGCGCTTCGTTGCGCGGCATGCCCAAGCCTTTCAGCGTTGTGGCAAGCTGATGGCCGGAAATATCGAGCATGATGCGCTCTGCCAGCCAGCGGCTGGCGGAGAGGGCATCGGCAAGGGCTGTGGCGAATAGATTGGTTTCGCGGTTGCGTGCGAACCGCACCAGCAGGGCTTCCTGCATGGGTGTGACTGTGCGAAGGCCGAGGCGGTCGCTTTCAGGGCGCACGACATGCGCTGCCATGGCACGCAGGCGCTCGCGCAAGGCTTCGTCACGCGCAGGGTGCTCGGCGGCACCCAGCAACGGCGATTGCGTCTTTACGGGCTTTTCCTGCGCAGGGGCGTTCTGGCGGTCATCCGCTGCATGGCGCAAGCCGACGAGGGCGTCGATCACCATGGGGGACAGCATTTCGCGGCGTACGATGGCGCGCGCGTGGGCCGCGCCTTGCGTACGGGCAATGGTGATCAGCGTCTGGTCATCCAGGCATCGGGATGCCGCGATGAAGGGAGCCGAGATGGTGATCGGCTGGCTGGCAATAAAAAAGGCGACGGCGGAAGGAACGGTCGGGCATTGCGACAGGGCGGCGACGGCCTGGCGGCGCGCTTCTTCGGTGGATGCGGTAAAGAGAGGTTCGAACAGTTCGGCGAACTGGCGCAGTTCTGATTTGGAGGGGCGTTCGAGCGCCTCGAAGCTCGTCACTGTGGCCATCAGAACCACATCCTTCCTGCGCATGGCCTGCGGCCTTTCAAGTTCCCGAAACCGGTCCACGGATAATTCCAACAACGCAATACTTTGACACCGAACCGCCGGGACCAGACGCCCGGACGAGAGAACAGGTTTGCGGCATCAACCTTTGGGAACCATGTTCCGGCGGTCACACTCCGTCTCACCATGAGGCAAAAGGATAGGCAGATCAGGGTTAATGAGCGGTGAATGGCGACCGGTTTCGGGACGGAAAGTCTCAAGAGGAAACAGTTGTTCAGGGCTTTTGGCGCTGGCGAGATTTTTCCGCCCGGTCGGCGAACTGAAACGTCGTTGATGCGTTTCTCTGCAAGCTTTGCGGCAACGCAAGCCTGGCACAACTTTTAATAAGGATAAAGTCGCTTATTAGCATTAGTGAATTGTTAAGTTTCCTACCTGAAATTGGTGTGTAGGCCCCGGAATGTAAGGGTTGTTCGCGAAATGAGGCGATCACCCACGCGTTAACGAGGTTCCTGAAGCGGACAAGATGCGCATCGGCAGCAACTTCCGGTTTCAGGTCAGGATGGAATGTCACTAAGTCCCGTTCGATCGGAACCGGACATGCTGACGAGAAAGGCGCAGATGCCCGGTAACGGGATGCGCCGGCCCCTGAAAAGGGCAGGGTGAAATCGGTCCGTCCTTCATCCGTCTCGAAACCCCTACGGAGACGTGCAATGGCAAAGATCATTGTTATGGCAAAATGGCGTGAACAACATCCCAATCGCATACCTTCGCGGTCTGCGCAGGCTGTTGTTGGAAAAGTGCTGATCTATACCGGTGTTCGTTATGAGCGCCATGAGCCGAGCGATCACCGCTCGATGGATCTGGTTCCGGTTCGCGCCGAAAGCTGAGGTTCGCTTGATGTCCCTGCTCATGAGGCAGGGACGATGTGGCTATCGTTATTCCGCCGGCATGCAGCTGGCCGATGACAGAAAAGCTGCGGCAGCTGGCCGATAGCTGGGTTGCGGCGCCATGGCGCGCAAAACGGCATAACCCTGTGTTTGTGGGCTTTCTATCAGAATAGACTGGCTGAGACCTTCAGGCATCGCCTTACGCAGAGCCGTGGCCTGTAGCGGTGTGGCGATGATCACCCCCAGCTTGCCGCCTGAAGATGTGCGGTCGTTGATGGAAAAGATCTCGTTGGATGCCGGATCGTATATTGCCAGCGACCAGAAGGGCACGCCGGAACCGGCAGTCAGCTGAACAGGTCGTTCTTCGGTATCGAAAGAGCAGACGGCGGTTTCCAGAAACGGATCTTCCTGCGCCAGCCCCGCGTCATCGGGTTGCTGCTCCAGAATGTGGAAGGTGAAAGCCTCGCCTTCAGACAGCACGCGGCTATAGGCGTCGCGGTCGCTGAAATACGGCAACGACAGCACTATGACGAGGTGCAGCAGTGCGGCTCCGACAAGGCCGACTGCAATGGCGAGAAGCACTTTAAGCATTGCCGCACCCGATTTTTCGAACTGTGGGCATCGACAGGTCGATCAGGCCGGAGCTACCGGCAGTCGGTGTGTCGAACAGCGTCAGCACCAGCCGGAACGGTTGGGCAGGCGCAACCGCGAGCCAGTTGTTCGGCTGTGCGGATGCGGAAATCGTCACGGCGAAACCGCCATCGGCACCACGAAGAACTGTACGGGAATTGAGTGCTGCCGGAAGTTCTGCATTTTCTGCCGGCGGCCGGCCGTTTGCGTCGTTGGTGAACAGCGACCACAGGCGCGCAGGCGGCGTGTGGCCGAACATAAGATAGGTGCAATTGCCGTCGAGGCGCGCTCCGGCGTCATCGGCGGCTGCGGTGAAGGTCAGCCCTTCTGCCGTTCCGTAAAGCAGTTTTCCGGCATTGGCGCGGTGTGACCGCGCATAAGGATCGGCAGCGGCGGTCTGCGCCTGTGGAAACGCTTCCCACGCACCAAGCTTGATCGCCCCGAAGCCGATCGTGGCATCGAGCGCCACAAGCGTCGACCAGATACCACCACCAAAAGCGACGGCAAGCGAAATGGCAATGAGAAGGGGGATGCGCAGCACGTTCTGTTCTGGACCTCACAAACGGTGGGCGATGATTAGCATTGATTCTGGCTGGACGGAACCGGGCAGGCGAACGTGAACCTCGTCGATGGCAGATGCAAACCTGAGCAATCAGGCGTGATCCACAGCATTCCCTTGTCCATGAAGCCATTCATTCATGACCGCAGCCAGTGCTTCCGGCGCTTCCAAAGGCACCATGTGGCCGGTTTTTTCGATGACGGCAAAGGCAGAGTTGACGATCCCCTCATGCAGTTCCTGCGCTTCCTCGCGCGAGCGCAGACGATCCTCGTCGCCGGCGATGATCAGTGTTGGGCAATTTATCGCGCCGAGTTCATGGCGTGCGTCGTGGCGGTCGAGCAGTGATTGGCGGCGGAAGACCGCACCGCCGAGCCGGTGGCCCATATCCTGAATGCGGGTGACGAGATCGGTTCGGCCGGCATTTACGGGGTGAAGTGAGGAGGCGACGGCTGCCGTGCTTAATCCCCGGAAGCTGATGCCATCCGGTTGGTTCGCCAATGCCTGTTTGCGTTTTGCCTGCACGTCGCTGTCGCCACGCGCCGAGGTGGCGATGAGGATGAGTGCTTCGACCCGCTCCGGTGCCTGCCGCAGGATCTCGCGCGCCACGTAACCGCCCATGGAGAAACCAACAAGAACGAATGTCTGTGGTGCATCTTTCAGGATATGGTCCGCCATTTCGGCAAGCGTGTCACCCTCGGTGGCGACGGCGTGGGCAATCGGCCCCCATTGTGCCAGCGCCGGTTCCACATCTCGCCACAGGTCGGCATCAAGCATGAAGCCGGGGATCAGAAGCATTGTCATCTGGATCAGCGTTTCACATCCAGACTGATCGGCGTGACCTTGGCCGTTTGCGGTTTGGCCGGAGCAGGCGTGGAAACCGTGCCGGGAGCGGTTGCCGCAACGACCGGTCCGGCGCCCTTCAGGCTTTCCGCGATGCCACGCAGCACACGTGCCGTTTCCGCCGACAATGTGCGCGGGCGCACCAGCGCGGGCGGGATCGGTTCGCCGTTCTTGTGGCTGGCGTCGGCAACGGCGGGTCCCGTGGCATGGTTGCCGTGCGGAAGCGGATTTTCGATGCCGGGGATCGGTCTGAGCTCGATACCCTGATGGGCATAGTCCATCAGTTTCTTGAAGGTCATTGCCGGCAGAGCGCCACCGGTCATGTTGTTCATGGAGGTGAAATCGTCGTTTCCGAACCAGACGGCGCCGGTATAATTGCCGGTGTAACCGATGAACCAGGCATCGCGGTAGCTCTGCGAGGTGCCGGTCTTGCCGGCTGTGACCACGCCGCCGTCGAGCGCAGCACGGCGGGCCGTGCCGATGACGGGGATCTGGGTCAGGATGCGATTCATCGACGACATCGCCTGTTCGGAGACGACACGTTTTGCCTCCGGTTCATCGCGGTTGAAGTCGTAAAGCACGTCGCCTTCGTAGTTGATCACCTGTTCGATGCCATGACGACGCGATTGCAGGCCGCCGGCCGGCATGACGGCATAGGCGGTTGCCTGATCCATGACCGTCACTTCCGAAGTGCCGAGCGGAATGGTCTTGTCACGACGAAGCGGCGTTTCCACGCCCATCTTGATGGCGGTGTCGGCAATCACGTCGGTGCCGAGTTCATCCTTGGCGAGGCGCACTGGCACGGTGTTGAGCGATTGCGCCATGGCGGTGAGCAGGCTCACCCGACCCTTGTAGGAACGGGCATAGTTCTGAGGAGACCAGCCGCGCCATGTGATCGGCGCATCGGAAATCATTGTTTCCGGCGTGAAGCCACGCTCCATGGCGGCGGTATAGGTGAACAGCTTGAAAGACGAGCCGGGCTGGCGCAGCGCCTTGGTGGCACGGTTGAACTGGCTTTCGCCGTAATCGCGGCCGCCGACCATGGCACGCACTGCGCCGCCGTTCTCGATCATCACAAGCGCGCCTTGCTTGACGCGGTAACTCTCACCGAATTCGCGAAGACCGGATTCCATGGCGGCTTCGGCCGCCTGTTGCAGGCCGGTATCGATTGTGGTGCGCACGACCACGGAGCGCTGGCGGATCTTTCCGGCAGCCGCCAGCCGCTGCACTTCGTCAAACGCCCAGTCGAGGAAATAGTCGGGTGCGGTGACTTCGGCGCGATCGATGGCCGTTGCCGGGTTCCGACGAGCGGCCACGACCTGGCCTTCACTCATCATGCCGCTCTGAACCAGATTGGTCAGCACGTCTGCGGCGCGCGCACGCGCTGCCGGCAGGTTCACATGCGGGGCATATTTTGCCGGTGCCTTGAACAGGCCGGCCAGCATGGCGCTTTCGGCCAGGTTCACTTCGGTTATGTTCTTGCCGAAATAGAATTGCGATGCGGCTGCCGCACCGAACGCGCCGCCGCCCATATAGGCGCGGTCGAGATAGAACGACAGGATTTCCTTTTTCGACAGGTTCACTTCCAGCCAGACGGCAAGAAACGCTTCCTTGATCTTGCGCTCGATCGAACGTTCATTGGTGAGGAAGAGGTTTTTCGCAAGCTGCTGGGTCAGTGTCGAGCCGCCCTGAACGACACCACCTGCTTTGGCGTTTTCGGAGAGCGCGCGGCCGAGGCCGATGAAATCGATGCCGTAATGGTCGAAGAAGCGGCGGTCTTCCGTCGCCAGAACCGCCTTGATGAAATGGTCCGGCAGTTCGTCGATCGGCACGGAGTCTTCATGAATGATGCCGCGATGGCCAACGACATTGCCGTAACGATCAAGAAAGGTGACTGCGAAATCGCCGCGATTGCGCCAGTCTTCCTTGGTTTCCTCGAAGGCGGGCAGAGCGAGCGTCAGCAGCACGACCGAACCGGCGGTGCCCAATGTCATTGCCTCGCCGGCAAATTCGAAACCGAGACGCTTCCAGCCGCGCACGCGAAACCGGCGGAAGAAGATGGTGATTTCTTCCCAGGTTTCGGATAGCTTGAAGCCGAGGTTCCAAATCGTTGAATCGATCCAGCTGTCGAGCTTGAGGAAAAAGTGGCGCTTACGGCGCGGATGTGCCTTTGCGGAGCCTTTTCCAGGCGCTTTTTTCAGGCTCTCTTCGGAGCCATTGTCGTTTTGCACGCCGGCGCTCCCACATCTCGATTTACATCTCAGCCTTGACGCTTTCGTTTGGAAAGATCAAAAGCTCCCAGCGACTCCCATAGGAAGCATTAGCTTATAAATGGTTGACCGGCGAGAGAGCACGCGCCGCCGGCAACGCTTCCGGGATGATTATTTGCAAGCCGCGTTGCGAAAATAAAACAAACCATGACCGATCAATTCTGGAAAACGAAACCGCTGGAGGAGCTTTCGCCCGTCGAATGGGAAAGCCTTTGCGATGGTTGTGGCCTCTGTTGTCTCAACAAGCTGGAGGACTGGGACACCGGCGCGGTGGCCTTTACCTCCGTTGCCTGTCGCCTGCTCGATGGATCGACCTGTCGCTGTTCCGACTATCCGAACCGGCAGGCGACGGTGCCGGACTGTATTCAGCTGACGCCGCAGGAAGTGCACGAGATTTCCTGGTTGCCGCCGACCTGCGGCTATCGTCTGGTGCGCGACGGCGAAGATCTGAAATGGTGGCATCCTCTCATTTCGGGTGATCCGGAAACGGTGCATATCGCCGGCATTTCCGCGAAAGACCGCACCGTTAGCGAGGCTGATGTCGATGTGGATGATTTCGAGGATTATCTGGTAGACTGGCCGATGCATGTCGGCGAAAAGGCCTGAAACCGGATTTTGGCAGTTAACCCCGTTGGAACATACGGATGTTTACGCCAATTTGCTGATGTACTGATTGCTGATGGAGCGTTACAAGCGGCGGGCACGGATGGGGCCGGGCTGCGTATCCTGGGTGGGAAATGAACGCTGAAAGCACATTGGCGGACCGTCTTTACGAGGCGGCGATGATCCCCGAGCTCTGGGGCGATGCCTGTACCGCGCTTGCGGATACGGTCGGTTCGTCGACGGCTTCGATCTTCACCGTCGATACGATCGGCAAGCATCGTTATGTGACGACGCCCAATATCGCCGAAGCTTTTTCGGGCTTTATCGAAAGCGAGCACCGTTTCAATAATCTGCGGCCGATACGGGCGATGGAGCGCTTTCCGTTTTCATTCGCCCGCACCACGGACATTTTCAGCGCAGAAGAATATGCGAACGACGCGATCAATCGTGACTTCATCCACCCGCACGGGATGGAATGGGAAGCGGGATATGCGTTTCAGGAGCCGACCGGCCATGTCGTGGTGATCACGCTGATGCGTGCGTTCGGGCTCGATCATTTTTCCGATGCGCAGCTTCAGCACCTCAATCTCCTGAAACCCGATATTTCACGCGCTGCCTATATGGCTTCCCGTCTTGCCTTCAGGGAAGCGCGATCGATGACGGAGACGCTCTCCATGCTCGGTCTGCCTGCCGTCGTTATCGGCGATGCCGGGCAGGCGCTGGCGATGAATTCCGAACTGGAAGCGCTGTCGCCCCGCATTCGCACGACGGCCGGAAATCGGCTGGTGCTGGAAAGCGCCGGCGCGCGTGCACTGCTGGACGAGGCGATCAAGCGTTATCGTGCGCAGGCCGAGCCGGCCGTTCAGTCGGTGCCGATGCTGGGAGAGGACGGTGTGCCGCCGCTGATCCTGCATCTGCTTCCCATCCGCCGTGCAGCGCGCGATATCTTTTCCCGCGCCATGGCCGTGCTGGCGGTGACGGAAGTCGGTCAGTCCGGCCCGCCTGATTTGCGGGTTCTGTCCGGTCTTTTCGATCTGACCCCCGCCGAAGCTCGCGTTGCCCGTGGCATCGCGATGGCGCAAACGCCGGAAATGGTTGCCGCCTCGCTTGGCGTTTCGGTGGAAACGGCCCGATCGCATCTCAAGCGCATCATGCAGAAAACCGGCACGACACGGCAGGCAGAACTGGTTCTGTTGCTTTCCGGCCTGACGATACCGGGTGGCGGCGTAGGCGGCTTCTAGGCTGCGGTGTTTTTCCGATGTGTGCCCTTGACCTTCCCATGATGGGAAGGACTACATGGGGTCACAAAGGATGACACATTGCCATGAACCAGCCCGTAGCCTCACTCACCAAACCCATTACCCGCATCGATCCCCTGACCATTCCGGTCGAGGGCATGACATGCGCTTCCTGCGTTCGGCGCGTGGAAACGGGCGCCGCCAAGGTGCCGGGCGTGGAAAAGAGTATCGTCAATTTCGCAACGAAGAAACTGACGGTGGAGACGGGTGAGGGGTTCGATCCCGAGGCGCTCGAAAAGGCGATCGTTAAGCTGGGATATGAAGTTCCGGCAGGCGCCATGCTGCAAGCGTTGCAGGAGGCGGGCCGTATCGCGCCACCCGTTGACCATGCCGCTGAAAACCATGTTGGACGCGACCATGGCGGCGATCAGCCTGTTGATCATGCTCATATGCATGCCGGTGAAGCGCAGGTCCTGAAGCGTGATCTTGTTATCGCCTTCGTTCTGACATTGCCGCTGTTCGTGCTGGAAATGACCGGCCATGCTTATGAGCCTTTCCATCACTGGCTGATGGAGGTGATCGACACCCAGAACCTCTATTATCTCTACTTCGTGCTGGCGACGGCGGTGATTTTCTGGCCGGGTCTGCGTTTTCTACGGCTTGGTCTGCCGGCGCTCTGGCGCGGCCATCCCGAGATGAATTCACTTGTCGCCGTCGGTGTGCTGGCCGCCTACGGTTATTCGCTGGTGACGACATTTGCGCCGGACCTGCTGCCCTATGAGGCCCAGCACGTCTATTACGAGGCCGCCACCGTCATCGTCACGCTGATCCTGTTAGGGCGTCTTCTGGAAGCACGCGCCACGGGCCGCACCGGTGAGGCGATCCAGAAACTGGCCGGACTGCAGGCAAAAACGGCACGTGTGGAACGCAACGGTCGGGTGCTCGATATTGCGACGGCGGATGTCGTGGTTGGCGATATTATCGTCATCCGTCCCGGCGAACGCATTCCTGTCGATGGGATGGTGATCGACGGTCAGTCGAATATCGATGAATCGATGATTTCGGGTGAGCCGCTGCCGGTTGAGAAGGCCGAAGGGGCTGCCGTTACCGGTGGTACTGTGAAC
>Ga0075364_10000028_pt1 | contig 50736 bp, 47 predicted proteins | sample EndMetdeltDD1764_FD_71517 | JGI IMG/M metagenome (GOLD analysis project Ga0075364, IMG submission 71517) | Populus endosphere microbial communities from Tennessee, USA - Endosphere MetaG P. deltoides DD176-4 | ecosystem: Host-associated > Plants > Roots > Endosphere | place: USA: Tennessee... | reverse complement strand
GCTGGCGCGCTCGACGAGCAGCGCGCCTGTCCACCCATCGCTGGCGCCGCTCCGGTGGGGTCTGCCTCGCTGCCCGCCGCGGAGCCGCCGCCTGGCCGGCACTGCCGTAGCCGACGATGGCGATGCGCAGGGGGGTCATGGCGTCGGCTCCGCGGCGGGCAGCGAGGCAGACCCCACCGGAGCGGCGCCAGCGATGGGTGGACAGGCGCGCTGCTCGTCGAGCGCGCCAGCGAGCACCATCTGGTAGAGCTGCAACCGAAGCCGGGTGTGTGCACCCAGAAGCACAGGCAGTGCGCCGCCGGCGACGAGCAGACCCGCACAGACCAGCCAGGTCGGAACCTGCGCGATCGCGTCCAGCCCGCCCGCATTGTGGACGGCGATCACCAGCGAGAGCCCGAGCGGGAGCAGGCCGAGGCGCTCGAGGCTGCCGGCGAGAAAGCCCAGCTTCGTGTCCAGGCGGGCCTGCGCATCGATCACGAACGCATGATGGCGACGCAGCGCGTCTTCCGGAAAGCGCGCGAGTTCGCGCTTGAGGGCGGTCAGTTGATCGAGGTCGAAGTCCAGTTGCTGGTTGAACTCCGTCTTCCAGCGCAGGGTGCCGCGCAGCAGCAACCACAACATCCGCACGAAGCCCGGCGCCAGTCCGATCAAGGTGATCGCCAGGCCAGCGCGTGCCATCCAGAGCATCCAATGCTGGGGCGTCATGAAGGTCACCAGCGCGGAGGGCAGTACGGCGATCAGCACGCCCACGATGCCCAGGAGATTCAGCCCTGTCCCCAGCGGCGTCGCATGCATCGACACCGGTCCGTCCGGCAGTCCTGCGATGCGCGCTTCCAGCAGCGTGAAACCGAGTTCCTGCGAAGGTGCGTTCCTGTCCGCTGTCTGCTGCATCGTCATCCCTGTTCCGGCCGGCGAGCGGATGGTTTCAGGATCCGGCGCCGCTGCCAAGCCGGCCAGCGTCAGTGCGCCCGGCCACGTTGTTGCCGCACCCAGCGCATCTGCTCGATGAAGGTGGTGGTCCAGTAGCGGTCGCGATGCGCGGCCAGCCAGGCCAGCAGTTCCTCGTGCGCTTCGGCGCTGATGGCCAGATGGTCGCCGCCGATGCCATGGAAGGTGAAGTTGACCATCGTGCCGCGGCGGCCGGCCTCCTCCACCATCGCGATCAGGTCCGCGCCGCTGGCGCCGACCGGTGCGGTGACCGGCACCGCCAGCGGGTCCAGCGTGCGCAGGTCGTCGACGTGGGCGCCGCCGACCAGCTTGATCCCGACGAACAGGTCGCCGACCGCGGCGATGTAGTCGCCATCGGCCGCCTGACGGTCGCCGCAGGGCGCAGTGAAGCTGCGCTCGCTGTGGCCGTCCAGCGCCTGCAGCAGCGTGTTGGCGACGATCAGCTGGTCGCGCATCTGCGCGACACTGGTGGCATCGAGGTCGCGCTGCGGCTGTACCCATGCACGCCCGGGCCCCTTGCCCGAGCACTGGTGGAACAGGCTGTGGCTGCCGAGTTCATGGCCGTTGGCCGCGGCCGCGCGCCATTCCTGCATGCGCAACCGGACCGGCTCGGCGGACAGGGTCAGGTAGAAGCTGCCCTTCAGGCCGTGGCGGTCCAGCGCGGGGATGGCGGTGTCCAGCTGCGAATCGAGCGCGTCGTCGTAGGCCAGGCTGACCGCCGCACGGCGACCATCGGGCCAGGCGAACGCGGTCGGCCCGGCCGCGGTTGCAGGCAGCGTGACCGCCATCGCGACCAGCATCAGGGCCCATCTGCACCTCATGCGACGCCTCCTGCGTGGGCATCGGACCGGGCCGATGCGGTGGCGGCAGTGTATGTGGGGTGGTCGAAGATGCTACGCTTTGCGGCTGGTATTCATTCTCATTCGCAACCAATGCCCTCTTCCGTGCCCCGCCTGTCCCTGCTCGCCAGCGCCCTGCTGCTGGCCTCCGCCTCTCTGCATGCGCAGGACGCGCGTTCGCCGGTCACCGAGCTCGATTCGGTCCAGGTCGTGGGCCGCGCCCAGACCCTGTACAAGGCCGACGACGCCGCGGTCGGCACCCGCACCGACACGCCGCTGGCGCTGGTGCCGCAGTCGGTGCAGGTGCTGCCGCGCGAACTGATCGACGACCAGGCCGCGCGCCAGGTTACCGACCTGTACCGCAGCATCAGCGGCATCAGCTTCTTCAGCTATGCCGGCGTGACCCTGCGCGGCTTCCGCCAGGAGAACGTGCTGTACGACGGGCTGCGCGGCGATCCCTACGCCGGCTTCTCGGTGCCGCAGCTGTTCAACATCGAGCGGGTCGAGGTGCTGAAGGGCCCGGCCGGCGCGCTGTACGGCGGCGGCGATGCCGGCGGCGTCATCAACTACGTGACCCGCAAGCCGCAGGCGCAGGCCCGCCGCCGGGTCGAGCTGCAGCTGGGCAATGCCGATTTCCTCGGCGGCTCGATCGAGGCCACCGGCCCGCTGACCGCCGATGGCGGCGTGCGCTACCGGCTCGGCGCCTATGCCGACAGCGAGGAGGGGGTGCGCTGGAACGCCGACAGCGAGAGCGTGATCGGCGACGCCTCGATCGCCTTCGACGTCGGCCAGACCGGCGAGCTGGTGCTGCAGTTCACCGACATCACCCAGAACCTGGGCGGCAACCGCCTGCGCGGCGTGCCGGTGAACGACGCCGGCCAGTTCCTGACCAGCCGCCGCTGGAACCACAACGAGGCCAGCGACTTCCTCGACATGCGCGCCAGGATCGCGCTGGCGCAGTACCGCTTCTCGCCGTCGCAGGCCTGGGACGTGGACGTGGCCGCACGCTGGTTCGAGAACAGCGAGCACCAGATCTACCACGAGCCGATGGGCCTGATCGACCGCGACCGCGACGGCGTGGCCGAGTGGATGACCCGGCAGCTGCGCAACCAGTACCGCGACAACGAGGGCTTCACCGCCAACGCCAACGCGGTGTGGCGCTTCTCCACCGGCGGCATCGACCACAAGCTGCTGTTCGGCGGCGACTGGTACCGGCTGGACGCGGACTTCCGCGCGCAGACCGCCAACAGCGCCGACCTGGCACGCAACGCCGGCCCGGTGCCGGGCATCGACCTGTTCGCGCCGGTCTACGGGGTCACCTCGTTCCGCGACTACGGGCTGGCCGGCCTGCCGTGGCGCGACACCCACACCCGCGGGCTGCGCTACGGCGGCTACGTGCAGGACGAAGTCACGCTGACCCCGCGCTGGCACCTGCTCGCCGGCCTGCGCTGGGACGGCTTCGAGGACGAGGACCTGGTCAGCGGGCAACGCGTGGACGGCCACGACACCAGCTGGCGCCTGGGCAGCACCGTGGTCCTGCGCGAGGGCATCAACGCCTACGCCAGCCTGGCCAGCGGCTTCGTGCCGCAGTCCACCGCCAACCAGGACCCGACCGCCGGCGGACCGTTCGACGCCGAACAGAGCCGGCAGTGGGAGGTGGGCCTGAAGAGCGTCCTCGGCGGGCGCTACACCCTCAACACCGCGCTGTACCGGATCGAGCGCAGCAACATCGTGCAGGCCACCGGCGAAGTCGTCGGCGGGGTGAACCAGCTGGCCACGCTGGGCCTGGTCCGCAGCAAGGGCGTGGAAGTGGACCTGCTGGCCGATCTGACCGAACGCTGGGTGCTGAACCTGGCCTACGCCTACAACGACGCGCGCGTGGTCGATACCGGCAGCGGCGGCATCACCAATGCCTCCGGCGACCGCTTCGCCAACGCGCCGCGCAACAAGCTCGGCCTGTGGACCCGCTACGACCTGCCGGCGATCGCGTCGGCGGTGGGCTTCGGCGCCGACTACACCGACGAGCGGATCAGCCTGGACGGTCAGCGGGTCAAGCCGTACACGGTGTTCGACCTGAGCTGGCAGACGCGCTGGAACGCCTGGCACTTCCAGGCCAACGTCAAGAACCTGTTCGACAAGGTCTATGCGGCCAGCGGCTTCACCGGCCGTACCGGCCACTTCCCCGGCGAACCGCGCCGGCTGTACCTGCAGGCGGCCTACACATTCTGATGTCCGCCACCGCACGCCAGCCGACGCCAGCGACCAGCGCCAACGCGAAAGCCGCCAAGCCAGGCAAGGGCGGCGGCCGGCGCCTGTGGTTCGACCTGCACAGCTGGGTCGGCCTCAAGCTGTGCCTGTTCATGGGCTTCATCTGCCTGACCGGCACGCTGGCCGTGTTCGCCGCCGAGATCGACTGGCTGCTGCACCCGCAGATGCGGGTCACGCCGACCGACCAGCACGCCAGCTGGGGCACGCTGGTGGCGGCCGCGCAGCGCGCGCATCCGGACTGGGTGCTGGAAGGGCTGCGCGCGCCGCATGCCTCGCACTTCGCGGCCAAGGCGCAGATGCGCCGGCCCGATGGCCGCCGCCGCTTCGTCTGGATCGATCCGTACAGCGGCCAGGTGACCGGCGACACGCACTGGTTCAGCGCGCACCGGCTGCTGCGCAACACCCACCGCCACCTGATGATCCCGACGAAGTACGGCGTGCCGCTGGTGGCGGCGCTGTCGCTGCCGTTGCTGATCACATTGATCAGCAGCCTGTACATCTACAAGCGCTGGTGGCGCGGTTTCTTCAGCTGGCCGCGCGCGGACCGGCCGCGCCGGCTGTGGGGCGACGTGCATCGCCTGCTCGGGGTGTGGAGCCTGTGGTTCGTCGCGCTGATCGCACTGACCGGCGGCTGGTACCTGATCGAATCGCTGGGCGGCAAGGCGCCGCCGCAGCGGGACATCGCCCTGCCCGAGCCCGGGCCGGCCGCCCCCGCCGATGCGGCCGCGATCGATCGTGCGGTCGCCACGCTGGGTGCGCGGTGGCCGGCGCTGGAGATCCGCGGCGTCGAGGTCAGCCCCGATGGCGGCGCGCTGGTGCTCGACGGGCAGGCACAGGCCTGGCTGGTACGCGACCGCGCCAACGTCGCCGGCATCGACCTGCGCGACGGCCGCCTGCTCGGTCGCCACGAAGGCGGCGAGCTCGGCGTGCACCAGCGCATCTCGGAGATGGCCGACCCGCTGCACTTCGGCAGTTTCGGCGGCTGGCCGGTGCGGCTGCTGTGGTTCCTGTTCGGTGCGGCGCTGACCGCGCTGAGCTTCACCGGCGTGTACCTGTACGGCCTGCGCGTGGCCGACGCGCTGCGCTCGGCGCAGAGGAGGAAGCCGGCATGAGCGGAAAACCCCGCGGCCCCTGGGCGCTGGCCTGGCACGGCATGGGCCGCTGGCGCTGGCTGTGGCTGGCGCTGCTGCTGGTGTGGCTGTACCTGATGCCGGGCGAGTTCGCGAAGTAGGCGGGCCTGCGTCGGCCCGCGATGCCGGCACGCGCCGGCGTGGAGCCGCAGCAACCGGCGGGACGCCGACACGACCACCGTCGGTTCCTGCGCGCGCGGCTGCATGTGCCGCGATCGACCGCCGCTGCCGGCATGCGCTGCCGGCCAGGGCAGTCAGTCCGCCGGCAGCCGGATCTCGGCCACGCTGCCGGCGCCGTCCTCGCGCGGCAGCAGCTCCAGCGTGCCCTGCTGGGCCTCGACGATCTGCCGCGACAGCACCAGCCCGATGCCCGAGCCGCCGGGCTTGGTGGTGAAGAACGGCACGAACAGGCTGTCGCTGGACGGCAGGCCCTGGCCGCGGTCGAGCACGCGGATCAGCACCTGCGCCCCGGCACGCACCGCCTCGACCCGCACCGGCGCGTCGCCGCCGGCCTCCAGCGCGTTGCGCACCAGGTTGATCAGCACCTGTTCGAGCTGGTCGGCATCGGCGCTGACGACCAGGGTCGGATCGATGTCGACCGCGATCCGTGCCGCGTCGAGCAGCGGCAGCACCCGCTCGCACAGCGGCGCCAGCGCTGTCGCGGCCGGCTGCGGCGGCGGCAGCCGCGCCAGCCGCGCGTAGCCGGCCAGGAAGCGCTGCAGCGCCAGGCTGCGCTGCTCGATCAGCTGCAGGCCGCCCTGCAGGTCCTCGCGCAGTTCCGGCTCCAGTCCGGGCGGCAGCAGCCGCGCCAGGGTGTCGGCCATCGAGGCGATCGGGGCCAGCGAGTTGTTGGTCTCGTGGCTGAGCACGCGCAGCAGGCGCCGGAACGCCTGCGCCTCCTCGTCGCGCAGCGCGCGCTCCATCGGCTGCAGCACCAGCAGCCGCCCGGCCTGGCTGCGGCTGCGCAGGCTGGCGTGCGCGACCTGCCAGCGGCCCTGCTGTCCGGGAAACGCGTGCGCGTGGATCTGTCCACTGTCCACCGCGAACAGCGGCGCCAGTCCCAGTTCCTCCGCGCTGCGGCCGAGCAGCGCGCCGGCCTTCTGCCCCAGCAGGCGTTCGCCGGCGGGATTGACCAGGCGCAGGCGCTGGTCCTGCTCGAACGCGAACACCGCGCCATCCAGCGCGGCCAGGGTCTTGCTCAGCAGCTGCAGGCTTTCGTGCGCATCGCGCTGTTCGTCCTGCAGCCGCTGCGCGAGCAGGTTGAAGCGCTGCATCACCCGCGCGACCTCGCCGCCGGCGGCGGGCGCCGCGCGCGCACCGTAGTCGCCTTCGTGCAGTGCATCCAGCAGGCCGCCGAGCGTGCGCAGGCGCAGGCCGTCGCGATGCCGCTGCCAGCGCCACACCACCCAGGTCAGCAGCAGCACGCAGCCCAGCAACAGCACCGACTCGAACGCACGCGGACGGCCGACCGCCAGCACGATCGCCAGCGCGAGCAAGGCGGGCGCCACCACCCAGGGCAGACGGCGCCGCTCGCGATGCCGGTCAGTCGACGGCATCGCTGCGCAGGCCGTGCTTCTCCAACCGCCGGTACAGGCTCTGCCGGGTGATGCCGAGCTGGTCGGCGGCACGCTGCAGGTGGCCGTCGTGATCGTTCAGCGCACGCCGCAGCAGCGCGCCTTCGGCTTCCTCCAGGGTCATCCGCGGGCCCAGCGTCGTGGCATCGCCATCGCCGGCCAGGCGCAGCGCCGCCGCGTCGAGGATGCCGTCATCGGCCAGCAGCGCGGCGCGCTCCATCACATGCGCCAGTTCGCGCACATTGCCCGGCCAGGCGTGGGCGCGCAGCGCGCGCTCGGCATCGGCGCCCAGCTGCGGCAGCGTGCGCCGGTAACGGCTGCAGGCCGCGGCCAGGTAATGCCGGGCCAGCGGCACGATGTCCTCGCCGCGCTCGCGCAGCGCCGGGACCCGCAGCTGGAAGGTGTTGAGCCGGTACAGCAGGTCCTGGCGGAAACGGCCCTGCGCGACCTCCGCGTCCAGATCGGCATTGGTCGCCGCGACGATCCGCACATCGACCCGCTGGCTGCGCGAGGACCCCAGCCGCTCGAACTCGCCGTCCTCGATCGCGCGCAGCAGCTTGGGCTGCTGCTCCAGCGGCAGGTTGCCGATCTCGTCCAGGAACAGGGTGCCGCCATCGGCCAGCTCGAAGCGGCCGGCACGGTCCTGGCGCGCGTCGGTGTAGGCGCCGCGGACATGGCCGAACAGCTCGGCCTCGAACAGGGTCGGTGCCAGCCCACCGATGTTGACCTTGACGAAGGGCTGGTCGCGGCGCTGCGACCACTGGTGGACGAAGCCGGCCAGCAGGCTCTTGCCGGTGCCGTTCTCGCCGAGCAGCAGCAGGTTGGCGTCGCTGTCGGCGATCCGCATCAGGTCCTCGACCAGACGCCGCATCGGCACCGACTCGGCGATGAAGCCCTGGCCGGCGTCGCGCAGCAGCGCCGCCTGCGCCTGGCCGAATTTCTCGGTGTCGCGACGGCTGCGGTCCAGCGCGATGCGGCTGTCCAGCACCGCCAGCACGCGCGCGTTCTGCCAGGGCTTCTCGATGAAGTCGACCGCGCCGCGCTGCATCGCCGCCACCGCCAGCTCGATGCTGCCCCAGGCGGTCATCGCCACCACCGGCAGGCCCGGCCACTGCGCGGCGATCTGCTCGACCAAAGCCAGACCTTCTTCACCGGACGTGGTATCGCGGTGGTAGTTCATGTCCACCAGCACCGCGGCGAAGCTGTCGCCGCGCAGGCAGCCCAGCGCGACCTCCGGCGACTCGGCGCCGACCATGCCGTAACCGGCGGTCTTGAACAGCAGGCGCAACGCCTCGCGCACGTCGGCCTGGTCGTCGACGACGAGGATGCGGGGAATGTGGGAAGCAGTGGGCATCGGCATCTACGGATTCTAGCCAGCGACAGGCATCTGCTGCGCGCGCACGAAGCGCCGCAGCAGCACGATCGCCAGCACGACCGCGCCGATCCGCAGCGCGATGCCGGCCAGACCGCTGGCCGCGCTGCCGGAGACATCGAACACGCTCCACGCCGCGTTGAGCGAGGCATGCAGCACCCAGCCGCTCCAGATCGCGCGGCCATCGCAGGCATCGGCCACCGCGAACAGCGCGCCGCCGATGGCGGTGATCGCGAAGATCAGCAGCGCCTCGCCGGCGCCGCCACCGGCCCCCAGCCAGTGCACCGCACCGAAGGCCAGCGCCTGGACCAGCACCGCCAACGCGGCCGGCCAGCCCAGTCCACGCGCGAACGCGTAGCCGAAGCCGCGGAACACGATCTCCTCGGCCAGCGGAAACAGCAGCGCCAGCATCAGCAGGGCGCGCGGCTCGAACGTGGCCACGCCACCAGCCATCCAGCCCAGGCCGAGCCAGCACGGCAGCGTCGCCAGCAGGCACAGCAGCGGCCCGCGCAGGCCGTTCCAGCGCAGGCCGAGCAGCCGTGGCAGGCCGGGCTGATCGGCCCGGCGCAGTGCGAGCGCGGCGATGCAGACGGCGGTCACCGACAGCAGGTTGTCGACGATCGCGCCGCCATACGGAACCCGCAGCGGCGGCAGCGGCCAGCCGGCCATCGCGCACAGGTCGCCGATCCAGGGCGAAAGCAGCAGAACGAGCAGCAGCACCGCACTGCGCCAGAGCAGCGACATCATGGTGTGGGATTCCTTGCCGAGGTGGAGCACGGCCGCTGCGCCGCATGGCGCAGCGGCGGTGACGGGCACCGGCACGGTGATCGGCGAAGGTCCGATGCGCACCAGTGCGCCGGCACGCTCACTGCGCGCTCGGCAGCTGCTGGATGACCTGGCCGGCTTCATCCATGAACTGCAGCGACGGCTCGCCGTCCGGCGTCACCAGCATCATGATCCGCGGCCGTCCCTTCGGGTCGGCCAGCACCACCGCCGGCGACTTCCCGGCGGTGCGACCGACGAACAGGCGCTTGGTCTGCTGCCCACCCGCCTCCTTCCAGCGCTGCAGCAGGGCGTCCTTTTCCGGCCCCGGCGGCGCCTTCTCGTAGGCGTCGTAGAGCGGCGCGTACTCGGCCTGCAGGCCGCGGTCGAACACGGTCATGCCGGTTTCCATCAGGCCATTGCGCTCGTAGTGGTGCAGCGCCATCTGCTGGTCGCCACCGTAACGGTCCATCGAAAAGTGCACGCCGCCGACCGGCTTGCCGTTCTCGTCGATGCGGCCGTCATGGATCAGTCCACCGACCTCGTTGCCCTCCGCGTTGTAGAACGCGATCCCCGGCCGGTCGTCGCCGTCGCGGGCCTCTTCCCTGCCGTCGATCACCGGCCCCGGCAGGCGCCCGCGACCGGCCAGCACCATCGCGCGCGAGCCGTCCGGGTTGACGATGTTGATGCGTTCGACGTCGATCTCGGCGAAACGCGCCTTGCCGCCGGGCGACGCAGCAGCGGTGAGCAATGCGCCTGTGGCGGCCACCACGCAGACGGTGAGCAGGCCGCGCAGCAGCCGGTTCTGCCGCTGCAGCTGCTGGATGAGGTCATGGGACATGGCGCGATGCTCCTGTGCGAAAACGAGAAAGGGGGAGACGTGTGATCGGCGACGTCGTGGGCCGCGCTCAGGTCCGCAGCGCCTGCATCGGCGACACCGCCGCCGCACGCCGTGCCGGCACCAGCGCCGCCAGCAGGCCGACCCCGCCGAGGATCAGCAGCACCAGACCGATCGCGACCGGGTCGGCGACCTGCACGCCGAACAGCAGGCGCTGGATCAGCCGCGACAGCGCCATCGCGATGCCCAGGCCGATCGCCAGGCCGATCCCGATCTGCAGCGCGGCCTCGCGCAGCACCTGGCGCAGCAGTCGTGCCGGCTCGGCACCGAGCGCGGCGCGCACGCCGAACTCGTGCGTGCGGGCGGCCACGGCAGTGGCCATCACCGCGTACAGGCCCACCGCGGCCAGCAGCAGTGCCAGCCCGGCGAACAGGCCCACCAGCAGCAGGCTGAGCCGCTGTTCCCGGGTGGTCGCGGCCACGGTCAGCGCCATCGGCTCCAGATCGGCGATCGGCTGCTGCGGCGCCACCTCGGCGATGGCCTGCCGCAGCGCGCGCTCGTCCGCGCCCAGGCCCTCGGCCTGCGTGCGCACGGCGAAAGTCATCGCGCCGAAGCCGCGCAGCAGCTGCCACATCGGTTCGGTCATCTGCGCCATCGGCTGGTAGACCATCGGCGGCGCCGGTTCGGCCGGGCCGGCCTGGCGGATGTCGCCGACCACGCCGACCACGCGCATGCGGAGGCTGTTGCCGCCGCCGTCGTCGGGCAGGGTCACGATCCTGCCCAGCGCGTCGCCATCCAGATAGCGCTCGGCGAACGCGGCGCTGACCAGGCAGACCGGCTCGGCGCCGGCCGCATCGGTCTGCGCGACATCGCGCCCGGCCAGAATCGGGATGCGAAACACATCCAGGAAGCCCGGCGTGGCCAGCCGGTACTGCACGGTGATGTCCTGACCCTCGGCCACCGACACGTTCCAGTTGAGCTGGCGGCCGGCGGGCGGATTGGACGACAGCCCCGCCTGGGCGATGCCGGGCATCCTCCGCAAACGTTCGGTCACCTGCTCGCCCAGCGCGATCGCGTCCGCGGCGGTCGCATAGCGCTCCCTCACTGGCGCCATGGTGAAGGTCACCGCCGAACGCGCCTCGAAGCCCATCGGAATCGCGGACAGCGTCTGCAGCGTGCGACCGAACAGCGCCGCCACCACCAGCAGGAACACCGCCACGCCGACCTGGGCGATCACCAGCGCCCGGCCGAGCCGGCCGGCGTGCAGGCTCCAGCCACCACGGCCGCCGCCGACCAGTTCCACCGCCAGATTGCGACGACGTCCGCGCAGCACGCCGAGCAGCGCCGCCAGCAGCGCGCTGGCCACGCCGGCGCCCAGCGCGAAGGCCACGCTGGTCGCACCCAGCCGGACCGGTTCGCCGCGCAGCCAGTCCACCGGCACCAGCCCGCCGAACAGGCGCAGCCCGACCCAGGCCAGCAGCAGCCCGACCGCACTGCCGAGCACGCCGACCAGCAGCCCTTCCGCCAGCGCGGGCAGGCTCAACCGGCCCAAAGGCGCACCCAGTGCGGCGCGTACCGCGCTGTCGTGGCTGCGGCCCAGCGCGCGCAGCAGCATCAGGCTGGCCAGGTTGATCGCCGCGATCAGCAGCACGCAGGCGCCCGCGCCGAAGAACAGCCACAGCATGTTGCCGCTCTGCGCGGTATAGACGCTGCCCTTCAGCGGCACCGCGTTCGGCGGATCTTCCAGCAGCCGCTGCCACCAGCGCTCGTTCATCGCGGCATGGTTGCGCAGCAGGCCCTTGATCGCCTCGGCGGTCTGCGCCGACACCGTGCGCAGGTCTGCGTCGGGACGCATCCGCGCCACGATCAGCTCGTTGGTGGAGAGGTCGGTCGCGTTCGGATCCGGCTGCAGGCTCTGGATCATGTCGAAGGGGTCGGCCCACTGGAAACCGGCCGGCAGCACGCCGATCACCGGCACCGCCCGGCCTTCGACCTGCAGGGTCTGCCCGATCACGGCCGGATCACCGCCGAAGCGGCGCTGCCAGAAGCCGTGGCCCAGGATCACCGCCTTCGGACCGCCAGGCCGGTTCTCCTCGTCGTTGAAGTTGCGCCCGTGCGCCAGCGGCAATCCGAGCGTGTCCAGGAAGCCGCGGTCGGCCGAGATCGAACTCACCACCTCGGCGGTATCGCCGCGGGCGATGTTGGTGTTGACCGGAAACGCGCGCAGCAGGCCGGCCGACTGCACGCCGGGCAGGCGCTGCAGCGGCGGGTAGTAACCCGGCGCGGCGACATTGCGGACCGGGCCCATCGGGTAGCCCAGCGTCACCAGCCGGTCCGGCTGCGGGAACGGCAGCGGCTTCAGCAGCGCCTGGTCGAGCAGCGCGAACACGCCGGTGGTGGTGGCCACGCCCAGCGCCAGGGTCAGCACCGCCAGCAGCAGGTAACCGGGCCGGCGCAACAGGCCGCGCCAGGACTGGCGCGTTTCCCGCCAGAGGATGGCGATGCTCATGCGCCAGCCTCCAGCCCCGGCAGGGCCACGTCGTGCTCGTGGCGCATCCGCTCGAAGGTGTCCTCGTCGACGATGCGGCCATCGAGCATGTGCACGATGCGCTGCGCGCGCCGGGCGAAGGCCGGGTCGTGGGTGACCATGCACAGCGTGGTGCCGTTCTCGTGCAGCTGTTCGAGCAGCTGCATCACCGCTTCGCCGTTGCGGCTGTCGAGGTTGCCGGTCGGTTCGTCGGCCAGCAGGATCGAGGGATTGCCGACCAGTGCGCGCGCGACCGCGACGCGCTGCTGCTGGCCGCCGGACAGCTGACCCGGGTAGTGGCGGCTGCGATGGGCCATGCCGACCAGCTCCAGTACCTCGCGCACGCGCTGGGCGATGCGGCGGCCGTCGGCGTCGCCGCGGTAGGTCAGCGGCAGCGCCACGTTTTCCTCCACGGTGAGGTCGGCGATCAGGTTGAAGGCCTGGAAGATGAAGCCGATCTCGCCGTTGCGGATGCGCGCGCGGCCGCGCGCGTCCAGGCCGCCGACATCGCGGCCGTTGAGCAGGTAGCGGCCATGGCTGGGCGCGTCGAGCAGGCCCAGGATCGACAGCAGGGTCGACTTGCCGCAGCCCGATGGGCCGGTGATGGCGACGAAATCGCCGGGCGCGATGCGCAGCGCGATCTCGGCCAGCGCATGGGTTTCGACCTCGTCGGTGTGGAACACCTTGCCGAGGCCGTCGAGCTGGATCAGCGGTGAAGCGGCGGGCGTGTCGGTGGGCTGCATGGTGGTCTCCGTGATGGGTCAGCGCAGGCGCAGGCGCGGCGACTGCGCCCACTGCGTGGTGTCGGACAGGACGGCCTGGTCGCCGGGGCGCAGGCCTTCGAGAATCTGGATGCGGTCGCTGGACGCGGCGCCGTAGCGCACCGGCACGCGCCGGGCCTCGTCGCCGGACGCGAGCACGAACAGCTCGCCGTCGCTGTCGGGCACCGCCAGCGACGGGCGCGGAATGCTGACCACGTCGCGCAGCGTGCCCAGGCCGATGCGGCCCTCGATCGACAGGTCCGGACGCGCACCGGACGGCAGTTCGCCCAGAGCGACGTCGACGGTGACGCTGCCGTTGCGCACGGCCGGGTCGATCCGGCTGACCCGGCCCTCGGCGACGCCGTTGCGGGTGTCGACGCGCACCGGCAGGTCCAGCAGCAGGTCCTTGGCCAGCACCTCGGGCACCTGCAGGCGCGCGATCAGTTCTTCCGGGCGGGCGACGCGGGCCAGCTTGGCGCCCAGTTCGACCTGCTGGCCCGGCTCGACATCGACCTGCTGCAGGATGCCGGCGCTGCCGGCGCGCACCTCCAGCGCCGCCACCTGCTGGCGCGCGATCGCCAGCACGCTGGCGGCCTCGTCGCGGCGGGCCTGCGCGGCACGCAGCTGGGCGGCCATGTTCTCGCGGAACGCGGCGACGCGGCGCGTCTCGATCCGCGCACGCACTTCCTGCTGTTCCTCGGTGATGGTCGCCTCGCGCAGGTCGATCGCCGAGATCACCCCGGCCGCATGCGCGCGTTCGTAGGCCTGCGCCTTGACCTGGGCGATCTTCCATTCCGACTCCGCCTGGGCCTGCACCGCCTGCTGGTCGAGCAGCTGCGAGGCCAGCGCGGTGCGTGCCGCGGCGACATCGGCCTCGGCGCCGGCCAGCGCGGCTTCGGCCTTTTCCTGATTGGCCAGCAGCTCGGGGTTGGCCATGCGCAGGATCACGGTGTCGGCCTCGACCCGCGCGCCGGCCTCGACCACCACCTGCTGCAGCGTGGCCACCGCACCGGCGGTGATCCAGCGGATGTCGCGCGGCACCAGCAGGCCGTTGGCGCGGATCTCGCGGACCATGTCGCCCTGTTCGGCGCGGTCGATCCACAGGCTGGTGCGGGCCACGCCCGGCGCCGCCTGGCCGAGCCCGACCAGCCCCAGCGCGGCCACGCCGATGATGGAAACAGCCCCGCCGGCCAGCCACCAGGTGCGGGGGCGCGGGCGGAACCAGCGGGACGACGATGCAGCGGGCTTGGCGATATCCATGCCAGTACAGGAGCAGGACGCGTGCCAGCATCGGCCGCAGCGCAAGCGGTTGATTTTCCTGGAAGCCGGCACCGACAGCAGGCGGCGACGCGTCCGATTCCGTACATCGCCCATCCGCAAACGGACGGGCCGGGCGGCTCAGCCGCGTGCGCGACCGCGCGCGTCGGCGGTGTCGCGCGCCGGCGGCTGGCCGAACATGCGCCCGTACTCGCGGGTGAACTGCGGCACGCTGGCATAGCCGACCGCATGCGCGGCGACGCTGGCGGCCGCACCCTCGGCCAGCATCATCCGGCGCGCGGCGATCAGCCGCAGCTGCTTCTGGAACTGCAGCGGCGACAGCGTGGTCACGCTGCGGAAATGCCGGTGGAAGGCCGAGGCGCTCATGCCTGCAGCGGCTGCCAGCCGCTCGACCGGCAGCGGCGAGGCGAATTCCTCGCGCAGGATCGCCACCGCCCGCGCGATGCGCCGCGCCTGGCCGTCCGGGCGACCCAGTTGCCGGATCAAGGTGCCGTGCTGGCCTGCGAGCAGCCAGTAGTGCAGCTCGCGCAGCAACTGCGCGCCCAGCACGGGCACCGCGTCCGGGCGCTCGAACAGCCGCATCAGCCGCAGCGCGGCATGGGCGACGTCCGCATCGGTCGGCTCGACCTGCACCGCGGCCTCGGCGTGCGGCAGCCCCTGCATGTCCACCGCGAGTCCGGCGATCAGTGCCAGGTCAAGCTCCAGCACCAGCGACAGGTAGGGCGCGGCCGCGCTGGCGTGGGTGATCCGGCTGACGGTGGGCACGTCGGCGGCGATCAGCAGCGAATCGCCGGCACCGAACGAGAACGCCTGCCGCCCCATCGTCACGTGCTTGCCCCCCTGCAGCACCAGCGCGACCAGCGGGCGGTTGATCGCATACTGCAGTTCGCTGGGTGCGACCGCGCGGACCAGCACCAGGCCGGGAAGCGGCGCGCGCGCGACACCCTCGCCGTCGGCATGCGCATCGGCGTAACGGCGGACCGCATGGACCAGGTCGTCGAGCATGGCCGCGATTATGCAGCGCACCTGCGAGCGCCGGCCGCACGCTGGAGGAATGGGCAAGCATCGGCGCCGATCGCGCAACGCGGCAGGCGGGGCGATGCCGAGACTGGTGACACGTCCACCACCACACGGAGTCCGCCATGACCACCACCGTCTCGCTCGTCACCGGCGCCAGCCGCGGCCTGGGCCGCAACACCGCGCTGGCCATCGCCCGCCGCGGCGGCGACGTCATCGTCACCTACCAGCACAATGCGGACCAGGCGCAGGCCGTGGTCGCGCAGATCCAGGCGCTCGGCCGCCGCGCGCTGGCACTCCAACTGGACATCGGCAGCACCGCCGGCATCGCCGGCTTCGCTGCACGCCTGCGCGAGGCGCTGCAGCAGGCCTGGCAGTGCACGCGCATCGACCATCTGGTCAACAACGCCGGCCACGGCGACATGGCGTCGGTCGCCGAGACCACCGAAGCGCAGTTCGACCGGCTGGTCGACGTGCACTTCAAGGGCGTGTTCTTCCTCACCCAGGCGCTGCTGCCGCTGATCGCCGACGGCGGCCGCATCGTCAACCTGTCCACCGGCCTGACCCGCGTGTCGTATCCGGGGTTCGCCGCCTACGCCGCGGCCAAGGGCGCGGTGGAGATCCTGTCGGTGTACCTGGCCAAGGAACTCGGCAGCCGCGGCATCGCCGTGAACACGGTGGCGCCCGGCGCGATCGAGACCGACTTCCTCGGCGGCGCGGTGCGCGACATGCCCGACCTCAACCAGGCGTTCGCCGGCATGACCGCACTGGGCCGGGTCGGCGTGGCCGACGACATCGGGCCGATGATCGCCAGCCTGCTCTCCCCGGACAATCGCTGGGTCACCGGACAGCGCATCGAGGTTTCCGGCGGACAGGCGATCTGAGGCCGATCCGCGCCGGCGTCACCACGCGCTGCGCACGGTGGCCGCGCGCGGGTTCAGGCACCGCCGCTGCATGGCGACGCGCGAAGTCAGGCGCCGCCATCGCGCGACGGTGCGGGATGCGCCGCCTCCACGCGCGCACGCCCCGGGATCCGCCGGCGCGCCGGCTGGTGTTCGCGCTCGGCCATGTCGCGCACGCGTGCGCCAGCCTGGCGGACCAGGTCCGGCAGCAGCTGCGCCTCGGGCAGCAGGTGCCAGTACTTCTGCGGCATCTCCTGGCGCATCATCGTGGTGTTCAGCCGCGCCGGGTTGAAGATGTGCGCGTAGTAGGTGCGCCACAGGTCCTCGTGCGCGTCCTCGGCCGGCACGTCGCTGCGCGCGCCGCCCGGTCCGGCCCACAGCTGCACGCCATCCCAGCGCACGCTGCGGTCGGGGGTGACGATGGTCCAGCGCATGCCGGCGAAGCGGCGCATGAAGAACGGCGCCACGCGGTCGACGATCCAGTGCCCGGGTTCGAACCAGGCCACGTAGGTCTCCTCCTCGCCGGGCACCGCGCGGAAGCGGACGAAGGCCTTCATCTTGTGCGTGTCGCGCCGCACCGCCTTCTCCAGCGCCTGCGCGCGGACCACGTCGGCGTCGGTCGCCCGCTCCAGCAGGTGCCGCTCGCCTTCGCCGATGCGCCACAGCATCCGGTACAGCAGCGCGTGGCGCTGCGGATCGCGATGGCAGAGCACGGCCGCGGCCATCGCCATGAACGCGCCCGGCACCGACAGCCCGCCACGCACGCGCGGCGCCTGCTCCAGCGGCGGCCATGGCAGCAGGCCGGCCTGCGCATCGCCGCCCCAGTCCACCTGGTCCGGCGGCAGCGCGGCCTCCCAGGCCTGGCGCGCGGCGTGGCGCCAGGCATCCAGGTCCCAGGCTGGATCGACGGTCGCGCGGTAGGCGCTCATCCGAACAGGTCGGCCTGGCGCGGCGGTGGCGCCAGCTGCGCGCGCAGCCGGCCGGCGTCGTCCAGCCGCCGGCGCGGATGATGGTCGAGCACGCTGACGAAGGGCAGCATCTTCTTCAGCGGTGCGCGCAGCCGGCCCAGGTCGTCCAGCCGCAAGCGGCCATGCCGGCGTGCGGCGACCAGCTTCTGCACGTTGCGCGCGCCCAGCCCGGGCACGCGCAGCAGCAGTTCGCGCGGGGCGGTGTTCAGGTCCACCGGGAAGCGCTCGGGATGACGCAGCGCCCAGGCGGTCTTCGGGTCGATGTCCAGATCGAGCATGCCGCCGCCCTCGCCCGGCGGCACGATCTCGTCGACGCTGAATTCGTAGAAGCGCAGCAGCCAGTCGGCCTGGTACAGGCGGTGCTCGCGCGCCAGCGGCGGCGACTTCGGCGGCAGCTGGGCCGAGGCATCCGGGATCGGGCTGAAGGCCGAGTAGTAGACGCGGCGCATGCGGTAGTCGCCGTACAGCGCGTTGCTCGCGCGCAGGATCACGCCATCGTCCGCCCCGTCGGCGCCGACGATCATCTGCGTGCTCTGCCCGGCCGGCGCGAAACGCGGCGGTTTCGCGCGGATGGCCGCCTGCTGCCGCCGTGCTTCCTTGTTCTCGTCGATCCGCCAGCGCAGCTCGCCCATCGCGGTGCGGATGCCGTCGGCGCGCTTCTCCGGCGCCAGCTTCGCCAGGCCCTCGCTGGTCGGCAGCTCGACGTTGATGCTCAGCCGGTCCGCATAACGGCCGGCCTTTTCCAGCAGCTCGGGCGACGCTTCGGGAATGGTCTTCAGGTGGATGTAGCCGGCGAAGCGATGGTCCTCGCGCAGGCTGCGCGCAACCTCGACCAGCTGCTCCATCGTGTAGTCGCCGTTGCGGATGATGCCGCTGGAGAGGAACAGGCCTTCGATGTAGTTGCGCTTGTAGAAATCCAGCGTCAGCCGCACGACTTCGTCGGTGGCGAAGCGCGCGCGGCGCACGTTGCTGCTGACCCGGTTCACGCAGTACGCGCAGTCGTAGACGCAGAAGTTGGTCAGCAGGATCTTCAGCAGCGACACGCAGCGCCCGTCCGGCGTGTACGAATGGCAGATGCCCATGCCCTCGGTGCTGCCGACGCCACCGCTGCCCAGCGAGTGCCGTTTGCCCGCGCCGCTGGACGCGCAGGACGCATCGTACTTGGCGGCATCGGCCAGCACGGCCAGCTTCTCGGTCAGTTCCATGCGCGCACGGTGGCACGTCCGCGTCTCGATCCGTGAGACGCTGCGGCACGCGCATCTGAACGGTTCGGTTTCGCGCGCGCGCCATCGGGCACCGCACCGCGGGACCTGCTACAGGCGCGGCACCGGCAGGCGGCGCAGGCGGCGGTTGCTGAGGCTGAAGCCATCGACGCTGCCGTCCTGCGCGCGGGTGAAGGTCAGCGTGCCCAGCGGCAGCACGAAGCGGTCGCCGCCGACCGGCAGCAGCACCGCGCGCTGGCCACGTGGCCACGCCAGTTCCAGCCCGCTCCCGCGCAGCGCGACCTCGAACGTGGTGCCGACCTCGTCGCTGCGGTAGCGGCCGGCGAAGCGGGCGAGCGCGGCCGCATCGGGCACGGCCCCGGCGATCCGGACGAAGCGCCGCGGTGCCGGCCAGTGATCCCACAGCGTCAGTTCCGCGCCCCCGTTCTCCAGCGCGCGGAACCGCCAGCGATGCGTGGATTCGCCGGGCCGGAAGGTCCCGGGCCCGATCGGCACGAACGCGGCCGGTCCGCCGTGCTGGCGCAGCGCGCCGTCGCGGGCCTCCAGGCGGATGACCTCGTCGCTGCGTTCGCTCCAGTAGATGCCGGCCCATGCCGTGGCCGGCGGGCCGGCGGATGCGATGGCGGCCGGCACCCGCGGTGCGAGCGGCGGATCCAGATACAGGTCGGCCACCTGCAGGCTGAGCGCCTCGGCGTCGATGCCGCTGGCGTTGCAGAGCACGGCCACGTCCAGCGCCTGGGCCGGGAAACTCACCACATTGGCCCGATAGCCCGCATCCATGCCGTCGTGCCCGAACGTCCGCAGGCCGCGGTGGGCGCCCAGGATCAGGCCGCCCGCGTAGCCGGTCTCGTCGCCATCGACGCGGCCGCTGGTGCGCATCCAGTCGCGCAGCGCCGGTCCGCCGACGCGGCCATCGGCGAGGTTGCGCTGCCAGCGCAGCAGGTCGCCGACCGTGGTCGAGAGATTGCTCGGCCCGGTGTGGGCGAACATCGGCTGGCTCAGCGCCCAGCCGCCGTCGGCCAGGGCGCGATGGCCGCTGGCGCGCCCGTGGACCAGGTGGCCCGGGTCGTCGACGATCCGGGTATGGCGCATGTCCAGCGGCGCGAAGATGCGCGCCTGCGCGAAGGCCGGCAGCGACTGGCCGGAGACCCGTTCGACCACCTGCGCCAGCAGCGTGTAGCCGACGTTGCTGTAGCCCAGCTCGCTGCCGGGGACGAAGTTGAGCCCGCGCTGGCGCGCGACGATGCCGAGGATGTCGTCCCCGGTGACCAGGTCGCTGCCGCGCCAGCCGGCCAGCGACAGCAGCACGCCCTGCTCGCGCAGCCCGGCGGTGTGGTGGACCAGCTGTTCGAGCGTGATGACATGGCCCTGGTCCGGCAGTTCCGGCAGATGCAGACGCACGTCGTCGTCCAGGCGCAGACGCCCGTCCCGGGCCAGCAGCCCGATCGCGAACGCGGTGAACTGCTTGGCCACCGATGCCGCATGGAACGGCGTATCGGGCGTGATCGGCACCGTATGCTCGAGGCTGGCCATGCCATGCCCGCGCAGCAGCAGCGGATCGCCGGCGCGCGCCACGCCGACCGCACAGCCTGGCGTGCCGGTGCCCGACCATGCGGCGAACAGCGCATCCACCGCCGGCTCCGGCGGCGCGGCCGCGTGGGCCGGCACGGCCATCGCCATGACCAGCCCCGCCGCCAGCATCGTCCTGCGCATCCGGTGGTCCATCGCAGCACTCCGTTGCGAAAGAGCGGACCCTAGCAGCGCGGCCATGCCCGCGGAGGGGCCGGAAGTCATCCCTGCGCGGGCCGGCGTGGAGGCGGCCGGTATCATCGGCGGCCTGCCTGTCGATGGAGAACGCCGATGTCCCGCCCCCCCTGCCTGGCCGCGCCGCTGGTCGCGCTCGCCATCCTCGGCGCCAGCGCCGTACCCGCGCGCGCCGCGCAGCCCACGCCCGAGCTGCTGTGGGAAACCCGCGGCTTTTCCGCGCCCGAATCCATCGTCCTCGACCCGCAGCGCGGGCAGTACTACGTGTCCAACATGGCCACGCGCGGCGAAGGCGCGACACCGGGCGACGGCTTCATCAGCCGGGTCGGCCTGGACGGGCGGATCATCGAACTGAAGTGGATCGAGGGGCTGGAGAATCCGAAGGGCCTGAGCCTGGCCAACGGCCGCCTGTACGCCGGCGACGACGACGCGCTGCTGGAGATCGACCTGGACGCCGGCGCGGTGATCGCCCGCCACGCGCCGGAGGACGGCGGCCCGGGCCAGTTCAACGACAGCACCGCCGATGCCGACGGCAACGTCTACGTGTTCAGCAGCCGCCTGGACACGCTCTACCGCCTGTCCGGCGGCACGTTCGCGCCCTGGGTGAAGGTGGACACGCAGGTGACCGGCAAGTTCAACGGCCTGCGCGCCGACGGCGCGCGCCTGCTGGCAGGCAGCTGGCGGGTGCCGGGCGCCGACGGCGAGCAGCTCGGCCACCTGACCACCTTCGACCTGGCCGACCGCCGCATGGACCGGATCGGCACCACGCCGATCGGGCACATCGACGGCATCGAGCCCGATGGCCAGGGCGGCTGGCTGCTCACCGACTTCACCCCGGGCCGGCTGCTGCACGTCACCGCCGAGGGCGCCGTGACCACGCTGCTGACGCTCAGCATCGGCACCGCCGACATCCACTACCTGCCCGACCAGCAGTTGCTGCTGATGCCGCGGCTGCGCGACGACACGCTGCAGGCCTGGCGCTGGGCACCGGCACCGCCTCCGTCCCGGTGAGGCCTGCGGGGGATCGGGCAGCGCAGCGGGATACCCCGCCGCTGCGGACGCTCAGCAGCCCGGCGGCGGCCTGAAGTCGACGGTCGCCGCCTCGCTCCAGCGTCCGTCGCGCCGTACGTCGACCCGCATCCGGATGGTGCTGATGACCACCACATGCGCCTGCCGCTCCGGCCGGCGCGATACCGCGATCCAGCGCTGCGCCGCCTCCGGATCGCCGACGACGAGCGGATGCGCGGCGATCGCCTGTTCCAGCTCGGCCTGGCCGTAGGCCGGGAAGCACGCGTGCTGGTCCGGCGACGCCGTCGGCAGCACGAACGCATGCGCGGCCTCATCCAGCGGCGCGGCGTCCTCCCAGTCCGACCGGCAGTGCTTCCAGTCCTCCAGGTCCAGATGCGGCCCCTCGTCGGACAGCACCAGGCTGGTCTCGTACTGGATGCGCACGCGAAGCCGCGCCTGCGGATCGGCCGGCTGCAGCTGCAGCGTGGCGCCATCGATCACATCACCCAGTTCCAGCGGCACGCCGGCGTCGCCGGTCAGCGGACCATCGCTCTGCCAGCCGGCGAACGACCCTGAGGACGTGGCCTGCGGCAGGATCCGCGCCGCGACGATGTCGGCCGCCTGCGCCGGCACGGCCGGCATCAGTGCCGCCAGCACGCTGAAGAACATCGCGGGACATCGCATCATGGCATCGCCGGCCGGGAGTCGGGCGCGATGCTAGCGCGGATCGACCCGCTCCGAGGCAGCCGCGTGCCGGCCTCAGAGCTGTTCGGCCGCCGGATACAGCTCGGCATCCTCGCGCTTGAGCCGCTCGAACAGGCGGCGCAGCACGGTGTTGGCACCGGCGCGGAATCCCTCCGGATCGGCCGCCACGCGTGCCGGCACCCGCCACTTGCCGACGAAGCCGGCGAATTCTTCGGCCAGGCCGTGCATCTCGTCCCGGTAACGCGCGCCCAGCGCAGCCACCTGGGTGTCGCCGGACTGCACCAGCGCCGGATACAGCACCTGGTCCTCGGCGGCCAGGTGGAACTTGATCCGGCTGGCGGTGGTGACGATCAGTTCACCGATGGCCTCGGCATTGTCGGCGATGCCGGCGCGGGACAGCTCCCGCAGTGCCTCGATCTGGCGAAGGATGTCGGCGTGGTCCTGGTGGTAGCGCTGGATGTCCATGACGGTGGTGCCTTGCGTGAAGCGGATGGGTCGGACCCGATAGCGGCCGCCGGCCGCGTTTTTTGAATCCGCGCTGGCGCGCGCGTTCTTTCGCAACACATGCATCGGTCCTACACCCTCTGCCAACAGCGGCGTCGGCAAGGTCGCCTGAGGTCCCAGCCCGCGAGAGCCAGCATGTCCGCCAGCCACGCCCTTCACGACGATGCAGCGTTGCTGCGACCGCCGCCGACGCTGCAGGTGCACCTGCGCATCAACGGCCAGGCGCACACGCTCGAGGTCGAGACCTGGACCAGCCTGCTCGACCTGCTGCGCGAGCGCCTGCTGCTGACCGGGACCAAGAAGGGCTGCGACCACGGCCAGTGCGGCGCCTGCACCGTGCTGGTCGACGGACGCCGCATCAACAGCTGCCTGACCTTGGCGGTGATGCAGGACGGCGCGGACATCGTCACCGTCGAGGGACTGGCCGACGGCGAGCGCCTGCATCCGCTGCAGCAGGCCTTCATCGATCATGACGCCTTCCAGTGCGGCTACTGCACGCCGGGCCAGCTGTGCTCGGCACAGGGCCTGATCAACGAAGGCCAGGCGCACGACCGCGACCAGGTGCGCGAGCTGATGAGCGGCAACATCTGCCGCTGCGGCGCGTATCCGCAGATCACCGACGCGGTGCTGTCGGTGCTGCGCCAAGATGCGGGGAGCCCGGCCGGGCAGGACGACGATCGCGGCGGGCCACGCCACTGGACGCCCGGGACGGTGCCGGCATGATCCCGCTCGCGTTCCAGCGCGCCGAGGCGGTCGAGCAGGCGCTGGCCGCGCTGTCCCCGGCATGCAGGCCGGTGGCCGGCGGCACCAACCTGCTGGACCTGATGAAGCTGCAGATCATGCAGCCGCCCGCCCTGCTCGACATCAACCGGCTGCCGCTGGATGCGATCGAGGTGGCCGACGACGGCGGCCTGCGCCTGGGCGCCACCGCCCGCAACGCCGATACCGCCTACCACCCGCTGGTGTCGCGCGACTATCCGCTGCTGACCGCGGCGATCCTCGCCGGCGCCTCGCCGCAGATCCGCAACATGGCCAGCAATGGCGGCAACCTGCTGCAGCGCACGCGCTGCAGCTACTTCTACGACCACGCCACGCCCTGCAACAAGCGCGATCCCGGCAGCGGCTGCTCCGCGCACGGCGGGCTGACCAAGTACCACGCCATCCTCGGCGGCAGCGAGCACTGCATCGCCACCCATCCGTCCGACATGTGCGTGGCGCTGGCCGCGCTGGAGGCGCGCGTGCACGTGCGCAGCGCGCGCGGCGAGCGGGTGATCGCATTCGGCGATTTCCACCGCCTGCCCGGCGACACGCCCGACCGCGACAGCACGCTGGCGCCGGACGAGCTGATCGTGCACCTCGCCCTGCCGCCGGCCCCGCAGTTCGTCGCCCACAGCGCCTACCTGAAGATCCGCGAGCGGCTCTCGTACGCGTTCGCGCTGGTGTCGGTCGCCGCGGCGCTGGACATCGGCGAGGACGGCCGCATCCGCGAGGCGCGGCTGGCCCTGGGCGGCGTCGCCCACAAGCCATGGCGGCGCGCGGATGCCGAAGCGCTGCTGGCCGGTGCCACGCCCGGACGCGAGGCGTTCGAGGCGGCCGCCGAGCGCCTGCTCGCCGGCGCGCAGGTCGACGGCCAGAACGCCTTCAAGCCGGTCCTGGCGCGGCGCACCGTGGTGCGTGCGCTGGAAGCGGCCACCGCCGGCACCATCGACAACCGCGGCCATCGGCCGGAGGCCGCCGCATGAACGCACGCATCCTCGAACCGCAGTGGCCGGTGGCCGAACCGGGCACCGGGCATGTCCCCACCGGCACCGGCACGCCGCGCATCGACGGCCGCGCCAAGGTCACCGGCCAGGCCCGCTACGCCGCCGAGTGGCCGGCACCGGACCTGGCATGGGGCGTGGCGGTGAACAGCACGATCGCCAAGGGCGAGATCACCGGCTTCGCGCTCGATGCCGCGCGCGCGGTCCCGGGCGTGCTGGCGATCCTCACCCACCTGGACCGGCCGAAGATGCGCAGCCTCGGCCTGTTCTACAAGGACATGACCGCGCCGGCCGGCCGCCCGTTCCGACCGCTGCACGATGCACGCGTGCTGTACAGCGGTCAGCCGGTCGCGCTGGTGCTGGCCGAGTCCTTCGAAGCCGCCCGGCACGCGGCCAGCCTGGTGCGGGTGCACTACGCGCAGGAGCCGCACGACACCAACCTGATGACCAGCCTGGATCGCGCCCACGCACCCAGGCCGCTCAAGGCCGGCTTCTCCGCGCCACCGTCGGACACCGGCGATCCGCAGACCGCGTTCGTCGACGCCGCCTGCCAGCACCAGGCCGACTACTACAACGGCGTCGAGCACCACAATCCGATGGAGCTGTTCGCCACCACCGTGATCCGCGGCGACGACGGCCACCTGACCATCTACGACAAGACCCAGGGCTCGCAGAACAGCCGCTGGTACGTCTCGCACGTCTTCGGGCTGTCCAAGGACAAGGTCACGGTGCGCAACCCCTACGTCGGCGGCGCGTTCGGTTCCGGACTGCGTCCGCAGTACCAGCTGCCGCTGGCGGTGATGGGCGCGCTGGCGCTGGAACGCTCGGTGCGGGTGGTGATGACCCGGCAGCAGATGTTCACCTTCGGCCACCGCCCGGAGACGGTGCAGCGGATCAAGCTGGGCGCCGACCGCGACGGGCGGCTGCAGGCGATCTGGCACGAGGCCATCGCCGAGACCTCGCGGATCGAGGACTACGTCGAGGTGGTGGTGAACTGGAGCGGCCAGCTCTACCGCTGCGACAACGTGCACCTGGGCTACCGCCTGGTCGACCTGGACCAGTACACGCCGATCGACATGCGCGCGCCGGGCGCGGCGCACGGCATGCACGCGCTGGAAGTGGCGATGGACGAGCTCAGCTACGAGGTCGGCATCGATCCGCTGGAGCTGCGGCTGCGCAACTACGCCGAGACCAACCCGGCCGACGGCAAGCCGTTTTCGACCAAGGCATTGCGCGACTGCTACCGCCAGGGCGCCGAGCGCTTCGGCTGGGCACGACGGCCGCTGCAGCCGCGCGCGCGCCGCGAGGGCCACGAGTGGGTCGGCTGGGGCGTGGCCACCGGGCAATGGGACGCGATGCAGATGTTCGCGCGCGCCGAGGCGGTGCTGCACGCCGATGGGCGCCTGGTGGTGTCCAGCGCGGCCAGCGACATCGGCACCGGCACCTACACGGTCATGGCGATGATCGCCGCCGAGGCGCTGGGCCTGCCGCTGGAGCAGGTCACCTTCGTCCTGGGCGACTCGACCCTGCCGGTCGCACCGATCGAGGGCGGCTCCTCGCACGTGACCACGGTCGGCTCGGCCGTGCGCGGCGCCTGCCAGAAGCTGTGCCGCGAACTGCTGGCGCTGGCGCGGCGCATGCGCGGCAGCGCACTGTCGCGTGCCAGGCTGGAGGACGTGGTCTTCGCCGGTGGACGCATCGCCCTGCGCGATGATCCGTCCACCGGCATCGCCCTGGATGACCTCATGCGCACGGCCGGCAAGGAACGGCTCGATGCGAAGTACCTGCTGCTGCCCAACCTGCCCAGGCAGCGCAAGTACGTGCGCGCCACCCACAGCGCGGTGTTCGTGGAGGTGCGCGTGGACGAGGAGCTGGGTACGGTGCGGGTCACCCGCGTGGTCAGCGCGATCGCGGCCGGCCGCATCCTCAACCCGGTCACCGCGCGCAGCCAGATCGTCGGCGGCGTGGTCTGGGGCATCGGCGCAGCGCTGCACGAGCACACCGAATCCGATCACCGTTTCGGCCGCTTCATGAACCGCGACCTGGCCCAGTACCACGTGTCGGCCAACGCCGACATCCACGACATCGACGTGCTGTTCGTCGAGGAGGACGACCGCGTGGTCAGCAGCCTGGGCGCGAAGGGCGTCGGCGAGATCGGCCTGGTCGGCGTGTCCGCCGCGGTCTGCAACGCGATCTTCCATGCCACCGGCAACCGGATCCGCAGCACGCCGATCCTGCCGTGGATGGTGATGCGGCCGGAGTGAGCCGGCACCGGCCGTGTGCCGCGGGCCGCCGCGGTGCGCGACGCCTCAGGGCAGTCCGGCGTCGACCAGCATGCGCAGGCCGCCCGGGCTGGACACCACGTCCAGCAGCGCGGCGGTCTCGCTGTCGGGCAGGCCGCCGATGTCGCCGGGGCGGTACTTCATCTGGAAGGTGCTGATCACGTCGCGCGTGGCCGGATCCAGTTCGCCGCCCTGCGGCACCCGGTAGCCGACCGCGGCGAGCCGCTGCTGGAACCACACCACATCCGGCAGCGGGCCGGCCTGGTAGTGCGCCAGCTTCGCCGCGACCTGGGCCTGGTCCGGCCACGGGATCAGCCCGGCTTCGGCGAACTGCTTCCAAGGGAACAACGGACCGGGGTCCTGCTTGCGGCCGGGCGCGATGTCGGCGTGGCCGAGGACGTGTTCGGGGCGGATGCCGTGGCGGGCGACGATGTCCTTCGACAGCGCGATCACCTGGTCGATCTGCGCCTGCGGATACGGCGCATAGACACGACCGTTCGGCGTGTCCACATACCCGGGATTGACGATCTCGATGCCGACCGAGCCGGCGTTGAGCATGCTCGCGCCGGCCCAGTAGCTGTCGCCGGCGTGGCGTGCCATCCGGCCTTCGTCGACCAGGCGGTAGATCTCCACCGGCGTGTCGCGCACCAGGTAGTGCGAGGACACGCCGCGCGGCGAGCGGGTCAGGATCTCCAGCGAATCGGGGAAATCGGCGACGGTGTAATGCAGCACCAGGTACTGCACGCGGCTGTGCTGGTTCTGCGAGACGTGGCGGTCATCGATGCGCAGCCCCTGCGAGGCGCAGGCGGACAGCAGCAGTGCGGCTGTGATGGTGACAAGCAGGCGGTGCATGGCAGAGAACGTGCTGGACGGATCTGCCACCTTACACGTGCGACCCGAGGCGGCGACAGCAGTGCCCGCCGGCTCAGCGCCAGCGCTCACCGCGTGCCACCAGATACCGCTGGATCACATACCGCCATGGCAGCACGATCGGCACCAGCACCACACCCAGCATGCAGGCGAACAGGTTCTCCCAGCCGGTCTGGTCCAGCCCGGGCCCCAGCCATGCCGGCAATGCGAAGCACAACACCCAGACCAACTTCCAGGCCAGCTCGAACAGCAGCAGCGGCAGCATCTGCAGCGGATGGCGCAGGCCCAACAGCGACACCAGCGCCAGTGCGCCGAGCATCGCCCGCACGATGCTGCGCGAATCGGTCAACAGTTCGGGCGGTGCGACGATCAGCGGCCACACGGTCAGCCCCAGACCGATGGCGATCAGCAGATACATCGCGCGCAGCAGGTGCAGGCGCAGCAGGGAGACATCGGCCACGCTGACTCCGTCGGGTCAGGAAGATGCCAGCAATCTTGCAGGCCACCGGGGCTCCGCCATGTGCCGGAAGCCCTGCGACTTCCAGCACATGCCAGCCGGATCGCCGGATCAGCCGATGGTCTCGACCACCTCGCCCTGCTGGTTGCGGATGTGGGTCTGCACCACCTCGAAGGTCAGCTCAGGCACGCCCGGCAGCGTGTAACGGCCAGCCACCGGCGGCACCGCGGCGGCCAGTGCCTGCACCGACGCCGGATCCAGGGTCACCTCGAGGTCGTCGCCGTCGACCCTGGCCGAGAACGTCCTGCCGGGCACGAAACGCACCTTCGCGGTCCTGCCGATCAGCGCGAACGGCCGCTCGAACGGCAGCCGCAGCGGCAGCAGGTCGACGATCACCGGCACCTGGCGCGCACCGACACGCAGGCTCCAGGCATCGCCGCGCAGCAGTCGCTTGTGCCGCTCCCAGCCGAGCTCGTCGACGAACAGGAAGCCGGTGGAAGATCCCTCCTCGCGGGTGCCCTGCTCCAGCAATGCCGCCACCGCCGGGTCGGCCAGCAGGTCGCCGCGCGCCAGGTCGGTGACATGCAGCGGCAGCCGCTCGCCGAACGCGGCCAGCGCCTTGCGCCCGGACCAGCGCATCAGCGCCAGCTCCTCCGGCTCGGTGATGCCGACCACCTGCAGGAAATCGACGCGGCCGTTCGGTGTCTGCATCGTGCCCAGCTCGGCATCCTCGACGAAGGCGATCGCGCGGATCTTCGTGTCGTTCTCCAGCGCGATCGGCCCATTGAGGTTCATGTAGTGGCCTGCATCGAAGGTGTTGCCGCTCTGGAACACGTAGCGCGCGATGTTCTGCAGGAAGTTCAGCGCCCACATCGGCGGCTCGTCGGTGGCCGCGGCGGCGGCGAGCCGGAAGCTCAGCTCGAACCCGAAGCCGCTGACCTCCGGGTCGTCGCTCTCCTTGTCGTACAGCTCGGAGAACCCGTAGGTGACGAAGTGCCAGTGCGGCACCGGCGCATCGCGCCAGTACGCGCTGATGCCCTGCAGCGGGTCGTTGCCACCCAGCATCGCCGGAATGGCGCTGCCGTAATGCCGCGGACGCTGCGCACCGTAGATCGGCGCCAGCGCGGCGTCGATGGCGTCCCAGCCATGCGCCGGCGGGTCCTGCTCGTGTTCGGTCATGCGTGCGTGTCCTCTGGAAGGAAATCGAACGGTACCGGCATCCCGTGTCGACAGGGTGTATCAGCGCCGTGCGCGCGTCCCCGTCGGTTCGAGCGGCAGCCGCCAGCCCCACATCCGCGCGGCGGCGACCAGCGCGAAGTACAGAAGCCCCGCAACGGCCACGGTCTGCGGCTGCTCGACCCACAGGCCTCCGCCCTGCAGGCCCGACGCCGCGACCACCTCCGGCGTCAGCCCAAGCCGCGGCAGCGGCAGCAGCGCGGTCGTCAGGCAGGCACCCACATAGGCGAGCGAGGCCAGCGCCCAGTCCGACAGCAACTGCCGGCGCGCATCGCCGGCCGGCGGCCGCACCAGCAGCCACAGCTTGCCCAGCAGCAGCCAGGCGAAGGCGAGCAGCGGCCAGAGCGCCTGGAACAGCCAGGCCCACACCGCGACGAACAGCAGATAGACCAGCACCAGGCCGGCCAGCCCGCGCCACCGCGCCGGCACGCCACCGCCCGCGGACAGCGCGCGCGTGCCGAGCATCGCCGTGGCATGCAGCAGGATGAACTCCACCGCCATCACCGCCACCGCGGTCTGCAGTGCCTGGTCGGGCAGCCAGTGCGGCGCCCACCACAGCAGCAGGAAACCGGCCGCGGTCGCCGCATCCGGAACCGCGCCTGCCGCGCGCACCAGACGCACAGGCCGATGGTGCGGTACGGCCGGGTGCCGGGGTGGCACGTGTTCCGCATCCGTCGGCATGCGCGTGCTCAGTCGTCGCCCGGCGTGGACGCGTCGGGGGCGACATGCTCGATCACGACCACGCGGCCTTCGCGTTCGCAGTCGGCAATGCCGGCCTCCACATTGCGGCGCGTCTCCAGGAACGTGCTGCCGCCGGTGTCGTCGCCCTCGACCACGCCGGTCACCAGATCGACGCCCTTGTGGATGTACCAGGCCAGCGCGGTCTCGTCCCAGCTGCCCGGCCCGTACCAGCGCACGATCAGCCGGCCCTCGCGCCAGTGCGTAGAGACGAACGCATGCCCGTCGGGCCAGCGGTAGCCCAGCAGGCAGACATGGTGCGGCCCGGGTGCAGCGTCCCGGTACGCCAGCAGCCGCTTCAGGTCGGCCTCCGGCACGGCCCAGTGCGGATCGGCCAGCGGATCGAACCGCACGTGCGGCCGGGCGTAGAGCGAGGGCGCGTCCGGCGCCGTGGCGGCCGCGGGCGCCGTGCACCCCAGCACTGCGGCGAACACCGCCGCCCCGCGTCCCGCATGCTTCCGTTTCCCGCGCATCGCAGCTCCGTTCTCGACCCGCCTGGCGGCGCGGGAGCGGCGCTCCTGCTGCGGGCGGGCGCCTATCTTCGGCGCTGGCGTGGCGGCGCGTCCACGCTCCGGCGCCACCGGCGATGCGGCGTCGCACGCACAGCGCGGCATCGCCGCTCAGCGCCTCGCCGCTGCCGCTGGCCGGGCGCCGGATCGGCGGCCATCCTGTCGTGGCACCCTGCGGGTCCGGCACGCCGTGCCGCGCGCGAGGCGTGGAGAACGCTGGGGAACGCAGGTGATCGGGTTCGAGCTGCGTATCCATGGCCAGCCGCTCGCGTGAGCCGGGGCGGGCCGGGTGCGGACGACCCGGGCGTGCTGGGCGACACGCCGACCGCCCGCGGCGTGCCCGGCGCCGCCTCGCCCTGCACCGCGGACCGCGCCGACGGCGTGCAGCTGGAGTCCAGGCCTTACCGGCCTGGCGCCACGGCTGGTCGGGCGCGACGGCGGGCACCGCCGCCGGCATGAGGCGCGGCTGGGGAGGCGGCGAGATCACCCTCCGGGTCGTCGAGCGCAACGACCCCGCCGCTGCACCAGTGGACGCCGGCGCCTGATCGCCGCGGCACGCACACGATCGCGCCCGCCAGCCAGCGTATGGGCCGGTGCAGCGACGCGACGCCCTCCGCCCTCCGCCCGTCGCCCTTCGGCGACAGCGCGACGTCGCGCCGATCCACTGGGACGTCGGGCCGACGTACCGCCCCGGCGCGAGCGCACTACAATGCGCGCCCCCCGTTCCGCAGCCGTACCCATGAACATCGTCGTTCTCGAAGAACTCAAGGCCTACATCGATCCGCTGACCCCGGACGAACACGAATCGCTGGAGCGCAGCCTGCTGGCCGAGGGCTGCCGGGACGCGCTGGTGCTGTGGGGCGAGATCCTGGTCGACGGACACAACCGCTACGGCATCTGCCAGAAGCATGGCCTGCCGTTCAGCACGGTGCAGAACACCCGCTTCCAGTCGATGGAAGACGTGCACCTGTGGATGATCGAACAGCATCTGGGCCGGCGCAGCGTGTCCGACTACCAGCGCGGCGTACTGGCGCTGCGCAAGCGCGCGATCCTCGGCGCGCGTCAGCAGGCCCAGCGCGAGGCCGAGCTGCGCGACGCCCAGGCCCGTCAGCAGGCCATCGCCGCCGATGCCGCCACGCCGCCGCCCGCGGACGACGACCTGCCGCCGTGGGACGAGGCGCCTCCGGTCAGCCGCGCGGAGCTGGCGCGCGAGGCCCGGCTGAGCAACAACCAGGTGGTGATGATCGAACGCATCCACAGCCAGGCGGCGCCGGAAGTGGTGCAGGCGCTGAAGGCCGGCGACATCTCGCTCAGCGCCGCCGCAGCGGTGGCCAGCCTGCCGGAAGACGAACAGCGCAGCGCGGCCCAGGCCGGCAAGGCCGAACTGAAGCAGGCGGCCAGGCGTGCCCGCGATGCGAAGAAGAAGCCGAAGGCCACGGCGACCGGGGAAGACGGCGAGGGCGAGGGCGAGGCGTCCGCGCCGGACGCCAGGGCGCTGACACGGCGCGTCGCCGAACTCGAACGCGAGAACGAACTGCTGCGCAGGCAGGTGGCCGCGCTGCAGGAACAGCTGGTCAGACTGCGCGGCTGAGCGCACACGACCATCACGGGCATGGAACCACGCGATGCGTCGCGCAGCGCATCGCGTGTGCCGGCTGCCGACGCCGCGTCCGCGGAAACTGCGCGCGCGCATCTGCCGCCCGATACTGAGCCGTTCATGCGCCGCAGCGCCCGCGGCTCAGGAAACGCGGCAGGGCGCCGATACGTCTCGGGGCGCTGTGGACATCCGGCCCCGATCCATCGCGTTGCGAGGCCGGTCCAGCTCGCACCACCTGCACGCAGCAGGCCCTATCGTGCCAAGGCGACCTCTTGCAGGATCAAGAACGCATGCTGTCGATCCTGATCTACCGCAGCCGCATGAACGGCCAGCTCGCGCAGGCCGAACTGGCCGAACTGGTGCGTCTGGCCCGCATCGCGAACGACGCGCGGGCGGTGACCGGCATCCTGCTGTTCGACGGCATCTACTTCCTGCAGATGCTGGAAGGCCCCGACCAGGCCGTGCAGGCGGTCTACGAAAGAATCGCCGGAGACGGCCGCCACACGCACATCGTCAGGCTGCTGCAGGACTACGCACCACGCCGTCGCTTTGCGGAGTGCGGCATGCGCTTGCTCGATCTGCGCACCCATCCGCAGGGCATGGATCATCTGCTGCTCGGTGACGCCACCCCGGGCACCGACACCCTGATCGGCGACCGTGCCTACAAGCTGATGCAGCTGTTCGCCGCCGGCCGCTGGCGCGACCACGCCACCGAAAGCGACGATGCCGCGCACTGGCGGTTCGTGCGCCGCGCCGCACCGTTCCCGCAGTCGATGGTGTCGATGCCGTCGTCCGCGCCGTGCCGCTTCGCGCTGCAGCCGATCGTGGACACCACCCATGGCCGCATCTCGTCGCTCGAGGCGCTGATGCGCGGGCCCGGCAACGAGCCGCCGCACGTCTGCTTCGCCGGAATGACGCAGGAGCAGCGTTACCGCTTCGACCTGGAATCGAAGGCGTATGCGTTCGAGCTGGCCTCGAAGGTCGGCATCGGCAGCTGCAAGCTGTCGATCAACCTGCTGCCGATGTCGCTGGTGCAGATCCCCGACGCGGTGCAGCGGCTGGCGGAGCTGATCGCCCTGCATGGCCTGAAGCCGCAGCAGATCATGGTCGAGATCACCGAGGACGAGGCGATCACCCACCTGGTGCCGTTCAAGGCCGCGTTGCGGCGGCTGCGCGAGCTGGGCATCAGCGTGGTGATCGACGACTTCGGTGCCGGCTTTGCCGGGCTGTCGCTGCTGTCGCGGTTCCAGCCGGACAAGCTGAAGATCGACCGGCAGATCGTCAGCGGCATCCACGCCGATGGCCCGCGCCAGGCGATCGTGCGCGCCATCGTGGCCTGCTGCCGTTCGCTGGGGATCACCACGGTGGCCGAGGGCGTGGAGACCGCGGACGAGTGGTGCTGGCTGCAGGCGGCCGGCATCGACCTGTTCCAGGGATTCCTCTTCGCCCGCCCGGTGCTCGACGGCGTGTCGCCGGTGACCTGGCCGGTCGCGGTCGACGCTGCAGCCTGAGCGCGTCGCGGGTTCCAGGCCGCGCGGCGGTCACGGTCACGGTCGATCCCGCTCCGCGAAACCACCGTTCGAGGCCGGTGCGTGGGTTGCGTTCGTCCTGGCCGCCACGATGGATGCGCCGCTGCACTCGGAAGGCTCCAGCCGCACTCCCATCCACCGACGCGTCCTGCCGGTCACGGTCGCATGCCGATGGGGTGTCGGTGCTGCATGTACCGACAGCGCAGGCATGCTGCGCGCGTCGCGCGTGCGTCTGCGTGGCAGGTGCGAGCTCGGCTCCGTGATGTGCCCGATCAGCGTCGCGCCGGCATCGCCTGGCGGCCGACGCTCACCCCGGACGCACCGGGTCTGGTCTACAACGGGGCAACGTCGCCATGAAGGAACACCGATGAAAGCGCATCTGCTCCTGCTGCCGATCGCCCTGTCGCTGGCCGCCTGCGGCCCCGGCGCACCCGCGGACCCGGCGGCCACGCCAGCCGACGCACCGCCTTCCGCCCCGATGCAGGAGACCACGCCGCCAGCGGCGCCGATGCCGCCGACCGCACCGGAAACGACCGCCAGCACGCCCGCCGCTGTCGATGCGACGCGCAGCGAGGCCGAGCGCGGCATGGACGCCACCATCGAGAAGCTGCTCGGCGATCCTGCGCGCTACCGCGAGGCGATCGAGCGCCTGCAGACCGCGGTGGCGGACGACGATGCGGCGGCCGTGGCGGCGCTGGTCCGCTATCCGATCGAGGTCGAGATCGGTGGACGCCAGGTCGCCATCGAGGACGAACGGGCGTTCGCCGCGCGCTACGCCGAATTCATGACGCCCGACATCCGCCGTGCGGTCCTGGAGACGCGCTACGACGCGCTGTTCGTCAACCAGCAGGGCATCATGTTCGGCCGTGGCCAGGTCTGGCTCAACGGCATCTGCGAGGACCACGCCTGCACGGCGATCGACGTCAGGATCGTGCGCCTGCAGCCCGGGCTCGACTAGCGCATCGGACGCGGCGACCCCGGGCCGCTGCGCGCTCCGGTACGCGGCAGCCCGCGCGACACGCTGCACCGTCCCGGGCACGGAGGCTCCCGACGAGCGCCAGGAGCCTCCAGCCCACAGGATCAGGCCTTGCGTGCGGCCCTGCTGGCGGTCGTCTTCCTGGCCGTCTTCTTCGCGCCCTGCTTCGGTGCGGCCTTCTTCACCGCCTTCTTCGCGACCACTTTTTTGGCGGCAGGCTTGCGCGCGGTCGCTTTCTTGACCGTCGCCTTCTTGGCAACCGCCTTCTTCGCTGCCGGCCTGGACGCGGTCTTGGCGGCCTTCTTGGCTGCGGTCTTCTTGGTCGCGACCTTCTTCGCGACGGCCTTCTTCGCCGTCGCCTTCCTGGTTGCGGCCTTCCTGGTCGCCGTCTTCTTCGCGGTCGCCTTCTTGGCGGTCGCCTTCTTCGCCGCCGTCTTCTTGGTCGTCGCCTTCTTGCCGAGCTTCCTGCGCAGCGCGCTGGCCTCGGCCGTGGCGGCGTCCTTGGCGGCGGTCAGCCGGTTCCTGGCTTTGGCGACGGCCTTCTTCACCGCCTTCTTCGCCTTGGCCACGTCGGTCTTGACCGTCTTGGTCGCCTTCGCGACACGGGTGGTGGTGGCCTTGCGCGCCTTGCTGACCGCCTTCCTGGCCTTCTCCACCGTCTCGGTGGCCGTCGTTGCAATCGCGGTGCCCACCTCGGACGCGGTTTCCTTCACGTTCCCGGCAGCCTCGGTCAGAGTCGCCGTCACACCGTTGCCATTGCTCATGTGCCCTCCTCGGGGCGCGTTGCTGTTGATGACCGGGCAGATGCTATACCGGCGAAGGCGCCATGGAACGTGGTGCGCGCGTGGCGGGCGCACGCCGTGGCGCCACGCGCAGGATGTCGGTGAGCGGCGCGCTGCCGCGCATCACGGCCTGGCATTGCAGCCGCCCGGCACTGGCCGTGCGGCCGGTGTCGGAGCGAATGCCGGAGGCTGGCGGCGACGGCACACCGCGGAGCGACCCGAACCCGGCTGGCGGATGCCACCGCCGGCAGGCGACCGGAGGCGCCGATCGACCGCGCCGTAGCGGGCGCGCCGGATCGCGTCGCGGCGACGGCCCGGACCACACCATCGCCAGCCCGCGTGCATGTCGTCATCGTTCTCATTGCAGCCATCGGCGCACCAAGAATCGTGGCTGGGGCAGCGCATGAACCCCAGATGTTGTGGTGAACACGGCCGACGCTAGTCCTGCCGCCGGCGGGTGTCAACTTGCCGCGGGCCGGCGTCGAAGCCGCGTCAAGCGCGCTCGGCAGCCGCGACTTCACCGCCTGTTTAATGCGCACGCAGCAGACTCGTTCAGGTTCTTGAGTACGCTATGGGGGCGTACCGCGTGCGGTCTTTCCGGCCGCCGTCCAGCCACACAGGAAACTACCGGCCATGCGACATGCGACCACTCTGCTCGCCCTGACCGCCGCCGCCGCATTCGGCGGCTTCGCCGCGGTGGCGTTGCACGAAACCTTCGACAACCGTGCCCAGGCGCAGACCGCCCCGGCGCCCGCCGTGCCGGTCGAGCCGGCCCTGCCACTGAGCGCGCCGCTGCCGACCGCGGTCGATGGCCAGCCGGTGCCCTCGCTGGCGCCGATGCTGCAGCGGGCGATGCCGGCCGTGGTCAGCGTGCACACGCGCCAGGTGGTGCGTGCGCGCAACCCGTTCTTCGACGATCCGTTCTTCCGCCGCATGTTTCCCGAAGCGGCCACCCGCGAGCGCAGTTCGCTGGGCTCGGGCGTGATCATCGATGCGCAGCGCGGCTACGTGCTGACCAACCACCATGTGATCGAGGGCGCGGACGACGTGTCGGTCACGCTGGCCGACGGCCGCACGCTGCAGGCCGAATTCCTCGGCTCGGACGCCGACACCGACGTGGCGCTGATCCGGGTGCCGTCGGAGAACCTGACCGAACTGCCGCTGGGCGACAGCGGCCGGCTGCAGGTCGGCGACTACGTGGTGGCCATCGGCAATCCATTCGGCCTGAGCCAGACGGTGACCTCGGGCATCGTCTCGGCAGTGGGCCGCAGCGGCATCCGCGGTCTTGGCTACCAGAACTTCATCCAGACCGACGCCAGCATCAATCCGGGCAACTCCGGCGGCGCGTTGGTCAACCTGCGCGGCGAGCTGGTCGGCATCAACACCGCCAGCCTCAATCCGCAGGGCAGCATGGCCGGCAACATCGGCCTGGGCCTGGCGATTCCCACCAACCTGGCGCGCGACGTGGTGCGCCAGCTGATCACCACCGGTGAGGTCAGGCGCGGCACGCTCGGCATCGAGACGCAGCCGCTGACGCCGCGCCTGCAGCAGTCGCTGGGCCTGGCGACCAACCAGCAGGGTGCGCTGGTGGTGCGGGTCTACGACGGATCCGGCGCCGCCGCGGCCGGCGTGCAGCCGGGCGATCTCGTGATCGAGGCCGGCGGCCAGCGCATCGGCGATCCGCTGGCGCTGCACAACTACGAGGGCCTGCAGCCGGTCGGCAGCAAGGTGCCGCTGAAGGTGATCCGCGACGGCAGGACGCTGACCCTGGATGCGACGCTGAAGGAGCAGCCACGTGCGATGGCCGGCCAGGCGCTGGACCCGCGTCTGGGCGGCGCGCGCCTGGCCGACCTGCCCGAGGCGCAGCGCCAGGGCCGGCTGCGTGGCGTGCTGGTCGAGGATGTCGCCGCCGGCAGCCGCGCCGCGCAGAGCGGCCTGCGCCGCGGCGACGTCATCGTCGCCACCAGCGCGGGGCCGTTCGAGGATCTCGCCGGCCTGCGCGCGACGCTGGCGCAGCCGCCGCAGCGGTTGGTGGTGCGCATCGTCCGCGGTAACGTGCAGGGCACCCTGGAGCTGCAGTGACCTGCGTTCCGTAACAGGCCCTACACCCCGCCGGTGATATTGCTGTGCCGACGCCGACCGGCGTGACTTCCACTCCCACAATCCAATCGGAGACACACGCATGAGCCCGACCTCGACCGAGCATCTGAAGGAAAACCTGAGCGAAGCAGGCTCGCACCTGAAGTCCGCCGCCGGCGCCGCCGGCGAGGCGATTCGTGGCGCCGCCGGTGCGGCCGGCGACGAACTGCGCCTGGGCAGGGCCAACGTCAAGTCCGAACTGGCCGACAGCGCGCTGTCGGGCCTGGCCGCCGCCGAGTTCGGTGGTGAAGCCGCGCGCGAGCAGGTGGACGCGCTGATGGACAAGGGCCGCGACCTGGTCGACAGCGCCGCCGAGCTGATCCGCGAGCGTCCGCTGGCCTCCTTCGGCGTGGCCTTCGCTGCCGGCTGGCTGGTGGCTGCGCTGAGCCGCCGCGACAAGTAAGCGATCGACGTGCAGGACCAAGGGGACCACCGCGCCGAGGCGGAACACGCGGGCGCCACGCCGCCACTGGACGAGAGCATCCGCGCGGTCGGCAACGCCGGCCGCGCGACGGTGGATGCGGCCGGGGAAACGCTGCGCGCACTGCGCAGCCTGCTGTCGGCCGACATCGCGCTGGCCCGCAGCGCGCTCGGCCGCGGCATCGCCTGGGCCGGCGTGGCGATCGTGTTCGGCGCATCGGTCTGGCTGCTGGCCACCGCGGCCAGCGTCGCGCTGATGCAGCGCTTCGGGCTGAGCTGGCTGGAATCGCTGAGCATCGCCGCGGTGTTCAACCTGGCCGTCACCGGGCTGGCCGCCTGGCGCACCGCGCGGTTCTTCGACTACATGGGCCTGCACGCGACCCGGCGCCAGCTCAGCAGGCTGGGGCTGTTCGACGAACCGGCCGACGACGATGACGGACAGACCGGGGTGCCGGCGCCCGTGGCCGCCGCACGGGAGACCCCCTGATGCGCTTCGAACTGATCAAGCAGCGGGTCGAACGTGCCGAACAGCGGATGGACCGCTGCCAGCAGAACGTCGACGCGCAATGGAAGGGCCTGTCGCAGGCCTGGCGCAGCAGCTGGTCGCCGGGGCGGATCGTCGTCGCCGGCCTGCTCGGCGGCTTTCTCGCGGGCCGGGCCGAGCCCTTCTCGCGGGTCGGCGGCACCCGCTGGCTGCAGATGCTGAGCACCGTCTCCAGCATGGTCGCCACGCTGCGCGCGGCGGCCGCCTCCGAGGAAGCCAGCGAAGCGGCCGACCAGGCCGCCGACCAGGCGACCGCGTCGGGCATGCAGGCACGCGCCGCCAGCGAGGCCGCACCGGCCGCGGTACGGACCGCGGCCGCCCAGCAGGCCACGGCACCTGCACCGGCGGCATCGGCCACGCCTGCACCGCCAGCCGCGGCACAGCAGGGCGCGGCCACGGCATCACCGGCCCCTCCGGGCACGCATCCACGCACGGGCACCTCGCAGGGCGCGCCGCGTCCGGCCGAAGCGGCCACCGAACTCTCCGAGCGCTGACCCCAGCGCGTCGCCACCGCGGCCGGCGCCGCCCAGAGGACGCATGTCCGCCATCCCTTCCGATCCGCAGACCGACGTGACGTCCGGCGCCGTGTCGCCGCGTCCGCGCGCCTCCACCGCGATCATCGTGCTGGCCACCCTCGCGGTCGGCTACACCCTGTGGGCCGCGCAGGAGGTGATCCTCCCGGTGCTGCTGGCGGCCTTCTTCGCCTTGATCGGCAACCCGCTGATCCGGCTACTGCGACGCCTGTACGTGCCACGCTTCTTCGGTGCGCTGCTGGTGCTCATCGCCGGGCTTGCCGGTGCGGGCGCGCTGGGCATGCAGCTGGTGGCGCCTGCCACCAACTGGGCGGAGCAGGCGCCGCGCGAGGCGCGCAAGCTCGGCCGCCAGCTGCAGGAACTGTCGCGTCCGATGCACGAGGCCAACCGCATCGCCGAGGACATGGCCCGGGCCGCGGCCGGCGAGGCCAACCGCAAGGTGCAGGTGGTGCGCACGCGGGTCGACGATCCCTACGCGGCGCTGACCCGCACGCCGCGCCTGGCCGCCTCGGTGCTAGCGGTGGTGCTGCTGACGTTCTTCTTCATGGTCTACGGCGAAAAACTGCAGCGCAACGCGATCGCACTGCTGCCCGGACGCCAGCAGAAGCGCTTCACCGTGGAGATCCTGCACGGAATCGAACGCGAAGTATCGCGCTACGTGCTGACGATCAGCCTGATCAACGCGGTGGTCGGCCTGCTGTTCGCCGGCATCCTGGTGCTGCTGAAGTTCCCGACCCAGGAGGCGCTGCTGTGGGGCACGGCGGTGATGCTGCTGAATTTCGCGCCGTACGTGGGCCCGCTGATCGGCGTGATCATGATGCTGCTGGTCGGCTACATGGCCTTCGACGACACCTGGAGCTCGCTGCTGCCGGCGATGCTGTACCTGGCGCTGCACACCATCGAAGGGCAGATCGTGACCCCGATCGTGCTGGGTAGGCGCATGGCGCTGTCGCCGCTGGTGCTGATCCTGGCGCTGATGCTGTTCGGCTGGCTGTGGGGGCTGGTGGGCCTGCTGCTGGCGGTGCCGCTGCTGGTCTGCATCAAGCTGGTGCTGGGCCAGGTCGAAGGGATGGACGGCTGGGCGCGGCTGCTGGAATGACCGCCGCGTGCCGGCGGCTGGCCCACCGGTCCAGGGCCCGGCGCCCGCGCACCAGTTCCCGCGACCCGGCCATGCCGGCTGCGGTTGCGGGCCGCCTGCCCGCCGGAAGGCCTACAATGCGCCGATGAGTTTCACCGTCCGCGCCATCACCCTCGACCTCGACGACACGCTCTGGCCGTTCGCACCGATCGGTGCCCGCATCGACCAGGTCCTGCACGACTGGATGCTGCAGCACAGCCCCGCCACCGCCGCGATGTACCCGGTGGCGGCGATGCGCGAACTGCGCGAGCGTTCGTTCCGCGACAACCCCCAGCTGCATCACGACCTGAGCGCGTTGCGCCGGCTGACCCTGCACGAAGCGCTCGAAAAGAGCGGCGCCGACCTGGATCTGCTGGAGCCGGCGTACGAGGCCTTCTATGCCGCGCGCAACCAGGTCGAGTGCTATCCCGATGCGATCGACGCGCTGGCGCGGATCGCGGCGAAGGTGCCGGTGGCCGCGCTCAGCAACGGCAACGCCGATCTGGAACGGATCGGCCTGATGCCGCATTTCGTGTTCCAGCTCGGCTCGCGCGAGCATGGCGCGGCCAAGCCCGCGGCCAGCATCTTCCACGCCGCCTGCGAGCGCCTGGGCTGCAGCCACGGCGACGTGCTGCACGTCGGCGACCACATCGAGATGGATGTGGCCGGCGCCGCGTGCGCCGGCCTGCGCAGTTGCTGGATCAACCGCGAGGACCGCCGCTGGGAGCACCCGGAGATCGTGCCCGACCTGCAGTTCACCACCCTGACCGCGCTGGCCGACTGGCTGGACGCGCACACCGACCACCGCATTCCGGATCCACGCGCATGACCCAGACCACCGCCTACGCCTACGCCGACACCGGCGCCGCCGCCCTGCCGTTGCACCTGGTCGCCCGCGGCGACTACGCCGCCTGGCGCGGCGCCCAGCCCGCCGCCGTCGCCGCCTGGCTGGACGCGCAGGCGTTCAAGGCCGCGCCCGGCACGCTCGCCCTGCTGCCGGGCGAATCCGGCATCGCCGGCGCGGTGGTCGGCATCGGCGATCCGCTCGACCCCTACTCCTACGCGCATGCCGCGACCGGGCTGCCCGAGGGCGCCTGGGAGCCGGTCACGCCGCCGCAGGGCGAGGCGCTGGCCGCGCTGCAGCTGGGTTGGGGCCTGGGCGGCTACCGCTTCGACCGCTACAAGACCGCCCCGCGCGAACCGGCGCGCCTGCGCCTGCCGGACCTGGACGCCGAGGCGCTGGACGTGCTGCTGGCCTGCACCCGCGTGCGCGACTGGGTCAACACGCCGACCCAGGACATGGGCCCGGACGAACTGGAGGCGGCCGCACGCGAGCTGGCGCAGGCGCATGGCGCGCAGGTCGAGGTGATCGCCGGCGATGCGCTGCTGGCGCAGAACTTCCCGGCGATCCATGCGGTCGGCCGCGCCTCGCACCGCGCACCGCGGCTGATCGCGCTGCGCTGGGGCGACGCCGCCCACCCGCACGTGGCCATCGTGGGCAAGGGCGTGTGCTTCGACACCGGCGGCCTGGACATGAAGCCGGCCGACGGCATGCGCAACATGAAGAAGGACATGGGCGGCGCCGCGCATGCGCTGGCCCTGGCCGGGCTGGTGATGGCGCGCGGCCTGCCGCTGCGGATCACCCTGCTGGTGCCGGCGGTGGAGAACGCGGTCGGCCCGGACGCGTTCCGTCCCGGTGAGGTCATCGCCACCCGCACCGGCGTCAGCGTCGAGATCGACAACACCGACGCCGAAGGCCGGGTGATCCTGTGCGACGCGCTGGCCTACGCCGGCGAACAGCAGCCGGCGCTGATCCTGGACTTCGCCACGCTGACCGGCGCGGCGCGGATCGCGCTCGGCCCGGACCTGCCGGCGCTGTTCTCCAACGACGACGCGCTGGCCGCCGACTGGATCGCCGGCGGCGAGACCATGCGCGATCCGGTCTGGCGCATGCCGCTGTGGCGCCCGTACCTGCGCTACCTGACCAGCAACGTCGCCGACCTGGCCAACGCCGGCTCGCGCATGGCCGGTGCGGTCACCGCCGCGCTGTACCTGGAGCGCTTCGTGCCCGAGGGCACGCCGTGGGCGCACCTGGACACCTACGCCTGGAACGACAGCGCGCGCCCGGGCCGTCCCGCCGGTGGCGAGGCGCTCGGCCTGCGTGCGGCGTGGAGCCTGCTGAAGACGCGCTTCGGCCAGTGAGGGCGACGCCGTCCGTCGAGGACGGCGACGGACACGACCAGGGCCGCCACGTGCGGCCCTTTTCGTCGTGGATCGGGTCGCAGCGGCATGGGCGTTGCGCAGCGTGCGGCGATGGGCCCTGCGCGGCGCGACCTCCCGCCACGGAACGCCACGTACGACCGACTGCGCCGCAGAATCCCGTTCGCGGCACTCCGCGGACGGCTCAGCCGGCCACTTCGACCCGGTCGCGACCGCTGCGCTTGGCGCGGTAGAGCGCTTCGTCGGCGCGGCGCAGCAGCTGCTCGCCGCTGTCGCCATGGCCGGCGTGGGCGGCGACGCCGATCGACACCGTGACCGGCGGCAGCTCGCGCCCCAGATGGACCACGCGCATGGCCTGCACCGCCTGGCGGATCTGTTCGGCGCGCGCGCGCGCGACCTCCAGCGAAGCTTCCGGCAGGATCAGGGTGAACTCCTCGCCGCCGTAACGGCAGGCGATGTCCTCGACCCGCGCATGCGCCTGCAGCAGCTGGCCGAACGCCGCCAGCAGCGCATCGCCGCCGGGGTGGCCGTGCAGGTCGTTGAAGGCCTTGAAGTGGTCCAGGTCGAACATCATCAGGCTCAGCGGCAGGCTGCGGCGCTCGCAGCGGGCCAGCTCGCGCGCCAGTGATTCTTCCAGGTAGCGCCGGTTGAACAGGCCGGTCAGCGGTTCGCGGATCGACTGGATGCGCAGCCGTTCCTGCAGGTGCAGGTTGTGCAGCGCCATCGACAGCTGCTCGGCCGCTGCCTGCACCAGGTCGAGGCGATCCAGGAACGCGGCACTGGACGAGGACAGGTAGACGAAGCCGAGCTGCACGCCCTGCGCCGACAGCGGGATGCAGGCGGCGTTGAGGGTGGCGGCGATCGACGGCGGGTCGATGTGCGCGCAGCGCAGCGTCTCCTCGCTGGCGCGGATCACGTGCGGCTGGCCGCGACGCAGCCCCCAGCACTGGTCCGGCGGCAGCATCGCCGCGCTGCCGGCCGCGTGCTCGCCCCAGTGCACCAGTTCCTCGGCGTAGTCCTGCGAGGCGCGGATGCGGTACAGCGTGCCACCGGTGTCCGGCATCAGGCGGCCCAGCAGCTGGGTGGTCAGCGCCACCGCTTCGTCGACGCTGATGCAGCTCTGCAGCAGGCCGCCGTAGCGGTTGAGCTCGGCCAGGTCGGCGCTGTGCCGCTCCAGCTTCTGCACCGTGTCGACCAGGCGCACGTTGGCATCGGCGCCGGCGCGTTCGGCCCGCGCGCGGTTGCGGATCTCGCGCAGCAGCAGCCAGTAGACCATCGCCACCACGACGATGCCGATCGGAATGCCGAGCACCGCCAGCGCGCGCAGGATGTCGGCGCTGCGCCGGCTGGTGAGGTCGCGCTCCGCGTGCAGGCGACGTTCTTCGTCCAGCAGGCGGCGGGCGACCACGCGGATCCGGGTGGACACCTGCAGCGCCTTGTCGTCGATCCCGTGCTGCGCGGCGGCCAGGCCACCGGTGCGGTAGCGCTGCAGGTTGGCTTCGATCTGGGCGATGCGCTGCTCGCGCAGGTCGTCCAGCGTGCGCACCCGCGCGGCCTGCTGCGGATTGTCGCGGACCAGCAGCGCCAGCCCGTCCAGCAGCGGCTGCAGCTGCTCGCGGTTGTTCTGGTACTCGGCCAAGTAGTCGATCCGCCCGGTCAGCAGATGGCCGCGCTGGGCCGACTCGGCATCGCGCAGGCGCGCCTCGACCGCATCGACGCTGGCGATCACCTCGTTGGTGTGCGCGACCCACTTGGCGTCGGCGATGAACCGCTGCGCACCGACCAGCACCCCGACCCCGATCGCGATGAAGATCAGCGCGGCGACCAGCAGACCGGCCTGGTTGGCGAAGCGGGAGCGACCTCGGATCGGCACGGCAGGCTGAACTGGACAGGAAACCAGCGCACATTGTGCCCGTGCGCGCGCGGATACGTGAAGGTATGTGCCGGCGCTACAGCAAGCCGCGCTGGCGGGCCAGGCGGTAGGCCTCGATCCGGTTGCCAACGCCGAGCTTGCCGATGGCCTCGGACAGGTAGTTGCGCACCGTGCCCTGCGACAGGCTCAGCTGGGTGGCGATCTCGGCCGAGGAGCGCCCTTCGCCGGCCAGGCGCAGCACCTGGCGCTCGCGGTCGCTGAGCGGGTCGTCGCCGGCCCAGGCCTCGACCGCCAGGTCCGGGTCGATCGCGCGACCACCGCGGGCGACGTTGCGCAGCGCCTCGGCCAGGCGCTCGGCCGGCGCGTCCTTGAGCAGGTAGCCGGCCACGCCGGCCTCCAGCGCGCGCCGCAGGAAGCCGGCGCGGGCGAAGGTGGTGACGATCACCACCCGCACCGGCAGCTGCTGGCGCTGGATCCGCTGCGCCAGCTCCAGGCCGCTGAGGCCGGGCATCTCGATGTCGGTGACCAGCAGGTCCGGCTGCAGCCGCTGCAGTTCGCGCCACGCGCCCTCGCCGTCGGCAGCCGCACCGACCACCTCGATGTCAGGCTCCATCGACAGCAGCGCGACCAGCGCGCCGCGCACCATCGCCTGGTCTTCGGCCAGCAGGACCCGGATCATCGGCGGCGGTGCGGGAGCGTCATCGGCAGCGACGGTAGCAGAGCGGCCGCGTGCGATGCGATCGCCGCCACCGCAGCGGCCACGGCCTCAGGCCGGCGCATGCAGGTCGGCGGCCGCCTCCGCCACCGGCTGCCACTGCGGCAGCTCGGCCAGCAGCACGGTGCCGCGGCGCGGTGCCGATTCGATCCGCAGGCTGCCGCCCAGCGCCTGCAGGCGTTCGCGCATGCCATCCAGGCCGTTGCCCGGCCGGATCGCGCCCCCGCGGCCGTCGTCCTCGATCCGCAGCTGCCAGCGCCCACGCGCCGCGGCCAGCGCGATCCGCACGTGCTGCGCGCGCGCATGCCGATGGATGTTGGTGGCCGCCTCGCGCAGGCACAGCGCCAGCGCCGTCTCCTGCTCGGGCGACAGCGTCGCCTCCTCCATCGCGTGGCGCACCAGGATCCCCTCGGCCTCCAGCAGGACCCGTGCGGCGGTCAGCTCGGCCACCAGGTCGGCGGCACGGATGCCGGTGACCGCACGCCGCACCTGGGCCAGCGAATCGCGCGCGACGCGGCCGAGTTCGTCCAGTTCGCGCCGCGCCGCCGCGGTCTCGCCGCGGTCCAGCCAGCGCGCCGCCAGGTCGGATTTCAGGGCGACCAGCGACAGGGTGTGGCCGAGCAGGTCGTGCAGGTCGCGGCCGATGCGCTCGCGCTCGGCGGTGGCAGCCAGGCGCCGCACCTCGGCATGGCTGAGCTGCAGCGCGACCTGGCGCGCCCGGCTCTGCTGGTAGAAATGGGTGCCGAAGAAGGCCGAAGCGCCGACCACCAGGGTCACGCCGAACACGAACGGCGGGTAGCCCAGCCACAGGATCTCGGCCAGGAAGAGCCCCTGCATCGCCACCACCGCCAGCAGCTTCCACCACAGCGGCCGGTCGACGAAGGCCATCAGCGCCACCGCGTAGATCAGGTAGGTGTTGGCGAAGCTGTTGAACGGCATCACCGCGTAGGACAGCAGGGCGATGCCGATGGCCGCGCGCAGCACCACCGGATGCTCGCTCAGCCGCCGGTAGCCGAGCAGGTACAGCGGCAGGAACAGCGCGATGCTGACGAAGGTGCTGCCCCAGGCCGCGCGCGCGTCGCGGCCGAAACCGGTATGCATGCCGAACACGAACGGCATGAACAGGAAGCCCAGATACGCCAGGTTGGCCACCGGCCACCAGCCCAGCCCGTGCCGTTCGGGAAACACGCGCCGGCGCAGCGCCAGCAGCCGGTCGTACAGGACGCGCATCATCGACTCTCTCCTCGGGGCCGGTGCGGGCTCAGCCGCGGTCGCGCAGGCGGCGTGCGGCCAGGCCGAAGCACAGGGCGGTGGTGCCGGCCAGCACGGCCAGGTGCAGGGCCACGCTGCCGCCGGCATCCATGCCGACCACGTGCAGCGCCAGCTGGCCCAGATGATACGCAGGCCACACCACCGCCAGCTGCTGGACCACCTCCGGCAGCATCGCCAGCGGCATCCACAGGCCCGACAGCAGCGACATCGGCAGGTAGACCAGATTGACCACGCCCGGCGCGCCCTGGCCGCGGACCAGGCTGCCGATCAGCAGCCCCAGCGCGCAGAACGGCAGCGTGCCCAGCACCTGCACCGCCACCAGCAGCGCGGCTTCGGCCGCCGACAGGCGCACGCCGCCGAGCAGCGTGCCGGCGGCCAGCAGCATCAGCGCGATCACCAGCGCGAAGGCCAGCGCGCTGGCGGTGCGTGCGCCGAGCAGCGCACCCGGCGGCAGCGGCAACGCGCGCTTGAGGGTCAGCAGGCCACGCTCGCGGTCGATCGCCAGGCCGGCACCGAAACCGAACAGCGCCGGCCCGATCGCGCCGAACACGCCGTAGCCGACCATCATGTAGCGCGCCGCATCGGCGCCGCCGCGGCCACCGGCCAGCAGCACCCCGAACAGCAGGTAGAACAGCACCGGGAAGCCCAGCGCCGGCAGCGCGAACGACGGCGTGCGCAGCAGCCGCAGCCCTTCGTAGCCGGCCTCCAGCGCGTAGGCCTTCCAGGGGCGGTAGCCGGCGCGGGGCAGCGTATCGGTATCGAGCGTGTTCATGCGGCGGCCTCCATGGCATCGGCGCGGGTCAGGGCGAGGAAGGCGTCGGCCAGGCCGGCGCGACGCACCTCCAGGCCGTCGAGGTCGGGATCGGCCGCCAGCAGCCGGGCCAGCACGCCGTTGGGGGCGTCCACGGTCAGCTCCAGCCAGCCGTCCTGGCTGCTCGCCTCGCGCACCTGCGGCCAGTGCCGGAGTTCGGCGGCCTGCAGCCGCGTGCGGCAGCGCAGCCGGGTCTGGCTGACCCGCGCGCGGATCTGCTCGACGCTGCCTTCGGCCAGCACGCGCCCGCGGTCGATCACCACCACCCGGCCGGCGAGCGCCTCGGCCTCCTCCAGGTAGTGCGTGGTCAGCAGCACGCCGCAGCCCTGCCCGGCCAGTTCGGCGATCGCCTTCCACAGGGTCTGGCGGGCCTCGATGTCCAGGCCGGTGGTGGGCTCGTCCAGGAACAGCAGCTGCGGCCGTCCGCAGATCGCCAGCGCGAACTGCACGCGGCGCTGCTGGCCGCCGGACAGCTGCCGGTAGCGGCGGTCGAGCAGCCCGTCGAGGCCGGCCAGCGCGACGCAGTCGGCCACGCTGCGCGGATCGGGGTAGTAGCTGCGGGTCAGCGACAGCAGTTCGCCGACGCGCAGTTCGTCCGGCAGCGCGGCCGTCTGCAGCATCACGCCGCTCCGGCGCCGCGCGGCCAGCGCCTGCGGCGGCTGCCCGAACAGGCTGGCCTGACCGTGGTCGGGGCGATGCAGGCCGAGCAGCAGGCCGATCGCCGTGCTCTTGCCGGCGCCGTTGGGGCCGAGCAGGGCCAGCACCTGCCCGGCATCGACCCGCAGGTCGACGCCATCGAGGGCGAGGACCTCGCCGTAGCGCTTGCCGGCGGCGCGCAGGCAGGCGGGGACTGCGGATGTGGACGGCATGGGCGTGCTCCGTAGCGGGATGCAGCCAGTCTGGCCACGCCACGCCGCGCACGGCAGTCACCGGGCTCATGCAAAGCGGGTGACAGCTGTCACTACGGCCGCGCCGGCCACCGTCCTAGGATGCGTCCCGTCGCCGCAAGGCATGTCGAACACGGCCCTGCCGGAACGTCGCCCTCCCGGTGGCCGGCCGACGCCTCCATCCGCACCATCCGCCACTCGTCCTGCCGTCGCCGCCGTCCGCCACGAAGTGACTTCCGGCAACTGGCGGACGTGTAGGCTGCACGACGACACTGCCACTCCGGGTTCCAACGAGACTGCAATGAACGCTTCCGCCGAACTGCTGAAGGAACTGCGCCTGGAGCGCAACAAGGCGCCCGAGCCGCCGTCGCGCCGCGGCCTGTGGATCGTGCTGGGCGTGGTCGCCGCGCTGCTGGCGCTGGCCGTCGCCGGCTGGGCGCTGCTGGGGCGCGATGGCGCGGTCGAGGTGCGGACCGCGCCGACGGTGGCGATCGCCGGCGGCAGCGCCAGCGCCTCGGTGCTCGACGCCAGCGGCTACGTGGTCGCGCGCCGCATCGCGACGGTCTCGTCCAAGATCACCGGCCGCGTGCAGGAAGTGCTGATCGAGGAAGGCATGCGGGTCGAGGAAGGCCAGGTGCTGGCGCGGCTGGACCCGATCGATGCCGACGCGCAGCGGACGTTGGCGACCTCGCAGGTCGCCGCCGCGCGCAGCCAGGCCGACAGCGTGCGCGCCCAGCTGGTCGAGGCCGAGGCCAATGCCCGCCGCATGGGCTCGCTGGTCGACCAGCAGCTGGTCTCGCGCGCCCAGTACGAGCAGGCCGTGTCGCAGCGCGATGCGCTGCGCGCGCAGGTCTCGGCCGCGCAGCGCAACGCCCAGGTCGCCGGCGACCAGCTGCGGATCGCAGAACAGGGCGTGGACAACACCATCGTGCGCGCGCCCTTCGCCGGCATCATCACCGCCAAGGCCGCGCAGCCGGGCGAGATCGTCTCGCCGATGGCCACCGGCGGCTTCACCCGCACCGGCATCGGCACCATCGTCGACATGGAGTCGCTGGAAGTCGAGGTCGAGGTCGGCGAGGCCTTCATCGGCCGCGTGCAGCCGAAGATGCCGGTCGAGGTGGTGCTCAACGCCTACCAGGACTGGAAGATCCCGGCCGAGGTGATCGCGATCATCCCCGCCGCCGACCGCGGCAAGGCCACGGTCAAGGTCCGCATCGCGCTGAAGGAGAAGGACGCGCGCATCGTGCCGGACATGGGCGTGCGGGTCAGCTTCCTGGAAGCGGCGAAGCCGGCCGGCAGCGACCAGCCCACCGGCGTGCGCGTGCCTGCCGCCGCCATCGTCCAGCGCGACGGCAGCGAGATCGCCTTCGTGGTCGGAAGCGACGACACCGTCGCCCGGCGCACGCTGAAAACCGGCATCGCGATGGGCAGCGACCGCCAGGTCAGCGACGGCCTGTCCGGCGGCGAGACTGTGGTGCTCGATCCGCCCGACACCCTCAACGACGGCGACAAGGTCCGCATCGCGGACGACGCCAACTGATTCCCGACAGCAGAGGAGTACGCGCATGAACCGCCCGTTCCAGCTGCTCGCCCTGGCCGCCGTCACCCTGGCCCTGGCAGGCGCTGCCACCTGGTCCACCGCCCTGTCATTCCCGCTGAGCCTGACCCTGGTCGCCGCCGGCATCCTCGCCAGCGGCTTCATCCGAAGCGCCGGCAAGGCACCTGCACGGGATGGCCCGGTCGCGGTCGCCCAGGCAGGCACCACCATCGCCCTGGGCGCCCGCCTGCTGATCGGCACCGGGGTCCTCGTACTGATGCTGCTGTCGATGCTGTGGTGGATCGGCGGCACCGGCGCTGTCTGACGACCGCTTTCCCGCAGGAAACATCACCCGGTTCGCGGCAGCTGCTTCCTGTCAGACGTACCGGAACATTCATGCAGTGAAATGTCCCATCCGCCCTTCAGGCACTTCTGGCGCGACGGCCCCGCCCCGCAAACGGAAGAAGGAAACGCCTCAAGCAACTCGAGATCCGCCCTGATCACGTGAGCACGCCCTCTGGGCGGCACGAGACCACCTGACAGAAGTTCGCCATCGCCATCGCTTTGCTTTTGCTTTTGCTGTTGCTGTTGCTGTTGCTGTTGCTGCTGTTGCTGCTGTTGCTGCTGTTGCTGTTGCTGTTGCTGTTGCTGCTGTTGCTGCTGTTGCTGCTGTTGCTGCTGTTGTTGTTGTTGTTGTTGTTGCTGTTGTTGTTGTTGCTGTTGTTGTTGTTGCTGTTGCTGCCGTTGCCGTTGCCGTTGCCGTTGCCGTTGCCGTGATTTTGATCCTGGTCTTGACGGTCTGCGCCTTAAAGCATGCCGAGCATCGCAGGACGACGGGGCCGAAGAGCTGCCCTTGTCTGAGCGAAGCGAGTTTGGGCAGCGTGCCCCGCCGACCGAGAAGCGCAGGGCACCGGTGCGTAGCACCGGCATGCGTTCCATGGACCCCTTTTTAGGGGCGGCGCCTGCGGTTTTGCTTACTTTTGCCAAGACAAAAGTAAGCCGCGCGACAGCGCGGAAGCCGTTGCCCTGAAGCTCCAGTGGTTGCTCCTGCCGTTGAAATCGAAGTGCTGTTGAAGTTGCTTCGTAATGGACTCCAGCGTGGCACCAACAGTCGCCCCAGCTCCAATCAGGATCAACCAGGCACCCGACGCAGTCAGCCAACCTGCATCCAATCCTGCCCCCTGCCGCCGCCAGCCACCGTCTCCTCAAGGACCACCTCCATGCCCACCCTCGTCACCCTCCGCAACGTCACCAAGACTTACCAGCGCGGCCCGGAGAAGGTCCAGGTCCTGCACGGCATCGACCTGGAGATTCCGGCCGGCGACTTCGTCGCCCTGATGGGCCCGTCCGGCTCCGGCAAAACGACCCTGCTCAACCTGATCGGCGGCCTGGACACCCCCAGCGGCGGCGAGATCGAGATCGAAGGTGAGCGCATCGACCGGCTCAGCGCCGGCCAGCTCTCGACCTGGCGCAGCCACCACGTCGGCTTCGTGTTCCAGTTCTACAACCTGATGCCGATGCTGACCGCGCAGAAGAACGTGGAA